>Ga0247838_1002533_pt1 | contig 22960 bp, 22 predicted proteins | sample LaCruzMarch2015__5_FD_189097 | JGI IMG/M metagenome (GOLD analysis project Ga0247838, IMG submission 189097) | Freshwater microbial communities from meromictic Lake La Cruz, Castile-La Mancha, Spain - LaCruzMarch2015_15m | ecosystem: Environmental > Aquatic > Freshwater > Lake | place: Spain... | reverse complement strand
CTTCGGGAGAGTCGATGAGGTCGGCGAAGCGGGTCGAACTTTTCCAAGGCTTGTTGTCCTGCGCAAGAACCAGCGGAAGGATGGGCGGGAGTTTCGTAGCGCCAGGATTGTTGCGCAGGTGGTCGTTCCAAATGCGCACCATGTAGGTGAGCAGGCGAAGGCCGATGAGCAGGTCTTCTGCATTTTGATGCTCAAAGAGGATATAAAGGAAGGCAGGATGGCCGTCGATTTGCGCCGTAAAGAGGAGGTCGCTCGAGGTCGCGGCGAACTCCGGATCGATGAAGCTGCCGCTGGCCAGACTCAGCGTAGTCCAGTCGATGCGGCGAGTGAGCTTGCCCGGCAGGTGCCCCTCGAGAAAAGCGCGGGCGTTGTCGGGATCAGAAAAGGTCGACTTGACGAGCTTGTCATGCGGTTGGTGGATCGGACCATCTGCCATGAGGGAAAGGAAAGTGCGGAAAGCAAAAAGTGGAAAGCAGAAAATCGCTCAGGCAAAACACCGATAGAAGCCCAGGACTCTGGCAGGGCATCGTCTCGTAGATGACCATTTCTCAAGAAGCGAGCAACTTGGATTCAAAAAAGCCTCCCATTAAATTTCGCTCTCCCTCGAATTTGTCAAATTCTGTTAATTTTGTCTCAAAACTCCTTGTGAACATCCTGCTCGTCCCGCCGGAGTCGCGAAGCGCGTAGGCACTATACGAGTGGCTATTAAGTTTTAAAATTTGGCGAACCGCTTTCACTTGGAGCACCATTTCTCTGGGGGTCGGAGTCGTTGCGCGCCAACCGCTACAAGCGGCGCACCGCGCACTCTTGTCTAAAATATGATTTTGCTGTCCATGATTTTGTCAACTGCTACGGCAGTCATAGAAAACGGCTACAGGCGGCACTGTTTTCAGAGCGCGCGGTTTTAAAGTATGTGTGTGTGAGTAGCATGGCCTCCTGCGGGGGGGCGGGCTTGTCAGGTTTCCGCGGAGTCGGAATTTCCAAGTTTGCCCCGTTTCTTTCGGGGTTTGCGCTTCGATGGCGAGGGCTTTCGCGTGGGAGGAGCGGGTATTTCCGCTGAGGCGGGTTCGTTTTCCGTGTCTTGGCTGTTCAAATCCAGTTCCGCAAGGAAGACAGCATCCTCCGGCGTGTCACCGCCGAAGAGGACGCGCATGTAGGCTGGAAAATAGCGGTCCGCCGTGGAGAGGGCCGATCCGATGATGCGGCGGATAACCTCGTCCTCCAAGCGCCCCTCGCCGAGCAAGTGGCTGATATGGTAGCGGGCTTCTCCGTCACGCAAATCCACCTCGAATGCGCCCAGGACAAGGCCATAGTTCACGCGCGTGAAAAACTCCGTCACACTTGACCTCATTTTTTCATCTTTCGCCAGCACGGGATAATTGAGGTGAATCTGAAAAATTTCGTCATCATTCGACATTCGTAAATGGCAGGTGTAGAGCGCATGCTTGCGGCAGATGTTGAGCCGAATGCGTTTCTCTTCGGTGAAGGTCGCAAAGCTCAGCCCATTTTCCTCGCAGTGTTCGATGAGAGCTTGAAAAGGCGTTCCGAAGCTGGGTGAGTCGGATGTGTCGTTATTGGTCATAAGAGTGGTTGAGTAGGAGTTGGGATTTCAGTGAATGGCCTCTCCATCTACTTTCTCTATTGTCGCATGAGGTGCAACAGGTGGCTGGGGAGCCGACAGTCGGATTCGAACCGACGACCAGCGGTTTACAAAACCGCTGCTCTACCACTGAGCTATGTCGGCGTGAAGGCGGAAACATTTCACAGATTGAGTTCTCATGCAAGACCCGTTTGAAAGTGGAAACTGCGATCGCTGGTGTGTTCTGTCTTTACAGGCCAATGCGGGGGCGCTGATATTCCCCGCTCTCAATGACTCATAAAATCGGCATAGGATTGGCGGGATTTGGAACGGTCGGAGCCGGGGTTTATAAAAACCTCCTTCGCAATGCCGCTCTTTTGGAACAACGGATCGGTGTTCAGTTCGAGGTTCGCAAAATTACTGTGCGCGATCTCGCCAGGGTTCGCGATGTGCAGGCGCCTACGGATCTCTTCACCAGCTTCCCCGATGATCTTCTCGCCGATCCCTCGATTCACGTGGTCGTTGAACTCATGGGTGGCATCGATATCCCTCTTGCCTTTGTGAAAAAGGCCATCGCCGCTGGCAAGATCGTCATCACCGGCAACAAGGCGCTTCTGGCTGAGCATGGGCGTGAAATTTTTGAATTGGCTGCAGAAAAGCGCGTGCCCGTTTTCTACGAGGCGGCTGTGGCGGGGGGAATTCCCATCATTAAATCCGTGCGCGAGGCCTTCGTGGGAAACCGCTTTGAGGCGATCCACGGAATCCTCAACGGCACGAGCAACTATATCCTGAGCCGCATGACCGATGAGGGCTTGGATTTCGCTCCGGTGCTGGTGGAGGCTCAGAAGCTCGGCTATGCGGAGGCCGATCCCGCGCTGGATGTGAACGGCTGGGACGCCGCCCACAAGGCGATCATCCTCGCCTCGCTGGCTTACGGATTTTGGATTGATCCGAAGGACGTCCTTGTCGAAGGGATCGAAAAAGTCACCGCCGCCGACATCCAATTTGCCAACGAACTTGGCTACCGCATCAAGCTGCTTGCATCCATCAAGGCCGATGAAAAGGGATTCATCGAAGTGCGCGTTGTGCCGACCCTTATTCCAAAGACGCATGTGCTCGCGTCGGTGAATGGCGTTTTCAACGCGGTGGCCGTGAAAGGCGATGTCGTAGGGGAAGCTCTTTTCTACGGGCGTGGCGCGGGTCAGGATCCGACATCCAGTTCCGTGCTCAGCGACCTTGCAGAGGCGGCGGCATTCATGCAATCACCCCGCCGCTGTGTGGGCTTCACCTCCCACGATCTCTACGGGTGCTGCAAACCGGTGGACGACACCCTTTCAAAATACTACCTGCGCCTTGGCGTGGAGGACCGCCCGGGTGTGCTGGCGCAGATCGCCGGCACCTTGGCCAAGGCGGACATCGGCATCCTCTCGGTGATTCAGCCTGAGGGCTTGGTGGACGGCTCGGTGCCTCTCATCCTCACGCTCCATGATGCGCCTTACGGACCGATGAAAAAGACAGCCAACGAGATTGCATCCCTTCCTTGCGTCAAAGGAACACCTCTTCTTCTACACATGGAGACCTTCTCGTGAACGGACCTCTCAACGACAAGGGAGTCATCCACCGCTATCGCCAGTTTCTGCCAGTGAGCGATTCCACGCCGGTGATCTCTCTCAGCGAGGGCTCGACTCCGCTCATTCATTCGCCTCGGCTGAGCGAAAAGGCTGGAGCCGAAGTTTACCTGAAATTCGAGGGCCTGAATCCCACCGGATCTTTCAAAGACCGGGGCATGACCGTTGCCATTTCCAAAGCGGTGGAAGACGGCGCCAAGACTGTGATCTGCGCCTCCACAGGAAACACCAGTGCCGCTGCGGCAGCCTACGCCGCCCGTGCGGGCATTCAGTGCGCCGTCATTCTGCCCGCCGGTAAAATCGCCATTGGCAAGCTGGCGCAGGCTTTTGTTTACGGTGCAAAGGTTGTGGCGATCCGTGGAAATTTCGACGACGCACTGCGCATTGTCCGCGAGTTCGGCGGCATCGATGGCGTGGCCATAGTGAATTCGATCAATCCGCACCGCATCGAAGGTCAGAAGACTGCTTCGTTTGAAATCATCGAGGACCTCGGCGACGCGCCCGACATCCACATCCTTCCTGTCGGGAACGCCGGAAACATCACCGCCTACTGGAAAGGCTATCGCGAATTCCAAGCCGCTGGACGCTCGACCCGCCAGCCGAAAATGATCGGCTTCCAAGCCGCTGGATCGGCCCCGATTTTTCACAACCAGCCCGTCGAAAAGCCTGACACCATTGCCACTGCCATCCGCATCGGCAATCCCGCGAGCTGGCAGGGAGCGAATAATGCCGTGAGCGAGTCCGGCGGTTGTATCGACATCGTCACCGATGAGGAAATCCTCGCCGCGCAGGCCTGGTTGGCCGCGAATGAAGGTGTCTTTGTTGAACCCGCCAGCGCCGCCAGTGTGGCTGGCTTTTTTAAATGCCACTCCAACACGCGGTGCGGTGGATGTCCTTTTTCCTCCACCTTGCGCCCGGGTGCCAGAGTCGTCCTTACTGTCACTGGACATGGTCTCAAGGATACCGAGACTGCAGTGAAGTTCGGGGGATTCACTCCAGCCGAGGCGGATGCCAATCTGACCGCTGTGCGGGCTGCCCTTGATAAAAGCTGACTTTTTCCAATGGCTCTGGTTGTTCAAAAATACGGGGGCACTTCGGTTGGAACTCCCGAGCGCATTCTCAATGTGGCAAGGCGTGTTCTCGCGAGCCAACAGGCAGGAAACTCTGTGGTGGTCGTGGTTTCAGCCATGTCCGGCGTCACCGATGGGCTCATCAAACTCGCCAAGGAAGTCTCGTCATCACCCGCCGAGCGGGAAATGGATGTTCTCCTCGCCACCGGCGAGCAAACGACGATTGCACTCACCGCCATGGCCATCAACGCCCTCGGCGGCAAGGCGGTCTCTCTCACTGGCGCGCAGGCGGGCATCATCACCAGCGGCGTTCACACCAAGGCCAAGATTGCCAATATCGCTCCCCGCCAAGTCCGTAAATTCCTCAATGAGGGAAATGTCTGTATCGTTGCGGGATTCCAGGGGCAGACCCTCGAGGGGCAGATCACCACGCTCGGCCGCGGAGGTTCCGACCTTACCGCCATTGCCATTGCGGCGGCTCTCAAGGCCGACATGTGTGAAATCTACACCGATGTCGATGGCGTTTACACCTGCGACCCACGGGTCGTGCCCGATGCGCGCAAGATCGATGTGATCGCCTACGACGAGCTTCTCGAAATGGCCAGCAGCGGCTCCAAAGTCATGCAATCCCGCTCGGTCGAATTCGCCAAAAAATTCAAAGTGCCTTTCGAGGTGCGCAGCAGTTTCAACAACAACAGGGGAACCATCGTGAAAGAAGAATCCATCGGACTCGAAAACGTCGTCGTGCGCGGCATCAGCCTCGAACGCAAACAGGCCAAGGTCACAATCACCCAAGTGCCCGACAAACCCGGCACCGCCTCCCGTATTTTCACCGCCCTCTCCGAGGCGAATGTGATCATCGATGTCATCGTCCAAAATGTCTCGCTGAGCGGAACAACAGATATTTCATTCACTATGGGCGCGGATGAACTGGAAAAGCTTGGCCCTGTGATCGACCGCGTCTCCAAAGAAGTCGATGCAGGCCAGGTGATCAAAAAAAGCGGCATCGCAAAGCTCAGTGTCGTGGGTATCGGCATGCGCTCGCACTCGGGAGTCGCTGCCACGCTCTTTGAATGCTTGGGCAACGGCGGAGTGAACATCCAGATGATCTCCACATCGGAAATCAAAATCGCCGTCATTATCGACGAGGACCAGATCGAACACGCCGCCAAGCTCACACACGCTGCATTCGGGCTCGCCAATTAGCCTGGCCCCTCCGCTGCGCCGACCTCCATGGATGTCTTCGATAGTGTCGGGAATCTCAGTAGGCAGCTGGGGCTCCCTGTTCTTCTGATAGGTGGCCATGCGGTGAATTTTTACGGTTACAACAGAACAGCTCTCGATGTGGATTTCCTGATCGCGGGAGATAGCTTCCCCGCTTGGCGCTCCTGAGCTTGCCCAAGCCTCTTCACCTAGTCGCTCTGAAGCTGCATGCCATGAAGACTCCGGAGCGTTTGAGGCAAGGCAAGGACTTGCTCGACATTTTGAATCTCGTTTCCCTTTGCCAGATCGAAATCGAGGGCCAAGAGTTCCAGGTTATCCTCGACCGCTATGCCAACGAAGAAATCAAAAACCTCGTCCTCCGCTCCATCCCCTGAGCAATGCGGCGGGGATTTTTTTGAACTTCCCGCGATCACCGCGGCCGATGAGGTGTTTTTGAAAAGCCATCCCGCACCGACTTTCGAGCAGCAGATCGCCCATGCAAGCTGGTTGCTCGCTTGGCGCAGAAGCAGGGGACTCCCCGACGACCACCCGCCGCGCCAGTTGGAGCGGTTTGAGATGTAGGCGGAAGTCTGTTGCCAGAATCTCGTCGCCAAAGTGGGCCCATTCTGTTTGAAGACTTGAGCATTATGAGCGTTCAGCAGAATACGATAGCGATTGTCTACGACTACGACCAAACCCTCTCCCCGATCTATATGCAGGAGGAGGCGATCTTTCCGGTTTTTGGCATCGACCCCGCCCATTTCTGGAAGCGCTGCGGGGAGTTGGTTCAAGGTCAGGGCTACGATCATGAGCTGGCCTACATGAAAGTCCTTCTCGACTGCTTGGAGATCGATCGTCCCACGAATGCCCGCCTTCGCGAGCTTGGCGCTCGACTGACTTTCTATCCCGGGTTGCCAGAAATGTTTGAGGATTTGAAAAATACGCTCATCACCCCCGAGCATGCCGCCCATGGCATTCGCGTGGAGCATTATATTGTTTCATCGGGGATGAAGGAACTCATCGAAGGCAGTCGCCTCGCGCCTTATGTGCGCAAGATTTTTGGCTGTGAATTCGCTACGGATGAACACGACCGGATCACATTCCCAAAGCGGGCAATCAGCCATACCCAGAAGACCCAGTTCCTCTTCCGCATCAATAAGGGAATGCTGGAACTCGACCAGGATGTGAATGACCACATGGATCCCGCCCTGCGCCCGGTTCCTTTTCAGAATATGATCTACATCGGAGACGGTCCCACCGACGTGCCTTGCTTCACGGTCATGCGCCGCAATGGCGGACAGGCGATCGCCGTTTACAATCCTGAAGATCCCACGCGCACGAGCTTCAAAAAATGCTACCAACTCTGCACACACGCAGACCGAGTCAAAAATATCGCCCCTTCAGATTTCCGCGCTGGCAGTCACCTGCGCCTGCTCCTCGAGGAAATGGTGCTTGAAATCGGCAACCGCATCATTCAGCGCCGCCGCGATGATCTTGAAGCGGGCACCGTGAAGGCGCCCAAGCACTGATCGCTCAGAGCAACACCAGGAAAATCACCACGCAGATCACTGTGGGAATGAGAGCGGCGAGGAATAGCTTCAGCGCGTCGACGCCGTTAGACCCAAAGTAGGATTGCAAGATCGATTGGCCTGCGGGATTCGGCGCGTTGGCGATGACGGTGAGACCTCCACCAGCCACAGCCCCTGCGACCACGGCCAGCTTGGCTTGATCTGAGAAACCTGGCACAAGCGACGCGAGGTAGGTGATTGCCGCATTGTCGTTGAACGCCGTGAGAATGGTCGACCCGAGAAGGAGCTGTGTTGGGTTCAGGCTTGTGAGAACCGGTTCGATCCACCACTGCTGGCAGCCGCCGTGGATAACAAGGCCGGCAAGAAAAAAGCCGACCAGCACAGGGCCCCTTAAACTGATGGCATCTTGGTTGCGACCGGTCGCCGCGACAAAGGCAATGAAGAACATAAAAATCAAAACCACCACTGCGGCGTAGTGCGCCATGTAAACCACAAATCCGATGAAGAGGAGGTGGCAGACGATAATCGGTAGGGGAACTTGGCTTCCCGACTTTCCCTCACCGGCCAAAGGCATCTTAAGAGAGAGGAGTTCGCGGCGGAATATCGCGAATGCGAGAGTGTTTGAGATGAGAATGCTCATGGCGGCTTTCCAGCCGTAATGGTGAAGCATGAAGAGCGTGTCCCAGTTCCATTTGCCTGCGACCATCACCACGGGAGGCGCCGCAAAATGCGTGAGTGTTCCACCGATCGACACATGCACGAAAAGAAGTCCCAGCGTGGCATAGCGGAGGTTCATCGAGGGATTAAGCCTATAAAATTTCCCGGCCAGCAACAGGGCGCAGATGGTCATGGCGGCGGGTTCTGTGATGAACGAACCCAGCAAGGGACCGATAGTTAGAATGGCAAACCACCATGCGGCCGGGGTGGCTCCGCCGAAGTCGGCGAACTTTTTCAAGGATCCCTCGGCAAATTGGAGGATCGGGCGTGAGCTGGCTATGGCCATGATCACGACAACAAAAATCGGCTCGGTGAAGTTGACTCCGTTGATGTAGTGGGAGGCGACTCCGGGGCCTTTCATGATCAGGATCGCCGCACCGAGCGGAATGAGCCAGATGCCGAAGACGGCTTCCACTTCGCCAAGAAAGTGGAAAAACACCTCGAGAAACTTTTTTCGGTCCAGCTTGCGCTCGTCCAGCGCTCGGCCACTCTGGTCCTTGAGCATGCGATCATGCTCCCGTTCGAAGCGGTGGGATATCGCACGGAATTTGGCTGCGAGAAATGTGTGCAAAATAGCCGCAAGGAAAATGACAGTGGCCACGAGATTGAAGGGGTCTGCTTGAATCCGCCCCATGAGCTTCTGCGCGACTCCGGTCACATTTCCATCGGCATACTCTGCGAGGGGCGGGGGGAAATTTGCTGCTGCTGGTTCCGCTGCTTCCATGGGTTGCAGGCAGGCGCACAGAAGGGCGAGGAGGATCAAGCCGACTGAAAGAAGATGGCGGGCTGGGCGAGTGGGATTGGGCATGAGTCTAAGTGGATTAACACAAAACAAGTCGCCAGCAAACTGGAACGATCCGCGCAACAGGGGCTGGAAATTGATTTGCCTGCGGTGCTTGCCGCCATCGATAGTCGCCACCATGTTCACCGGACTTGTGGAGGAAATGGGGCTATGCGAATCGTTGAGAATCGAAAACGAGGGCGCTCGCTTGGCGATTCGAGCGCCTCTCGTAGCCGGCACTGTCCGCATCGGGGACAGCGTGGCCGTGAATGGCTGCTGCCTTACGGTCACAAGTGCCACGGATGGAGTCATGCATTTCGACCTGCTCATGGAAACGCTCCGGCTCACAAATCTGGAATCCCTCACTGTGGGTGCGGGGGTCAACCTCGAGCGCTCGCTGGCGGCGGATGGTCGGCTGGGAGGGCATTTTGTTCAGGGGCATATCGACACCACCACCAAGGTTCGCTCCGTCACACGGCAGGGCTCGGATCTTCGCTTGGATTTTGAAATGCCTCCGGAGTTTGCCTGCTTCTTCGCTTACAAGGGCTCTGTGGCTATCAATGGGGTGAGTCTTACTGTTGCAGAAGTAGGGAAGGATATGCTCACCGTTTGGATCATTCCGCACACGGCCAGCGCCACAAATCTCGGCACTCTGGCAGCGGGAAGCCTGGTGAATCTTGAATGCGACATGCTCGCAAAATACACAGCCCGGATCCTCGAGTGCCGCCGAGAGTGACCCGATTGGCGCCTACTCCAAGCCGCGATCGAACAGGTCCGACTCGTCAAAGCCGATATAGTGGCCGAGTTCGTGGAGAAAGGTGATGCGCACCTCTTCGAGATAGGCGGCCTCCTCCGCTTCACACATTTCCCAGAGGTTTCCGAGCCAGAGCACAATCCTGGGCACCTGAGGATTGTGGGAATCCGTGGCATCGGCCCCTTCGAACAGTCCGAGTTGGTCGCTGGATACGCCATCGGCTTCCTGCTCAGGCGAGGGGAATTCCTCCAAAACCACGGCCACATCCTTCAAGGCTCTGCGAAGTGCTGGGGGAAGCTCCGAGCGGGTTTCTTCGATTTCCAAGGAAGCCAACTCCAGCAATCGCAAAAAAGGGGGGTCGTCGTTTTTTTCAGAAGTCATTTTTTTTATGCCTGGTGGCTCATTAAATACAAGGCATTCTCACCTCGAAAATGGCACTAAAATTTAATTTTCACCTCAGGCGCTTTAGGCTTATCTGAACCTTTGATGGCATTAAAAGAAAAGGAAACAGGGGAGAGCCTGCGACTCTGCAAGGAAGGCGATTTTCAAGAGCTCTCTCGGGTCTTCACCGAGCTTTTGCCTGCCTTGAAGAGCCAGCTTCAAACTCTGGGAGCCTCGACGAGTGAGGCTGAATTTCTCGCGGCAGAGGTTCTCAGCGATTGTTTGGTCGGGACTCTCAAGCGCCCGCCGCTCATTCGTCAATTCCAAGGGCGCAGTTCCATGACCACCTGGATGGGGGCCGTCACCAGAAACAGATACTATGATTTTATGCGTGGTCAAAAAATGGATCGCTCTCTTGCAGTTGGCCTCCAAGACGCTTTGGAAGGCAATGATCAATGGATCGTCAACGATGTTCAGGATGAACATGTTTTTGAAGCCTTGAGGCAAGCGCTGACCAAGGCCTTTCAAGCTCTCTCGGCATCCGATGCTGTTCTTTTACAGCTCGTGCACGCTCACAAGGTCGATCAGCGTGTTCTCGCCCGATTTCTTGGCTGGTCCGACACCAAGATGAGTCGACACCTCTCAGCGCTGCGGACTGATGTGAAATTCCATGTCTACTCCACGCTTCGCCATACCGGCAACTCCGAGCTCCCGCGCTGGGGGGATTTGATGGAGGTTTTCGGGCGATTGACTGAACCACTTTAAAAATCGTGAACACGCATTTCTTGGGTTCCGATCCCGACGACTCCTCCTTCAGCCTGCTTTTGGATTTGTTTCTTGATGCCGACCGCATTGAGTGTTTTTCACAAGATTCCAATGCAGATCAAGTCAACGCCAGGATGGAGGAGATGTTGGCTGGTCGACTCAAGCCATCTGAAGTGCAAGAGCTTTTAGGCAATATCCGCTCCGATCCCTCCACTGTCGCACGCCTTGCCTTGTTGCTTCAAAAGGCCAAAGAGACCGCCAAGGAATAGTCACCTCATGACAGATTTATTTGTGGGACCACAGCAACCAAATATTCCCGTGGCCGCTTTACCTGCGGGTGTCCACCCGCCAGCGGGATCCGGTATTGTTTTTGAGGCTTGGATGGATTCCCAAGCCAGCGCGATATGCCGGGGCGAGTGGGATGGGTGGCCCTGCCAGGAGAGCTTTGATTTGCTCCGCGAGGCTGTGCGCTCCGCCGGCGGAGATGAGGGTGCGCTATGGTTGGTGGACGATATCAAACGCGAGCTTCGCCCTTGTTTCAGCACGGGATCCCGTCTTGAAATCTTCCTTAAGGAAATACGCCAACCGCTGAGCGAGGGGTTGATCAGCATGGTTTTTTTCACGGAAAATTCGATTTGCGAATCCGATGTCGGCGCGCGCAAGGAGTATTCCCCTCTTGTGGATCTGCGATTGGGAGCAAAGACCCGGGCTATGATCGCTATCCCTGTTTTTTTTGCCCAAAGGTGCCGCGGTGTCTTTTCGACCGTTCTTTTTGAGAGGGAGAATGAAGAAAAGATCAAAGATTCCTTCCGCCAAGTTGACTTTGACACGCTTTCCCGGGCAGCAGCCCTCTGGAGCGAATTAATGGATTCACAACTTGCGGGAATCGGGCTGAGATTCGGTGCGACGGGACACGGATCATGAATGAGGGGTTTCCGGCGATGGATGTCTCCAGCGCTGTTCGGACTGGAGATGGAAGAGGGGTGAGGGTCGCACTTCTTGACTCGGGCATCGAAAGGCTTCATCCCGAGTTCAAGGATGCTACTTTTGCCGATGATCTTTGCTTCACAATTGCTGAAAACGGCAAGGCCCCTGGCGATGCGGGCGGGGTAGATTTTTTTGGCCATGGAACTGCTGTAGCAGGCGTGCTCCTCGATATCGCGCCGGCCGCCACGATCGGCAGTTTCCGCGTCCTCGGCGGCGAAGCCTATGGTCGCGATGAAATCATCCGGCGAGCAGCAATGGAGGCGATAGCACGCGGATATCAAATCATCCACTGCAGTTTTGGTGCCAGTGGTTCCCCTTTTACAGTTATGTCATTCAAGTCATGGATCGATGCTGCTTATGTAGCTGGGGTGCATGTGGTGGCCGCCTGCAATAATGGGGGCCCCTCAATCCGCGTCTGGCCGGCGCATTTTTCCAGCGTTGTGGCGGTAGATTCCAGTCCAGATGCTCAAGACGATGGAATCCAAAGACGCAGGGGCTCGATTGTGGAGTTCACAGCCCAGGGGAAGCGTCCGCGTCCACTTCCTTGGAGCAATCAATCCAACCGAATGATAAGCGGCACGAGCTTTTCTGCTCCAGTGGTTACAGGTCTTATAGCCAGAATTCTCTCTGTGCATCCCGGTATCCACCCGGATGAAATGAAGGTGGCTTTGCGTGCAATTGCTAAGTGCTCAGAGTCGTAAAGAACTTGGGCCGACACCCACTCTATTTGTTACTGAATCGAGGGTGGCACAGGGCCTGTTTTAGGAACAAGCCGGAGAACGACGGTGCGGTTGCGGGCAGCCGCATTTGGCACATCACTTGAGAATGGCTGTGTCATCCCGCCCGTGGAACTCACAAGGAGGCGCTCGGATGGAAAATTGCCGTTCTCACGCAGAACTTCTGTGGCCGCGACGGCACGGCGAAGCCCGAGTGTGAAATTATCACGGAATGGAGATTGTTGCCGCATGGCGGTGCCATCGGTCTGGCCTTCAATAATGAGCCAGAAGTCTGGAGCCTTTTCCGCAAACATAGCACCGACCCGAGCCAGTTGTTCGCGGCCTTTTTTATCGACCTTCAAACCGGAAGCGAAGATGCCATCCTCGAACTTGATGCGTATTTCGTTCTTATTACTTGTGATGACACAGCCGGGCATATCCATGAGGCTTGGAAGCAATCGGTTGATAGATTCCAGATTCTGATCCACGCTGGGCACGGCTGCAATCGGCGCGGGGCGGGCGGGAGCCTCAGGCGTTAATGCCACTGACTTTGAAATAGGGGTTTCTTCAAGAGCTACCGCGGGAGGAGCAGTTGGCGACGGGATCGCCTCAGTGACTGCGGGAGGCATAGGGGCAGCGATCGGTGCAATAGCGACCGGTGCGGGGGCGGGGCTTTCCTTGACAAGCTCATCGGCATCATTGTGTTTATAAACAACTTGAAACTCTGGAAGAACAGGCAATGAAGGCTGCGGCTTGGCTGGGGCTAAAGGTGATGGGGCCGGCTCGTTGGGATTCAGGAGTTCTTTGATGCCGAAACCCGCGCCTCCCAGGACGACAAGGATCACCACCCAGTAGGCCAACTTGCGGAAAGCATTGAGACCACCCGATGGACGATCGCCATTGCGGCGATGCTGTGTGGGTGGGATCGAGCCGGGCTTGTTGTAGGGGCGCGATATTTCTACGGCATCACTGTCCGAAGAAGTGTCCCGCACGCTCTCGCGGAAGGTCTGCGTTGCCGTTGCTGCAGGTTGCACACCTTTGCGGAGTTTTGGTTCCCTTGCGGCGGGAGCTGGTTTGGAGCTTTTTTTACCTTGGGATTTTTCCGAGATCTCCGCCATGAGGTCCAGCGCCGAGGTGGAGCGGGGAGCAGGCTTGCGGGCGGCTCTCGCGTTGGCTTTGGTCGCAACGGGTTCGTCAGTTTCCGACTGCTCGATCACTTCGCCGACTCCAGTGAATTCATCAATCTCGCGCACATCTCCTACAGCGTCAAAATCGTCGTCTCCAACCGATCCAACCAATTCCTCAACCACGGGCTTAATTTTTCTGGCCACCGTGGTTTCGGCCTTTTGAAGCTTTGCCGAGAAATCAACCGGCTCGCCGACGGATTCCTCCGGCAGGCTGGTGGCATCGCCATCGCGCTCGCGCATCCAATTCTCAAGGGCAAAGCGGTTGAAGCGCCATTGGCGACCGACCTTCACGCCGGGCAACTGTCCTTCACTACAGAGCTTTAGAAGAGTGGATTTGGGCATCTTGAGGAACACCGCCGCCTCGTCGCCATTCATTACTTCGTTTTGTGGAGCTGTTTGATCGTTTGCCATGCCAGATTTGTGGGGCGCAACCATGCAGTGAAAAACGAAAGGATGCAATCTCTGCTTTTGTGGGGTTTTCGTTGCCGGATGCAGTTTTTTTGGAGAAGGGTTAGGAAATGAAAAGCGTTCGAGTGCGTGTGCCGGCCACAACGGCCAATTTGGGGCCTGGGTTTGATGCCATGGGCATTGCCCTGTGTTTATACAATACAACCACCGTTGCGCGGGGGCGGGGCGAGGCTTTGGGAGACATGGCCAGCGAGGCTGCGAAATTGTTTTTTCACACTTCGGGCGTGAAAGAATTTGATTTTCACTGGAGCGTGGAGGGAGATGTCCCGAGATCACGAGGACTTGGCAGTAGCGTCACCGTGAGACTCGGCGTGCTCCATGGACTCAACGAGTTGGCCGGAAAACCGATCAGCCGCAAGGAGATTTTCAGGCTCTGTGCGGAGTTGGAAGGCCATCCCGACAATGCCGCTCCCGCTGCCTTCGGCGGCTTTTGTATAGCTCCTAAAACCGGACTCTTGCAGCGCTACCCGGTCCGTGAGGAACTTGCTTTTGTCCTCCTCATTCCCGAGGGAGAGTTGGAAACCTCCAAGGCCCGTGCCGTGCTCCCCTCGAAGATTCCATTTTCCGACGCTGCTCTCTCGGCAGGTTATGCTGCCGCTATTGCCGGAGCATTTGCCAGCGGCGACTACCGCAGGCTGGCGGGATGTTTTGAAGACCGTTTACACCAACCCTACCGCGCGAAGCTCCTGCCTTTTCTTGGTGATGTGATTGCCGCCGGAGTTGCCGCCGGGGCCCTCGGGGGGTGGCTCAGCGGAGCGGGATCTACTGTGGCCTGTGCGGCCTTGCGCCGTCCAGACCGTGTGGCCAATGCCATGATCGAGGCTTGCGGACTGGAATCGGCCTACGCCATCGTGGTGCGCGCCGACAATGGCGGAGTCAAGATCGCATGAGACGCTGGATCGAGGGGCTGGAGTCCTTCGCAATGGATGTCATCTTGGACCGTCGCTCCGGGCGGCGAGCTGGTGCCTTGCGGTGGGTTCTCTCGGGCTTATCGAAGGTCTACCTCGTCATCGTGCAGGCGCGCTTGGCACTTTACAGCGCCCGCATTCTTCGCAGCCACTCCCACGGCTGTCTGGTCATAAGCGTCGGCAACCTCACTGTGGGGGGAACGGGAAAGACTCCCGTTGTGGAAATGCTCGCCAAAGAGCTTCAAAAGGGCGGGCGCCGTGTTGCCATTCTGAGCCGGGGTTACAAAAGCGTTCCGAGGCCATTCTTTTTGCGCTTGGTCGACAAACTCACTCGCCGGAAATCGCTCTTCGTGCCTCGCGTAGTTTCCGACGGAGTCTCCCTTCTTCTGGATTCTCGGACTGCTGGCGACGAACCCTTCATGCTCGCCAACAATCTTCGTGGCGTCGTTGTGCTGGTGGACCGAGATCGTGTAAAAAGCGGGATTTACGCGATCAAGGAATATGGCTCCGATGTGCTCATACTCGATGATGGCTTCCAGTATGTAAAAATGCGGCACAGCCTCGAGGTGGTCCTCATTGACCGCCAATCTCCCTTTGGGAACGAACATATGCTGCCCCGTGGAACACTGCGCGAACCTCCGAGAAACCTCAGCCGAGCCACACATATTTTTCTCACCAAATGCGATGGCGGCAACAATTCGGAGATCATCTCGAGAATCCGCCTTCACAACCGCACCGCCGAAATCATCGAGTGCACTCACCACCCAAAGCATCTGAAAAATTTTTCCACCGGCGAGGTGAAGCCGCTGGAGTTTCTGCGCGGCCTGAAAATCGGATCCCTCAGTGGCATCGCAGTGCCCGAGAGTTTTGAATCCGCCCTTCGTGGCCTCGGTGCGGAACTCGACCTCACGCAAACCTACGCGGACCACCACCGCTACTCGGTGAAAGAAGTTGATCGCTTCATCCGCCGCTGCGCTCGGCGGAATCTCGATGCCGTGATCACCACAGAAAAGGATGCCGTGCGCATCCCCAGGATCATGAATCCGGAAATCCCGGTCTTTTACATGCGTGTGGAAATAGAAATTTTGGCCGGCCAGGAAAGTTGGGAGCGCTTTGTTTCGAGGCTCACGCAGCGGCGTGAACAGCTTATTCCCGAGCGCTGCTATTGATGCCTGAAATACCGTCGTGTGGCCGCGTGGCGGGCACGGAACATGCCAGCGAAAACCAACGGGAGAATCCACCTCGAAACCAAGGAACCCACGAGCCCACCCTTGAGCAGATACTCAACGCGATCCGTGAGCAGACCGCCTTGGGAATGCTTGTCGAAGCGATGGCTGTGCCTCCAGAAGGTAAAGGGAGAGCTGATCGCCGTATCCACCAGCATGTGCGGGGCATCTGCCTTCTCCCACTGGCCTGTCCAACGGATCGGCAGACCAAATTGCCTGGCCTCGATGCGGAAGGTGTCTCCCGGCTTGGCGTGTGGCGCACACACGACCCGCTGCACGATCAGAGAACGCGGGGCGATGAGAGGGATGTTTTGTGGGTTCTCATGAAAGGCGTATAGGGCTTCGGGAGTGGCTGTGACGGCAGTCGATAGTTCAAAAATAATTGGTTTCATGGAAAAAATGCGCTTGACCTATTTTGAGCATGAGCAAGTTTGCTCCCCGCTTCTGGGGTTTGCCTCAAATTTATTGTTGCCAAATCGCAGGCCGCTCATTACTCACAAACTGCAATCTAATTCAATCACATGTCTGAAAAATCCATCGAAGAAAAAGTTAAAGATATCATCGTCGAGCAACTCGGGGTCAACGCCGAGCAAGTTACACCTACAGCGTCCTTCATAGAAGATCTCGGCGCCGATTCGCTGGACACGGTGGAACTCGTCATGGCCTTCGAGGAGGAATTCTCCGTGGAAGTTCCCGATGAAGACGCTGAGAAACTTCAGTCGGTCGGCGATGTGATCAAATACATCGAAGAAAAAGCAGGTAAGTAATTCCCTGCTTCTTAATTTTCTGAAAACCCCGCTCCGGCGGGGTTTTTTGTTTTCAATCGACTTGAGGGGGGCTCGTTTTGCAGGATACCCGTATGAAAATTCTGATTGCGGCAAGCGAGTTGGCTCCTTGCGTGAATTCCGGGGGACTTGCGGATTTCGTGGAGAGCTTGTCCAGTCATCTCGGAACTCATGGCCACGAGGTCACTGTGGTTCTCCCTTTTTTCCGAACCATCAAGGAAAACAAAGCCCTCGGCGCAAAGCGCACCAAGACGCGATTCTCTGTTCGTGTGGGCGGAGAAAACCTCTCATGTGATGTGTGGGAGGCGTCTGGACCCCGTGGAGTCAAATTGCGGTTTATCCAGCGGGAGGAGTATTTTGATCGCTCTGGGCTCTATGGAAGCGATGGACGAGATTACCAAGACAACGCGGCGAGGTTTATCTTCTTTTCCAAATGCGTGACAGAGATCGCTCGCCTCCACTCGCCAGATGTCGCTCACCTCGTCGGTTGGCAGTCCGCCATGGCCTCAGTTTTCATCCATGATCAAAAATTGCCCGTGCCTACGGTCCTCTTCCCTTTTTCCCTTGAATATCAGGGAAATTTTTGGAGCCATGATTTCGCCCTTGCAAACTTACCGGAGTCCTATTTTTCGTCCGAGGGTTTGGAGTTTTTTGGCAGCATGAACTTTCTCAAGGCAGGCATCGTCTTCGCTGATGCTGTGGCACTCCCTGGCGGCCGCTTTGTCGCCGAGGCGCAAACTCCAGCCCATGGGTGTGGCCTTGAAAATGTCCTCCGCGAGCACGCCTCCAAACTCGAGGGGATTGCATTTGGAATGGAAGAGCAGGCTTTGCCTGTCGTGAAGTCCGATACCAAGTCGCATGCTGCGGCTTGCCGGGAATTCTTTCCAACAGCGAATCCCACCACAGCCCGTGTTTTTGTCGTAGATACCATTTCCACGGGTGGCGATGGAATCAACCTGCTCTTGCAGGCTTTGAATCTCCTCCCCTCACCCGACTTTTGCGTCGCTCTTCTGGGGCCAGTCGGGGAAAAATCCCTTGAGGCGTTGAATATTGCCATGCGTCGGCATGCCGGGCGTTTTGTTCATCTACCTGAGGTGGATGGCGCTCTATTCGCCCGCATTCTGTCGGCTGGAGATTTTATTCTTGTTCCCGGTCCTTTAGAGCCTCGCCGAATTTTTGCTGCGGCTTCGATGCGGAATGGCCTCATCCCTGTCATGGAATTTTGTGTAGGGTTGTCGGATTTGGTGAGGGATTTTGACCCGGTGACCGGCTCTGGCAATGGACTTGTTTTTTACCGCCACTCGCTCGGGGCTTTGGCGGATGCTGTGAAACGCGCACTTTTCCTGCCTGCTGGAGAATCGGAAATTCTCTCCCAGCGGGCGCGAGAGACAGATTTTTCCTGGGCGCCAGCTGTCGCGCGTCTGGAGGAGCTCCAGCATCGCCTTTTACGGAAGACCGGATTCGCCGCCTAAAAAGACCGTTTATGCAAAGGCGCTGGATTTTTCCTTCGGCAGCGGATGCCGCTGGGATTTCACAAATGAAACAGGAAGCGGATATTCCGAGTTTCCTTGCCGAGTTGCTTCTGAAACGCGGCCTGTCGGATGCCCCCTCCGCCGAGGTCTACTTGAGGCCCCGCCTGCGCACTTTGAGCGCTCCCGAGTTATTGCCCGAAATGGATGTGGCCGTGGCGAGGATCTTGGCAGCGATGGATCGCCGTGAAAGGCTGGTTCTTTACGGAGACTACGATGTGGACGGAATCACTTCGCTGGCCATCTTGGCGCGTTTTTTTCAAGCCTGTGGAATCGCTGTTCCCTGCTTTCTTCCCCTGCGGGCCGAGGAAGGCTACGGTCTGAGCAAGCTGGGTATCGACCGCTGCATCGAAATGCATGCTCCACAACTGCTGCTCGCGGTGGATTGTGGCACGACCTCGGTGCGGGAGATTGCCGCTCTGCGCCAGCAGGGGGTGGATGTGATTGTGCTCGACCATCATGAGCCTGGGCCCGAACGCCCCGATTGCATCGCACTCGTAAATCCCAAGTGTGGCGCAAGTTTCCACTACCTCTGCAGCGCCGGCGTGGTGTTCAAACTGGCTCACGCTATTTTGAAGGCTCGCCCGGTGGAGGGTCTCGACCTCAAGGAATATCTCGACCTGGTTGCTCTGGCAACGGTTGCCGACATCGTTCCACTGGTGGACGAGAACAGGATTTTTGTGAGCCATGGCCTCCGGCAAATGGAGCGCACCCGCTGGGCGGGGTTGGCCGCTCTGCGCGAGGTGGCGGATGTCTCAACTCCTGTCAAGGCTACCGATATCGGCTTTCGCATGGGGCCAAGGATCAATGCCGCTGGCCGTTTGGGGCCGGCCATGGAAGCCCTTCAGCTCTTGCTTGAGGACGATCCTGCCGCTGCCTTGCGCCTCGCGGAGGGGCTCGATGCTCATAATCGCGAGCGCCAGGGCGTCGAGCGTCATGTGGTGCGGGATGCCGAAGAGTGGGTGGCCAAAAATTTCGATCCTGTCAATCAGGCCTCGATTGTCGCTGGCAGTCGCGACTGGCATATTGGCGTCCTCGGCGTGGTCGCCTCGCGCCTTATGCGGCAATATCACCGCCCAACTTTTGTTATTGGCTTTGACGGAGCCGGGGCCGGCAAGGGCAGCGGGCGCAGCATTGAGGGGCTGCCCCTGGTGGCCATGCTGCGCGATTGCTCCGGGCATTTGGAAAAATTCGGCGGCCACGACATGGCGGCCGGTATTTCCCTGAACGAGTCGAGCCTGTCTGCGTTTCGGGAGGCTTTTGAGATGGCTGCTCAGGCTCTTGCCAATGAGGAAGTGCTCACGCCGTGCCTTCGTCTGGATTGCGAATTGAATCTTGGAGATATCGATGCTTCGATGTTGGAGGCTCAGGACTTGCTCGAGCCTTTTGGAAATTCTAACCCGCAGCCGGTCATGTTTTCGCGTGCCGTTGCCCCGGCTGGTGAGCCTCGTGTGATGAAAGAAAAACATCTTCGCATCGAGTTGCAATGCGGTCGCCGTCGCGTTCCTGCCATTTTTTTTAATGCTCCCGTGAATGCTATGCCGCGGCCACCTTGGGACATCGCCTACACGCTGGACTGGAATGTCTGGCAGGGACGGGCTGAGCCTCAGGTGAGAATCATGGAATTGCGTCACGCCGAATGAGTCTCCTCCCTCCTCCAACAACGCTGGAGGGTCTGCCCTGGGTTCCCTCCAGCCGTGTGGCCGCTCTGCGGCGCCTCGGCCTGCTTACGCTTGAGGATTTGTTGCGCCACTTCCCAAGGCGCTACGAGGACCGCAGAAAATTCGATCGCTTTCCAGACGCGGCCTCAGAGACGGCCACCTGCCTTTTTGGTGTTGTCAAAAAGACGAGTTACAAACGATTCGGCCCACGCCGTATTTTTGAAGCGATTTTGGAGGATGAAAACGGCGGCCTCCTGAGCAATCCCATTACGCTACGGTGGTATAATATGCCTTGGGTCCAAAAGATGATCCTCGGCGGTCATCGCCTCGTCGTCTATGGCAAGCCCCGCGAGCGTTCCAAGCGCTTGGTCATTGAGCACCCGGAGTTCGAAGTGATCGAGGACGAAGCAGGCGCCTCCTTGCATTTCGACCGTATCACGCCCGTCCACGGCGCGGGGGATGGACTGCCAGCGCACATCGCCCGCGAACTTATCCACCACGCGCTTGAGGAGACGGATCTCAGCGCCATACCGCGTCTGTGGCCGGAGGGGCGGGGTGGAGCACCGTTGCTACCAGATGTCTGGAGGGCCGTGCATTTCCCCTTGGATATGGCGGAGTGCGAGGCGGCCAGACGCCAGCTCGTGAGGGATGTCTTTTTTGGAATCCAACTCATCCTTGCCTCCAGACATGCATTGGTGAAAAGAAACGGAGGTTTTGCGCGTCTGGGCACTGGGATGCTCTGGAAGCCAGTCGAAACGAGCTTGCCCTTTGCGCTCACCGACTCCCAGCTCTTGGTCATGGAGGAGATTTCCAGGGATATGGCTGCTCCCCATCGCATGAACCGCCTTCTGCAGGGCGATGTCGGCTCCGGTAAGACGATGGTTGCCCTGCGGGCGATGATTCAAGCGCATGAGTCGGGTTGGCAGGCGGCGCTCATGGCTCCCACACAAATTCTCGCCGAGCAGCATTATTTAAATTTCCGTCGCATTCTCGACCCGCTCGAGATCCCCGTGGTCTTGAGGACCTCCTCACGGCGGGAGGATTCCATGGGCAGCGCGGATTTGTTTGCCGCAAATCCAAGCAGTCCAGCGATCGTTGTTGGCACTCACGCCCTGCTCTACGAGGGGGCGGAATTTGAACGGCTGGGCCTTGTCGTGATTGATGAGCAACATAAATTTGGTGTCCTCCAGCGCACGCGTTTGATTGAGCGGGCGGATGCCCCCGATGTGCTGGTGATGACCGCCACACCCATCCCTCGAACAATCACCCAGACCCTCTACGGCGATCTGGATGTTTCCGTTTTGAAGCATCGTCCCACCGGCCGGGGGCGCGTAGTCACGGCCGTGCGGGATGTCAAAAAGTTGCCCGCCATTGTTGACTTCCTGCGAGGCGAACTCACTGCTGGTCGGCAGGCCTACATCGTTTATCCACTCATCGAAGAGTCTGAGAAACTCGATGTGAAGGCAGCCACCGTCGAGTTTGAGAAATGGTGTGCCCTTCTAAATCCCCATGCCGTCGGAATCGTCCATGGAAGAATTGACCCCGAGTCAAAGGAGTCTGTGATGCGGGATTTCCGCGATGGGAGACTCGCCGTGCTTGTCGCAACGACAGTCATTGAAGTGGGAGTGGATGTCCCAAATGCAACTATCATGATCATCGAGGAGGCCGCGCGCTTTGGACTTTCCCAGCTGCACCAGCTTCGCGGTCGCATCGGACGCGGTCCTGAGAAGTCATGGTGCATTCTCCTCCATGACGGCGCCATCGGCTCGGGTCTTGAAAAGTTAGAGGTTCTCGAAAAGACATCCGATGGTTTTGAGATCGCTGAAGCCGACCTCCTCCTGCGCGGTCCCGGAGATATTATAGGAACCGCCCAGACCGGCCTGCCTTCATTGGGTCTCGGGGATTTGATTCGAGATTCTGACATCATGACCGATGCGCGAAAGGTCGCTCTGGACATATTGGAGGAGGACCCAGAACTCCGGAGCTCCTCCCATGTGAGCATGAGAAACTATGTCTTGAAAAATGCGATCCAGCAGGAACTCTCGGCAGGCTGATTTCGTGCCTTGTCAAAAGCTCGAGCAGGTTTATTGATAGACGCAATCCATATGCCCGCAGCCAATGATCTCCGCAAAGGGATGGCGATCCGCTACAACGGAAACCCAGCCATCGTTCTCGACATCCACCACCGCACACCCGGAAACCTTCGCGCTTTCGTTCAATGCATTATTCGTTACATCGGAACCGGAAAATCGGCCGACATCCGTTTTTCCTCCACGGAAAAAGTCGATGTGGTCGATGTCAACCGCCAACCCTTGGAGTTTAGCTACAGCGATCATCAGGGCTACCATTTCATGGATCCCTCGACCTATGAAACGATCACGCTCAACGAATCCCTCATCGGTGATTCCAAACAATATCTCGTGGAAAACCTCAAAGTAGAGGTTTTGAGTATTGAAGGGCGTCCAGCTCAGGTCGAGCTGCCCTCATCCGTTGTCCTCAAGGTCGTCGAATCTGCCGACGGTATTCGAGGTGATTCCGCAAACAATGTTCAAAAACCAGCTACCCTCCAGACCGGCAAGATCATCAATGTGCCGCTCTTCATCAAGGAGGGGGAATTGATCAAAGTCAGCACCGTAGACGGCACCTACATGAGCCGCGCCTGAGATTTTCAAAAAATTCCATTTGACTTCCCTTTTGATGCTGCGAACTTTTTAGCCTTATGATTAAAATCGCACTCGTAGCAGTAGCAGTTGTCGCTCTCTCCTTCTCAGCCGTTATGGCCGGATCCTGCCCCGGTGGCGGATGTGGTGATAAGGACAAAGAAGGAACCAAAGATGGTGAGAAAAAGTCTCTCACTGTTGAAGTGGCTCTTTAAGGAATTTCAGAAAAATTTCCTTCCAACGAAAAACGCGGGTGGTCCTCGGACTTCCCGCGTTTTTGTTGTTCAGCGCTACTCGATGTGATTCCAAAAAACCTCGTCCCGAATTTCTCACCGCTCGGCAGAGGCCCCTATGCGAGGCGAGAAGGCATCGCAAACAAGATGGATGAATCTCCTGTCGAACGATCGCACTTTTGCACGATCAATC
>Ga0247838_1002527_pt1 | contig 22993 bp, 21 predicted proteins | sample LaCruzMarch2015__5_FD_189097 | JGI IMG/M metagenome (GOLD analysis project Ga0247838, IMG submission 189097) | Freshwater microbial communities from meromictic Lake La Cruz, Castile-La Mancha, Spain - LaCruzMarch2015_15m | ecosystem: Environmental > Aquatic > Freshwater > Lake | place: Spain... | reverse complement strand
TCATGCAGGAGTGATAGCGCTGATTCAACTCGTTTTACCGCGATTTCCTGTTCGTTCTTAGCAGCGGCCAGTTCAAAAGCAATTCTTTGTGATTCCCGCTCTAGGTGTGCAATTGCAGTTTCCGATTGGTCAAAAGCGGCCTGGACTTCCAGCAGGCTAGGACTATTCGATGAGCCGCCTTCGATGATTCCTGCATCAATGGAATCCCCCTGACGACTCACAAATGAAACTCCGAGGTTTGCTCGGGCGCTCTCACGCATTTCGTCAAGGGAGTCAACAACCACGAAACGATTGAGAAGGGCCTGAACCTGCGAGGACACGATTGGGTCTATCCGGACGCAATCCACCAGCCATCTGCCAACCGGTGCTGCACGTTCATGAAGAGCGGGTTCTGCAGGGAACTCAGCCACGAGCACATTGGATCTGCCCGCCTCTTCGTTCTTTAAGAACACGAGTGCATCCATTGCCAGATCGATGTTGGATACGACGACTGCGGATGACAAATTTCCTAGGGCGCTGGCAACAGCGGATTCGTATCCATTTTCGACGTGAATTAATGAACTCAAGGTTCCGATGTATCCCTCAAGACCAGAGTCGACTAAGGCTGCGGATCCATCTTTGCGTTCAAGACCTAGAGCAAGTGCATCACGTCGCGCGGTGGATGCAGCTTTTTCACGATCAAGGCGGGCTTCTTCGCTCAGCAATTCACGAACTTTTGTGTCTGCGCGTGCAAGTAACTCCTGTGAGATTTCGTGCTCGGAGTCCAACCCTTCTTCACCAGCTCCGTGAGAAATCACGGACACTTCGACCTCTTGGAATTGCGCTTGAGCCGCTTGACTTCGTTCTTTAGCCTCGCCAATTTGGGCTGCAAGACGAGTTAGTTCTATTTCACGGGTCTCTAGGCGCGCAGTAATGTTGTTCTTTGACGCCGTTAGGTCATCAATTTTTTTGCGATGGGCAACCTGTGCGCTCTCAATGTCTGCAACCCGGGCTGCTTCCTGGCTCAGAGCCCGAATGGCGCCTTGCTCGGCAACCTCTGCCTCGGACAAGGCTTGGCCCAGTGACTCAACTTGGCGGGTCAACTCAAACTCTTGGCTTCGCAGGGAGCGAGCCTCCGCCTCCAGTGCCTCAGGCTCGCGGCCTGATTTCACTTCTTCAGGTTCAGGTGCAAGGTTTCGCACCTTCTCAGCGCCCAATTGCACTAACCCTAGATACCGTTCACGAAGGCTGCTCAGTGCAAACCATGTTTCCTGGTTCTTCACCAACTCCGGCCCTAGCTCACGCTCAAGTGACTCGGCTACGCTCTCGCGTTCGCGAAGTATCGCTATTTTTGCCTCTACTTCGCCCTGTCTTTGACGCAAAGCACTTTCGTCAGCCACATCAGCTTCCAAAGCAACTCGCAGCTCCGAAAGATCATTCGCCATAAGTCGAAGGCGAGCATCTCGGACATCACTCTGTATCACGGTCGCCCGCCGGGCAACTTCCGCCTGTCGACCGAGCGGCTTAAGTGCGCGGCGCAATTCGGCAGTTAAATCATTAAGTCGGGTGAGGTTCGCTGCCATTGAGTCAAGCTTGCGAAGGGCTTTCTCCTTGCGCTTGCGGTGCTTTAAAACTCCTGCAGCCTCTTCAATGAAGCCACGACGATCTTCCGGGGTTGCCTGCAAGATTGAATCAAGCTGACCCTGACCAACAATGACATGCATCTCTCGACCAATACCGGAATCGCTGAGCAACTCCTGCACATCAAGTAACCGACATTGCTCACCATTGATCGCGTACTCCGAACCACCATTGCGGAAAAGCGTCCGCGAAATCGTGACTTCGGTAAATTCAATCGGGAGTGCCCCGTCAGAGTTGTCAATCGTGAGTGATACTTCTGCGCGACCTAGCGGAGCCCGACCTGAAGTCCCGGAGAAAATTACGTCCTCCATTTTTCCACCGCGTAAAGATTTTGCTCCTTGCTCACCCATCACCCATGCCAGGGCATCGACCACATTTGATTTACCTGAACCGTTAGGCCCAACAACACACGTGACACCGGGCTCAAATTGAAGTGACGTCGACGACGCAAAGGACTTGAATCCCTTTAAGGTGAGAGATTTTAGATGCACGGCGCGGTAATCATCCTGTCAATTTGGCACTCATCCAGATCACTCTGTTTGTGCGCACAAGGTTAAATAGTGAGCCTGATCCTACCGGTGTGCAAAGTTCTATTTCGGCAGCAACCACGGGGGCTGACAGGTAAGGCAATGAAAACTTGATCGATTCATGAACCGGCTTCTCGTAATGGGATTTCCACAGCGCTCACAGGGCTCTCCAGCGCGGCCATAAACAGAAAGTGACCGGGAAAAGTAGCCGGATTCGCCATTCACGTTCACGTACAAACTATCAAAACTTGTCCCCCCAGCAACAAGCGCCTCATTCATCACTTGCGTGACAGCGGTCACGATTTCTAGCGCGGTTGATCGATCGAGTCGTTCACATGGAGTGGTTCCGTCAAGACCGACTCGCCACAAACTCTCATCCGCGTAAATATTCCCGATTCCGGAAATGAGATTTTGATCAAGTAACGCTCTTTTGACCTGAGTCGAACGTTTTGTGAGGGAATCCGCGAATTGACTAGCGTCGAACAGCGGATCAAACGGATCCCGTGCAATATGAGAAATCGCCGACGGTTCCCCGTTGTGATCCTGATCCGAGATACGCAATCCACCAAAGGTTCGTTGATCCACAAATTCAAAGTAGCGATTACGTTCACCCATTCGAATCACATTCCAATCCAGTCGAACATGTGGGTGCCCTGAAGGTGAAGCATTGACTCTAATCTGGCCGCTCATACCCAAATGAATCATCAGGACAAACGGTCGATCAAGTTCGAGCCACATGTATTTGCCACGGCGAGCGACTCGAACGATTTCAGCGCCGTCAAGTTGCTGAGTCAAGTCACCGACATTTTGGCGAACCGCTCGTTCATGATGAATGCGCACCGCGCCAATTTTGGTATCCAATACTAAATTTTCAAGCCCTGCACGAACTACTTCGACCTCAGGAAGTTCGGGCATCGGGAAACCGAGTTATCAACTCACCATAGGCTTGTTCTGCAGCAATCTGCTCGGCCGCCTTTTTTGAACTGCCCACACCGAATCCAAGATTCTCGCCGGCTATTTGCGCATGCGCCGTGAATTCTTTTGCGTGATCAGGTCCTGAGTCCGTGACGAGATAGATCGGCAAGGCCACTTCCAAAACCCCACAAATCTCCTGCAGGGATGTCTTCCAATCCAAGCCAGCGCCCAACTCTGAAGCAGCAAAGATCATGGGGTCAAAAATTCGATGAATGAATTGGCCAGCGGCATCAATTCCCCCCGATAAATAAATCGCTCCGATCACCGCTTCCAGCGAATCAGCCAAAATGGAAGTCTTCTCACTGCCGCCCGAACTAATTTCGCCTCGACCCAAACGTATGTACTGGCCAAGACCAAGAGTTCGCGCAACATCTGCCAACGCCTGTGAATTCACAACGGAAGCTCGCATTCGAGCCAGAGACCCCTCTGGGAGATCGGGGAACTCACGATAAAGAAAATCAGTAACAACTACGCCCAGAACCGAATCTCCAAGAAACTCAAGTCGTTCGTTGGTGGGAATGCCACCGTTCTCGTATGAAAATGAGCGATGAACCAGTGCTAATTCCAGTAATTCTTTTTCACACTCGCAATCCAGGACCGCGAGCAAAGTGTTTATCGAATGCTGGTCTGCGTCCATTGCGAGCAATAACTCCCCCGTTTGATTCGGATAGTTAGTGATCGACTAAACGTCGAGAACGCGACGCTTTGCGTAGGTTCCGCAAGTTGGGCATGCAATGTGGGAAATTCGCTTTTCCTTGCACCGAACACATATGACCAGATTGGGTGCAACGGCTTTCCACTGTGACCGTCGATGACGGGTGTTTGATCGCGAGGTTTTCCGCTTGGGAACTGGCACTGGATCCTCTTTCAAGTAGTGGTTGCACTCGTTTGCGCAGTGAAGTATCGCACTAGTGCTATTCGATCTAGCCTAAGGGGTCGGCTTTGGGGTCGGATTTGGGCACATCCAATAGTCCCTCAAGGGCGGCCCACCTTTGGTCCAGACTCTCGTGCTGGTGCTGGGCATCTTCGAGTTTTTCCCCACATTCTTGGCAGATCCCCAGGCAGTCGGGTTGGCACAGCGGCGACAGTGGCAGGTCAAGCACAATTGCGTCCCGGACGACCTCAAGCAGATCCAAACTGTCCTCTTTGACGTAAAAGACGGTCAACTCATCAGATTCCTCAAGGGCACCAGGAATAACGCGCCCACGTGAATCAGTTTCTTCATAAAGGAAGAGCTCGGTCACGTGGGCTTCATCTGTCCACATGAATGGCTCAAGGCACCTCGCGCATTCGGCTTCGACCTCAAATTCAAAGTCAAGGTTGACCAGAACACCATCAAGGACTGACTCGATCCGGATATCTGCCGGCATCTTACTACCCGGCGCAAGCCGAGCCATGCCCACTTCAAGCTCCGACGGGGCGATAAATTCCAACGCTGACTCCCACATGTTTCCCGGCCTTCGCGGTAAATGCGTGAGGGACACCTGGAATGAGCCAGGTTCAACGGGGGGATTAATTGCCATGAAACTCACTAATCCGATTGTGCGTCAAAAAACTCAGAGGTCTGACTCACATCAGGAGCAAGTTCTTGGTACATCTGGCTTCGTAGGCGCTCGCGACCCCGATCAACTGTTTGAAGTGTCTTTTGCAGAGTAATTTCAAATGTGGCTAATTTTCCATCGATGTAGTCATCAGTTTCAATTCGCATTTGCTGGGTCTGGGCCGCAACTTCATTGCGAAGCGCGTTCGCTTCCTCGACAGCGGTCAGATAGACCTCGTGCTCCGATACTAGGGAGTCAGCCGTTGCCCTCGCCTGGGCAAGAATGCGATCCGCCTCGCGACGCCCATCTTGAACGACCGCCTCTCGGTCCGCCAATAGTTCATCGGCTCGATACACCGACTCAGGCATGAGTTGGCGAATCTCTTCGATGATGTCGAGTACTTGGGACCGATTGACAATGCATGAAGCCGATAAGGGCATGGATTTCGCATCTTCCACCAAAACGGTGAGCTCGTCGAGTCTCTCCTGCACGTCCATGCTTGCTCCTGACATTGATTCTTGTTTAACTAATGGGAAAACTGCACCATCATATTGTGCTGGATAATTTGACTTCTAAGCGCTTCAACACGACATCAGGTACCAGACCACTGACGTTGCCGCCATGAGTCGCGACCTCTTTCACCAAACTTGACGACAGGTAGCTGTAAAGCGGGTTGGTGGAGATAAAGCATGTTTCTACTTGGGTTAGCCGATAGTTCATCTGAGCCATCTGGAGTTCGTAGTCAAAATCACTGACTGCACGCAGACCTTTCACAATCGCATTGACATTGTGGTCCCGGCAATAATCAACCAGCAGCCCATAAAATGAGTCCACAGAAACATTGGGTAGGTGGGATGTTGCTTCCGTGAGCATCTCTATTCGCTCGTCCAAGGTAAAGAGTGAAGACTTCTGCTTGTTAATCAGAACCGCCACAATTACTCGATCAGACATTCGAGAGGCTCGCTCAAATACGTCGAGGTGTCCCATAGTTACAGGGTCAAATGAACCCGGGCATACGGCAATTCGCATCTGCATTCCTCACCTAATCGGATCTGAGCCAACCTGACCGTACCAAAGTTTAGAGTCACCATAGGTTCGCTCCCAAACAAGTGGCAAAACCTCCTCAGAGACTAGAGCAAATGGAGAGACTGACCTCACTCCGCGCTCACAGATGAGCAATGCGCCCGAGAGGTGGTTGCCCTCACATATTCTCGCGAAATATTGCTGCACTTGGGTATCAGAATGATCATATGGTGGATCTAAAAAAAGAATATTGACTTCGAATGTGGGTGCCCACAAATAGGCGTCAGAATTCACTATTCGAACTGGCAATCCAGCCCGTGAAGAATTGTTCTCGATGATGGTTCGGGCCTTCAACTCATTTTCAACGAGTACTGCTTGTTGAGCACCGCGGCTTTTGGCCTCTAGACCAACTGCGCCAGATCCGGCGAAGAGGTCAACAAAGTTGACCTGCCCCCAATCAACGTCGCTTCGGGCCAGGTGAGATTCAATAGAGGAGAACATGGCCTCTTTTAATCGATCAGAAGTGGGACGAGTTCCGGCTTTAGGAACCTCCAGCTTTCGACCTCGGGCAGATCCGGAGATAATTCTCATTAGGCCTTTTCCAGATTCTGGGCACGTGCAATCTCAAAAGTGTCAATTGCCTGCAACACCGAGTTCCAATTATTGCCTTCGTACAACTCGTCGATCTCGATCCGCACGGTTTCAATAAAATCTAAATCATCAATTATTCTTAACAGACGAAGGGAACTCAGCGCCCCGGATTGATCCTGTCCCAAGACGTCACCTTCTCCGCGAATTTCGAGATCTTTCTGCGACAGCACAAATCCGTCACGTGAATCTCGCATTGCACTGAGTCGATCGAGTGAGGCGGAACTGTGGGAAAAACCATGAACGAGAATACACAGTCCCGGTAGCGAGCCACGACCAATTCTCCCCCGTAACTGATGTAATTGCGACATTCCGAAACGCTCCGCATTGAGGACCACCATCATCGTTGCCTCCGGGATATCAACCCCCACCTCTATCACGGTCGTTGCAATCAATACATCAATGCGTGGCTCCTCGGATCCCCCAAAACGATGCATAATTTCCCGCTTGGTTTTCGATTCCAATCCACCATGCAGCATTTCAAAGGAAATTTCAGGAAACTGTCGACTCAACGATTCATACGTTTCCTCAACCGAAGCGAGTGGTTCCGGCTGCGAAGTTTGATCACGCGATGTTTTCACTTTTTTTGGATCAGCTTCTGCTCGGTTAATGCTCGGACATACAACAAAGACTCGATTTCCCGCAGCTACCTCTTCGGCCATTCGTTCCCATACGCGAGACACGCTGCGAGGCATCCCCGAAGTCGAAACTAAGTGAGTCTGCACCTCGGCTCGCAAAGAAGGTGACTCCGTCAATGTTGAGACGTCAAGATCCCCAAAAATTGTGAGAGCCACAGTGCGTGGGATCGGAGTCGCCGTCATAACTAACATATGTGGACGCAATTCGCCTTTGGCCTTTGTTAGCATGCGCGCACGCTGCTCCACCCCAAATCGATGTTGCTCGTCGATCACGATTAGGCCTAAATCAAAAAATTGCACATTGTCCTCAAGGAGCGCATGAGTCCCGATCAGAATGTCAAGATCACCGCTTTGCACATCAAGGAGTACCTGACGTCGCTTGACCACTGGCATGCCCCCAGTAAGTAGGTCAACCCGAATCTTTCGCGAGGTGACACCCTCCAAGAACATGTGAAGGGATTCAAGGTGCTGGACGGCCAACACCTCCGTCGGAGCAAGCAGGGCCACCTGACCGCCCGATGAAATTACGTCCAGCATTGCGCGGATTGACACGATTGTCTTACCGCTGCCGACATCACCCTGAAGCAACCTTGTCATAGGGATGCTTCTTGCTAGGTCCCGCGATATCTCCTCACCCACTTCACGTTGGCCCTGGGTTAATTCAAAGGGAAGGGAGCCATCGAATTCGGAGAGGAGCGCTCCATCTGATCCTCCCCGAGCATGTGCGATCGCTGATTTCGCTTGACTTTTGCGCTGGCGCATAAGCGCAAGCAGAATAAATGCTTCCTCGTATTTGATCCGATGGATAGCCCGAAGAATTTCCTCATGATCTTTTGGTTGATGAATTGCATGCAGGGATTCAACTTTAGACATGAATTCATGTTTGGCGACAAGTTCCGCCGGAATTGGGTCAATCACGTCATCCGCGGATGCCAGCACTATTTCAATGGCTGCCTGAATTTGCCACGAAGCAAGGTCCTGAGTACTTGGATATACGGAGATAATTTCGTTCGTGAAGTTCGTGATCGCATCAGTCTCCTGCGAAATGTCAACTCCGATGTCGGTAAAGAGTGCAAATTTTGGGTGCGTCAATGTTCTCACCCCGCGATACTCAGAAACAGTTCCAGCAAATAATCCACTTCGACCAACTTGTAAATCTTTCTCACGCCACTTCTGGTTAAAAAACGTGAGCTCCATGGTGTCGATTCCATCGGTAACTTTCACTACCACAATAAAACCGCGCTTTTGGGTCATGCGTCGAGTCTCGACACTTTGAATAGTAGCCATGATTGTCACAGGAATACCAACTTCCACATTTCGCAAAGTTGTTAGCTTTCCTCGATCAATGTATCTCCGCGGATAATGATTGAGGAGCTCTCCGGCACGGGTGATTCCGAAAGCCTTTTCCAAACTTGCGGCACTTTTTCCGCCAATAAGTTCATTGAGGGGCGTACTTAAAAACCCTGCGGTACCTCTCACACTATTCGACCCCGAAAATAAAGGGCCATAACGGCTGCTCCCCGGAAACTAGTTCGAGATCAATCAATGGATAGCTTGATTTAACCCACGCGAGAAATGATTCAATTTCTGATTCGCTCAATTCGTTACCCGTGACAATGGTCAGTAATTCAGCTCCGGGAGCTAACATCCTTCTCAAAAGTTTTTTACTTGCGGTGAGGAGCTCGCTCTCAATCACACTAATTTCACCGTCAATGAGCCCGAGGTAATCGCCAGATTTACAAGCACCGGCCATCGTTAGTACATCGCGTGTGGCGCGGGTAATTGCACCGTAGCGGGTTGCACTGGCCGCCCGTGTCATCGAGACAACATCACGATCAAATTCAAGTGAAGGTTCATGCACGGCAATAGCTGCCAAAGACTGCGTTATAGCGCGACTGGGGATTACTGAAACGCGATAGCCCACCGCCCGCATATCCGATGCTGCAATGTCAGCGACTGGATGCGTATCACGATCAGAAGGAAGTATGACGATTTCTCTCGCCTCACTCCCTTTGATTGCAGCGATGATTTCTGCGGCGGATGGTTGTTGCCGTGCTGGAGTCGGGATACACGTCACACCAAGTGACTCCAGCAAGCGCTGGATCCCTTGGCCATGTGTCACAGCGATCAAAATCCGGGAGCGAACAACGCTCGATTCGGGATGCACTCGGTTATTTGAATGTAGGTCCAGGGGTACGACGCTGACCTGGGTCACTATTCCCCGCGCTATTCCGGCATTGATGCTGTCAGAAACCCGATGCAGTGGAACGTGCACGTGAACTTTCCACAGTGAATCAATCCCGGCAACCATCACACTCGTTCCAAGACTCTCCAACACCGTTCGTAATTCAGTGCACTCCTTCGCATCGAAGTGATACATGACTTCACACTCAATGTCCCTGTCCTTGTCGTCCTTTAACTCTTCTAAAGGCAAGTAATGGCTCACCGGGTGAACCTCATGATCCAACCGCTGGGGCGTCGCACCGGTCAAGACGGTGACCAACGCGTCGAGTACCACGACCAAGCCCCGACCTCCAGCATCAACGACGCCAGCCTCCCGCAGTTGAACTAGTAAATCTGGGGTGAGGAGCAAAGAGTTGTATGCGGCATCAGCGGCCGCGATCACCACTTCTGCAAGATTCGCTCCCTGCGATGCGACCAACTCAGCTTCCTGAGCCGACTGCGATGCCACCGTAAGAATTGTGCCTTCAACCGGTGATGCGACAGCGCGATAGGCACCGCTGGCACCCTGGGAAAGCGCGTGTGCAAAATTTTCTGGACTTTTGGCGATTTCAGCCACCAAATCGCGCAGGAGCGCGGAAAAAATCACCCCAGAGTTCCCTCTGGCCCCCAAAATTGCCGCTCGACCAACCCCAATGGCAGCTGCGGCGAGGTCCTCACATGGCTCAATAAAAGCTGTGCAGGCGGCCTCCACCGTGAGATATAGGTTGGTTCCCGTGTCTCCATCAGGTACGGGAAACACGTTGAGGGCGTCAATTTCCTCACGAGCTGCGCGCAATGCGTTCAAGGCTTCCACGAGCCATGTGTGCAATATGGGCAGGGTGAAACAAGTGACCGGGGCATAGGTCGAGTCCGAGATCGACTCTCCCATGGCCCCTCCTTCATCACATTGCACTTGATCGGCTATTCTTTTTCAGGTTTGGCACGAGTTGGACAATCTTCTCGCATTAGACCCACATATCCAACCGGATCCGCCTGGATCCACCTCTTTAAATTGACCGAAGGAGTCATTGTGGCTGCAAACTGCGATATCTGCGGAAAGAGCCCTAGCTTCGGGCATAACGTTTCCCATTCACAGCGGAAGACCAACCGTCGCTGGAATCCTAATATCCAACGGGTTCGCGCACTGGTCGGCAAAACCCCTAAGCGTCTGAATGTCTGCACCTCGTGCATCAAGGCCGGCAAGGTAGCTCGCGCTTCCTAAACACCCTACTTACCGCGTGCTACGGCGAAAAATGTTGGAACCCGGGCGAGACTTCAAAGGCATCCCGGTAGAGCACTCCATCAACGAGGACCTCTCCAATTGAGTCTTGTGTTACTTTTCCAATAGCCACGAAACCGGCCGGCAGGCGTTTCTTGGGAGGAAACGTTGCTACGAATGCGTGGTCGTCCCCTCCGGCCAGAATCCACGCCATCGGGTCAGAACCGAAAGCGGCCGCGGTCGACACTAATTCGGCAGGCACCACAATGCTTTTTGTTTCTAACTCAATCCCCACACCGGAGCCGCGGGCTATGTGTTCCAGGTCGGCGACCAGTCCATCAGAAATATCAATCATTGAAGTCGCACCACTCTTTGCCGCCCGGACACCAGCGGTGTAGTCGATTTCGGGAACTCTAAACGCATCAACTAATACACGGGGTGAACGTAGGCCACGTTGTAAAACCCTGAGTCCGGCAGCTGCCATCCCGGATCGGCCGCAAATCCCCACAATGTCTCCCGCTCGGGCACCACTTCGACTAACTGCGTTTCCTGAATCCATGGTGCCTATTGCAGTAACCGAAATGACAATGCTGTCGCACCCACTGACATCACCACCGAGAACGATTGATCCTGCGTTCTCTGCTTCTTGAATGAATCCCGCCATAAATTCGCCCACCCAATGTGAAGCGGTGGCGGCGGGCAATCCAATTGCGAGCAGTACCCCGACCGGGGTAGCGCCCATTGCGCAGACATCAGCAATGGAGCCTGCTGCGCACCGTCGACCAATTTCAATCGCCGTGGACCAATCTGTTCGAAAGTGCTTCCCTTCCGCGTACATGTCAACACTAAAGACAAATGAGGATCCCGAGGTGCCCATGACAGCCGCGTCATCACCTGCGGCGATCTCCAGACTCGGATTTGCAACTTTCGATTCCCCGATCCGCGCCAAAATTTTGGCTACCAATCCTGACTCGCCAAGGTCGGCGAGGGTGCCACTGCTGGAATCTGAACTCACAACTTTGAGCCTTTCCGGTGATCTTTGGGGCAAAAATCTCAACTCAAATATAGAGTGAGGCTATGTCGGTCCAAGCATATGTATTAATTCAAACCGAAGTTGGTAAGGCGGTCACCGTCGTCGAGTCGATTCGGTTAATATCTGGGGTGGCAGTCGCCGAAGATGTCACTGGACCTTACGACGTGATTGTAAAAGCTGAAGCCCCAACCATGGACGAACTCGGTCGACTTGTCGTTGCAAAGATTCAGTCAGTTCCCGGAATTACGCGAACATTAACCTGTCCCGTTGTGAACCTTGATTAAAAGCTTAGCTGCATTCGCCTGTTCACTCTGCATTTTCGCAGGTGCTAGCGCTTGCAGTTCGTCCCTAGATGTCGAACCCGCCAACGGGGCCGATTCCCAATTCTGCACGGAACTGGGCGCGATTCTGCCGGTCAGCCTCGGTGGGACACTATTGCGAGACACAAGCCCAAATTCCCCCGGAACCAAAGCCTGGGGAGACCCAGCCATCGTTCTGCGTTGTGGGGTCGCAATACCGAATTCCTATTCAGCAGCGAGTCAACTTCTCACGGTCAACGACATCAACTGGTACCCAGAGGAATTGGAAGCTGGCGTGAGATTCACTTCCATGGAAACAAGCGAATTAGTTGAAGTTTCAATACCGATGGCATATGAAACCACCGCTGACATACTGACCGAGCTAAGTTCAGCAATCAGTACTCTAGGAGGCTGAGCACACTAGCTGGTCAACAATGCGCGGGAAGTCAATTCCTGCATGCGACCACATGCGGGCAAACATAGAAATCGGGGTAAAGCCGGGAATAGTGTTGACTTCGTTAAAAACTATTCGTTCACCGTCGAGAAAGAAGTCAATTCGCGCATATCCCGCGCACCCCAACAACTCGAAGATTTGAATGGCAAGTTGTTGGACTTCATGCGCCACATTGGGTTGAAGTAGCGCCGGGACAATTAACTCTGCGCCATCAGAAATGTATTTTGCTTCAAAGTCGTAGTAGTCGAAACCCTCTTTGACCTTTATTTCACCAACTGGGCTGGCTACTGCTCCCGCATCTCCCACCAGAATGCCGACTTCCAATTCACGCGGGCGAATCAATCCTTGCTCCACAATTACTTCACTGGAGCTAAGGAATGCTTCCCTGCACGCAGGTTCATAGTCGGCGGGGGTTTCAATGCGAGTAATCCCAATTGAAGAACCCCCCGTAACCGGCTTCACAAACCACGGAAACGGGAAGGGATCAGCAACTGGAGCAGAAATTTCCTGTGAGTCGTTTTGACCAAACCAACTACCAGAATCAATCCCTGCCGCACGAACCAACTCTTTGGCGCTCAACTTGTTCATGCAGATCGCAGACGCACGCACGCCCGAACCAACAACAGGTATCCCCATGCTTTGGCACAGTCCTTGGATAGCGCCGTCTTCGCCACCTACGCCATGTACAACGGGGAAAACCACTGAAACCGCCGTGAACTCTCCATTGATCTCCACACCCGGGCATTCCGAATTCATGACAAGCCGGATTGACTCTGGGCGATCAACCACCTCCGGATAATGGTCAGCGGTGATGACATAGCTCGCAACCTCCGTGGGCTGAACCTCCACCCAATTTCCCCCGCGCGTGATTCCAATGCACACAACTTCGTGGCCCAAGTCGACAAGGGCTTGAAGTACCGACTTGGCACTTACACACGAAATTGAGTGCTCTTGACCGATCCCACCAAATACGAGCGCGATGCGTGTCCCAGGATCTATAGGCATGCCCTCACCGTACCCGCCATGACTTCAATTGTTGTAGATGCTCTCCAAGGTAATACAACCCAGTTCACAAAGGGTGGCCATTAGGGTGTGCCAATGGAATACACGGACCTGGATCCCAGCACCTGGGTGGTGAGTTCGGGTCGACCACCCGCCGTGCCCGATAACCCGGTCAATGCGCCAATAGTTCCCGCTTCAACTTTTCACGCAGGCGGAAAAATTGAGTATGGCCGAGAAGCGAACCCAAGTGCCTCGGCATTGGAAGAAGCACTCGGAGGATTGGAGAAAGGCCATGCAATTGTTTTTTCCTCAGGCATGGCTGCAGCCAATGCGTTGATGGACCTGTGGCCAATCGGTGCAAAAGTCATTGCACCCACGACGGCGTACACAGGAGTTGCGGTGCGATTGCGGGAACTACATGAGCGTGGTCAGATCGAGCTCACAACGTGTGATGTCACCCAAACTCAAATCATCATTGACCTGCTTCCCAACTCCCAAGTCCTCTGGCTTGAGTCCCCCACCAATCCACTGCTTGAAGTCGCCCAACTCGAAATATTGCTCGCTCATGCCCGCACTTGTGGTGTTACAACAATCGTGGACAACACATTTGCGAGTCCCGTGCGCCAGAATCCCCTGGTAATGGGGGCGGATTTCGTTATACACAGTGTCACCAAAATCCTCAGTGGTCATTCCGATCTTCTGATGGGCGCGCTGGTTGCTCAGGATCACGCCAACTGGGAACAACTGCACGTCCGACGCGTCTTGCTGGGTGCTATGCCGAGTGCATTTGATTGTTACCTTGCCTTGCGCGGATTGAGAACTTTGTTTATCCGGTATGAAAAATCTGAAAGCAACGCTATTTCACTTGTCTCACAGCTGCAATCTCACCCAAATGTTCTGCGGTTGCGATACCCCGGTTGGGGCACAATCGCAGCAATTGAAGTTGCTGGCAGTGCAGATCGAGTATGTGAATCAAATGGGCTGTGGACATATGCGACAAGCCTGGGTGGGGTTGAATCACTCCTTGAGCGCCGGCGCAGATGGCCGCTTGAAAGCCACGGTGTGCCTGAAAACCTTATTCGACTTTCATTTGGGATTGAACACCCCAATGACCTTTGGCTAGACCTAAATCAGGCACTAATTAGTGGGAGCAAATTTAGATCTCAGATTTAGTGTCGCGCGCCATAAAAGATTTCAATAACTCTCGTGGTGGTTTTCCTTGGTGCAGGACCTCCACCACTTCTTGCGTTATTGGCATTTCCACTCCTGACCTCTGTGCCAACTCCAAAATAGGCTGGCAACTCTTATACGCCTCACATGTTTGATTAGTGATTGCTATCGTTTCTTCAACCGTGAGGCCTTTACCTAGATTCTCACCAAAGGTCCGGTTGCGCGAAAGTGGAGATTGGCTGGTAGCCACTAGGTCACCAACCCCTGCGAGTCCTTGAAATGTCAAGGGGTCGGCGCCGAGAGCAACTCCCAGTCGGCCAATTTCGGCTAGCCCACGAGTTATCAAGGATGATTGGGAGTTCTCACCCAAGCCCATACCGACCGCTATTCCATTGGCCAATGCGATCACATTCTTGACCGCTCCACCGATCTCCGTGCCGATGACATCCGTTGACCAATACGGGCGGAAATAGTCTGTGGTGCATGCTCTTTGGATCGCGATTGCACCCTCTTCGGTAGGTGCGGCTACGGTAGTTGCCGTCGGTTGACGCGCAATAATTTCCCGGGCGAGATTAGGCCCGGAGACCACTGAAATGCGATCAGGGTTAGCCCCCGTGGTCTCGACGATGACCTCGCTCATTCGCATTAATGTGCCCAGTTCAATACCCTTCATCAGGCTTACAAACAATGCGTCGGGGGCAATCCACTTCACCCACCCAACTAAATTCCCGCGAAGTGACTGAGCGGGTATGGCTAAGACCACAATCTCAGCGTCTTCTAGAGCGGTCTGGGGATTGGTTGTAGCAACGATTGACTCGGGTAGATCAACGCCTGGGTGGTACCGACTATTTCGGTGAAAATCATTAATGTCGGCAACGATTTCTTCACTCCGAGTCCACAGGGTCACCTGCGAACCTGCATCGGCAACTACCGCGGCAAAGGCCGTTCCCCATGATCCGCCACCCATCATGGCAACCTTCGTCAACGCTCGCTCCTCTGATTCACGGTATGACGGTAGAGCACGGCTGGTGGAGCCTCTCCTCTGATCTCACCTTCCATGCGCGCGATGGTGAGCATAAGTTGATCTGTAGCTTCGTGGAGTAATTCGGGAGTCCATTCCTTGTCACGATAGCGGGACAGATCTATTGGCTCACCCAACCAGACATACATTGTTTTTCGAGGTAACAGTCGAAGCTGCTTCTTATACGGTCCAATTACGTTCTGAGACCCCCATTGCACCATTGGAAAAAGAGGGCAGCCTGATTCCAAAGCGATACGAACCGCTCCAGTTTTCCCCTGCATCGGCCACAAGTGTGGATCACGGGTGATCGTGCCCTCGGGATAAACGACCACACATTCGCCCGATCTTGCAGCGACTACTGCATCTCGGAATGCAAAGACTGCCTCACTTGATTCACGGTAAACCCGAATCTGACCCGCACTGGAAATAATCCAGCCGAAAATGGGTACCCTGAAAACAGATTCCTTGCCCAAAAACCGAGGCGGGCGGTCATGTGCCCACAAAGGGTGGGCCACGGCTAACGGATCAAACCAGGAAGTGTGGTTCGTCGCCACAATAATCCCGCCATCAATCCCGCCATCGCGCTGCGAGAGTTGCTCAAAACCTCGCCAATTCCATTTTGTAAAGATCACGAGAAATGGCAGGCCGAAAAAAACAGCGATCCGAAAACCCAGACCGATTTTGGATCGCCTTGTCGTATGTCCAGCCACCTCATCAGCGTACCTGTCGACCCGGTTGAATGGGCCCATGTTTGATCAGTCCGTGCCTAGCGAAGTCAAGTGGCACGCATTAGTTCCCGCTAAGGCGCTTCACAACTCAAAGTCTCGACTAGGCAGAAATGATTTAGCTGGTCCTTTCCTGGCTGACACTGTCGCGGCGCTTATCGGCTCTGCCCAAGTGGCTCGACTCACCGTGATCACCTCAGATGCGGAAGTTGCTTCCCTCGTTGAAGATTTGGGTGGAGATGTCATCATGGAAGGCTCTCCCACTGGACTTCTTGACTCCTTGGATCTCGGGCTAGAGTGCGCAGAGAGCGCATCAGAGGGCAACGGCGTTGTGATTGCTTTGGGCGACCTGCCCTGTCTGCGCACACAAGATGTCGACCTATTCCTAGAGCAGGCTGTTCACCACGACAGTTCATTCACCTGCGACTCGGATGGCACAGGTAGCACAATGTGGGCTCGCCGACCAGGATCTGACGCGAAACCCCGATTTGGCGTTCGATCCCGTGCGGCTCACCGGATGCATGGGGCGGTTGAGATTCCATGTTCTGCGGGCGCTCACCGCGACGTTGATACTTCCACAGACCTTTGGGATGCCATTCGCATTGGAGTCGGGATACACACATCACAGGCTTTAAGTGAACCCACCATATACACCGCAACAATATCCGGGACAAACCCAATCACGGCAATCGATGAATCAGGTCTTCAATTTCCTACTCTGATTACAATGTTTCGGACTTAATCGCCCCAAGAATTGGGCAAAGAATTCGGATCGATTCCGCCAACAAACACATCATGCTTTAGCCGTTAATCGTGTGCAAAAACAAATAGGCGGCCGCACCCAGTCGGATGCGACCACCTACTGAGAAAAAACTACTTACGACGAGCGGGAGCCTTCTTTGCTGCAGCCTTCTTAGGAGCAGCCTTCTTTGCTGCGGCTTTCTTCGGGGCAGCCTTTTTTGGTGCGGCGGTTGCGATTTTCTTTGCACCGGACACAACGGCTTTGAATTCTGCACCTGGACGGAATTTAGGAAGCTTCGTCGCCTTGATCTTTACGGTTTCTCCCGTACGAGGGTTACGGCCAAGACGGGCTTGACGCGCTTGGGCTTCGAAGATTCCAAATCCACTTATGGCAACTTTGTCGCCACGAACCACGGACATTTTGATCTCTTCGATGAATGCATCAACGATTTCGGTGACTTCACGCTTGCTAACGTCGCCACGGCCCGCTACTGCATCAATGAGTTCTGCTTTGTTCACGATTTAACCCCTCCGGAGGGTGATTAGGTTGATCTTGTGACCAACACCTAAATGTAACTTGAGAATGTCAATATCTCGGATTAGCCACGCCAAAAGGTGTTGCCCCGCAACATCTTTTACTTCCCCGTGTCATGTGACCTTGTGACCTTGTGGCTTTGAGGCTTTGAGACTTTGCGACTTTGCAAGTATTAGTTGAGAACAGGCTTGAATGAGGGTCGGTTTTTTTCATACTCCCCTATTGCATCGGCATGTTCCAAAGTGATCCCAATGTCATCGAGTCCTTCCAGCAGGCGCCAGCGAACGTAATCATCGACTTCAAAATTGCAACTGAAATTTCCAGCAGTGACACAACGTTCCTGCAGATCCACGGTTACCGGGGTGGAAGGGTTAGCTTCGGTGATTTCCCATAGTTTCTCAATGGCATCTTGCGGAATGACCGCGGTGAGCAACCCGCCCTTACCCGAGTTCCCCCGGAAAATATCGGCAAAGCGCGAACTAAGAATCACTTTGAATCCGTAATCTTGGAGGGCCCAAACAGCGTGTTCGCGTGAAGATCCAGTCCCAAAATCGGGGCCCGCTACCAAGATCGAGGCTGCTTCGTATTGCGGAAGGTTGAGCACGAAGTCTGGGTCCTTGCGCCAGCTGGCAAATAAAGCATCTTCAAAGCCATGCCGGGTGATTCGCTTGAGGTATTCAGCAGGGATTATTTGATCCGTGTCGACATTACTTCGATGTAGTGGTGCCGCCGTGCCCGTATGAACGGTAAATGCCTCCATGTTTAGACCTCCACCAAGTCTGTTGGGTCGCTGAGAGTGCCTCGAACTGCAGTGGCAGCCGCGACCTCTGGCGAAACTAGATGCGTTCGACCGCCAGGTCCTTGGCGCCCTTCGAAGTTACGATTCGACGTTGATGCACTTCGCTCACCGGGGGTTAATTTGTCCGGGTTCATAGCGAGACACATTGAGCAACCGGCTCCGCGCCACTCGGCACCGGCGTCAAGGAAAATTTGGTCCAGGCCCTCGTGTTCAGCCTCAATCCGCACCCGCGTTGATCCTGGGACGACAAGGAGTCGAACGCCCTGCGCGACCTTTCGATTTTTGATGACATGTGCGGCGGCGCGTAGATCCTCAATGCGACCGTTGGTACAGGACCCCAGGAAAACGGTATCAACTGCAATTTCCTTGAGTGGTTGACCAGGACGAAGATCCATATAAGCGAGGGCATTTTCCACAGATTCGCGTTCAACTGGATCAGAAAATGATTCTGGATCGGGAACCAACTGATCCAGCGGCAAACCCTGGCCCGGGTTAGTCCCCCAGGTCACAAATGGACGCAAAGCAGATGCGTCTATCGTGATTTCTTTGTCGAATTTTGCATCTGGATCCGTGACTAGTGTTTCCCAATAAGCGAGGGCGGTATCCCAGTCCTCCCCTTTTGGTGCATGTGGTTTTCCTTTGATGTATTCAAAAGTTGTTGTATCGGGGGCAATCATGCCGGCGCGAGCGCCCGCTTCAATTGACATATTGCAGATTGTCATCCGGCCTTCCATTGAAAGACTTTTGATCGCATCGCCCCGGTACTCCAGGACGTAGCCTTGACCGCCTCCGGTGCCAATTTGGGCAATCACGGCGAGGATGAGATCTTTTGCGCTGACCCCGAGAGGTAATTCACCCTTAAAATTGATTGCCATGGTTTTGAATGGTTTGAGCGGCAGGGTTTGGGTGGCCAGTACGTGTTCAACTTCGCTGGTACCAATCCCAAATGCAAGTGCGCCGAATGCGCCATGTGTACTTGTATGTGAATCCCCACACACGATTGTCATACCGGGTTGGGTGAGGCCCATCTGAGGTCCAACAACGTGCACAATCCCTTGTTCTAGATCACCCAACGGAAAAAGTGTGACCCCAAATTCTTCACAGTTTTTGCGCAGTGTCTCAACCTGGATGCGCGAAATAGGGTCTGCAATTGGCTTGTCAACATCGACCGTGGGGATATTGTGATCCTCGGTGGCAACTGTCAGGTCGGGCCGACGCAATGGGCGACCGGTTGCCCGTAATCCATCGAATGCTTGCGGACTGGTGACTTCATGGACAAGATGCATATCGATATACAACAGATCCGGTAGCCCATCACCTTCATGGACAATGTGGTCTGACCAGACCTTCTCTGCCAATGTGCGACCCATGTCGAACTCCCATTCTTCACTACGTGTCAACTCAGGGTGGGAGAATCCGGTTGGACTCTCCCACCGTTGTAGCCCCGACGGGATTCGAACCCGCGCTACCGCCTTGAGAGGGCGGCGTGCTAGGCCACTACACAACGGGGCCGTGAAAAAAATCGCGCACATGCACGATTCGCTGGGGTACCAGGACTCGAACCTAGACTAACTGAATCAGAATCAGTTGGGCTGCCAATTACCCCATACCCCAAGGGTGCCGCGATAGTCTATCGCCGGGAAAAAATCACTCGCTCAAAGGTCGGGCCAACGCATGGACACGTCCATTTTCGACTCTCAACAGTGACTCTTCCTTACCCAAAATCTCCATTGACTCAAAGAGCGGTGGAGATATTTTCTGTCCACAGATTGCAGTTCGAACCGGCCCAAAAGCCAACTTTGGCTTGAGCCCCAATCCATCAACGAGAGAATCGCGCAAGGCTGCTTGGATCGCTTCCGCATTCCATTCGCGCACTTCGGTTAAGGCTTTCCCAGCTATTTCGAGAACCTGAGCTGACTCATCAGTCCACAGAGCCGGGTCGATAATCACTTGCGCCGCTGGAATGAACAGGAATTCAACGAGCGCGGGCGCGGCATCGAGTGTGTCAAGTCGTTCTTGAATCAACGGAACCACCCGGGCTAAGAGCGCTCGCTCCTCCACTGTGATGGTGGCTGACGTAACCCCCGCGGACTCCATGAAGGGGACGAGTCGATCGCATAAATCGGTCTCAGATAGGTGACGAATCCAATCACCGTTAATGGACGTACATTTCTTCAAATCAAATCGGGCCGGGTTGGGGTTTACCCGCTCTAGGGTGAAGGCCTCGGTCAATTCCTTCGGTGAAAAGAACTCAATGTCATTACCCATGGACCACCCCAGAAGTGCCAAGTAGTTCAATAAGGCCTCAGGTAGATAACCTTTTGACCTGTACATAGCTAGTGATGATTCGGGATCACGCTTAGATAATTTCTTATTGCCTTCGCCCATGACGTATGGCAAGTGTCCGTAGGCCGGCGTGAGCTGCGCTACGCCAACAGCGGTTAGCCCCTCGAATAGGGCAAGTTGCCGTGGAGTCGATGATAAAAGATCCTCGCCACGCAAAACGTGGGTGATGCTCATCATTGCGTCGTCGACCGGATTCACCAAGGTGTACAGCGGTTCACCATTTGCTCGGACCAACACAAAGTCAGGGACATGCTCGGCCTGGAAAGTGACCTCACCACGAATGAGGTCATCCCATGTGAAGTCGGTGCCGGGCATCCGATACCGGATAACGGGCTCACGACCTTGGGAGAGGAAATCGGTCACCTGCTCTTCGCTCAGTTCCCTACAGGTGCCGTCGTAACCGGGTGTCCTCTTCTCGGCAGTGGCAAGTTCGCGCTTTACTTCCAGTTCCGAGGCGCTGCAATAGCAACGGTAGGCAAACCCAGCCTCGAGTAGTTTCTCAACAACTTCTGCGTAGATCCCCATCCGTTCAGATTGGCGGTAAGGGCTGAACGGACCGCCAACTTCGGGGCCTTCATCCCAATCCAAGCCCAGCCAACGCATGCTGTCCACCAGCGCAAGATAAGAATCCTGTGAGTCACGAGCCGCATCCGTGTCTTCAATACGAAAAACAAAGGTTCCACCAACGTGCCGAGCAAATGCCCAGTTGAAAAGTGCCGTTCGGATCATGCCAACGTGTGGGTTTCCCGTTGGTGATGGGCAGAATCGAACTCGAATGTCACTCATTAAGCATCCTTAACCGGGTTGACCAAACTTCCAATTCCTTCAATGAATATTTCAACTTCATCTCCCGCAACAATTGGTCCAACTCCGGCGGGCGTACCCGTCAGAATTACATCGCCTGGAAGCAAAGTCATCTGGTGACTCACATAACTGACCAAATCGACTACTGAAAAAATAAGATTCTTCGTATTCCCCGATTGACGCTGTTCGCTTCCGACATAAGTCGCAATCGCAAGTTCGGATGGATCTACGTCCGTCTCAATCCATGGCCCAAGCGGGCAAAAAGTGTCAAAACCCTTGGCTCTCGCCCATTGTCCATCTGATTTTTGCACATTACGTGCCGAAACGTCGTTCGCGCAGGTGTAACCCAAAATTACCTCATTGACCCGCTCACGTGGGACGTCCTTACAGAATCGACCAATAACGACTGCCAATTCCGCTTCGTGGTGAACCATTGATGATTGTTGTGGGAGAACAATGAAGTCATTTGGTCCAATAACCGATGTGTTTGGCTTGAGGAACATGAGTGGCTCGGCAGGGAGCTCACTATCCATTTCAGCAGCATGATCTGCATAATTTTTTCCGATACCAATTATTTTGCTGGGAAGGGTTGGCGCGAGCAGCTTAACTGCTGAAGCGGCAATCACTCTTCCATCAGGATCAAGTTCACCGAATGGGTGGCCCTTGAGTATTGCAATTATTGAATTGTCTGTGAGTTCGCCTTGATCATCGAGGTTGTCAAGAACGCCAAAACTTACCTCTTCGCCATGACTAAACCGACAGATGCGCACTTCGCAACACTACCGGCTAGGACTATGCGTAATTCACGGACGGCCGCGCACGAGGCCGAAGTGAACGGCGTCGTCCAAGGCTTGCCAAGATGCAGCGATAACATTTTCGTGTACCCCGATCGTGGTCCACACTCGCTCACCATCGGTGGTTTCGAGAAGCACGCGAGTGGTAGCACCCGTTCCTTTGATTCCTTCAAGGATTCGAACCTTGTAGTCGGTCAACTCAAGCTTGCCCAAGTCTGGGAATAGCTGGGATATTGCGTTTCGCAAGGCATTATCCAGTGCGTTTACCGGACCATTTCCTTCCCCTGTTGAAACGAGACGCTCACCGTTGGCATGTAACTTGACGGTCGCTTCACTGACAACTTTTCCATCTTCGCGCTGCTCAACGATTGTTCGCCATGATTCGACGGTAAATTTTCGACCAGAGCCCTGCTCCTCACGGACGAGTAGTTCGAATGATGCATCTGCGGCCTCAAACGACCAGCCCTGAGCCTCCAACGCTTTTACCCGTTCAACGACTGCAGAAACGACAGTCGGACTCTCACCCAGATCCAGCCCTAACTCGGCACCCTTGAGTTCTACCGAGGCACGCCCGGCCATTTCTGTCACAAGCACCCGCTGAATATTTCCGACCGTTACTGGATCAATATGGTTATACAAATCAGCATTGATTTTTAGTGCACTCGCATGCAACCCAGCCTTATGGGCGAATGACGAAACTCCGGCATAGGCCTGGTGCGTATCGGGTGTGATGTTCGCAATTTCAGCAATGGCGTGTGACACCCGATACGTCTCCGCTAACGCCTTGGCCGGAATGCACTCAATGCCCATCTTTAATTGCAGGTTGGCAACAACGGCAAATAGGTCGGCATTTCCG
>Ga0247838_1002516_pt1 | contig 23054 bp, 8 predicted proteins | sample LaCruzMarch2015__5_FD_189097 | JGI IMG/M metagenome (GOLD analysis project Ga0247838, IMG submission 189097) | Freshwater microbial communities from meromictic Lake La Cruz, Castile-La Mancha, Spain - LaCruzMarch2015_15m | ecosystem: Environmental > Aquatic > Freshwater > Lake | place: Spain... | reverse complement strand
CCTGACTATGAGTTTGCAACAGACTCTTTGGCTAATGATGGTCAGACTATACCTTTTGTCACGATAAACCGAGCAGTCATTGAAGTAACTAAACAAATAATAATTGATAAAAATACAGGTGTAAGCACAGGTAACAACCGTTATCTGATTGTACTTGCCCCTGGAAGACACTGTATTGTAAACAACCCTGGAGTAACCTCTTCTAATTTTTCTTACAACTTGAGTCTGCAAAATACCCAAATAACACAAGAAATACTAGCATCCTTCAACCCTGTGGATGTAGGATCACTGATTGTACCTCGTGGCGTCTCTATTATCGGGTTGGATCTAAAAAAATGTGAAATACACCCAATTTATGTTCCCACTTACACTCATCCAAGTTTCCCAGATGCTGAGAATTACAGACAACAAACTGTTCTAAACAATGGTTTCGATGGACCAGTGTATAGTAATCAACCAATTTCAAGCATTTTTAGGTGGTCTGGTAACACTTACTTAAGTAATTTTACTTGCCTTGACAAAATTGAGACCCGAACTGTAGTTCAAATTGAAGAGCAAGATACTACCCAGTATGCTATCTTTAGGACAGCCGGGTTAAGCGGTTTAAACTTTAATGACTTTGTTCAAATAAACTATCGGAGCTCTGTAGATCAGGCTGGGTCGACTTTTGCAAGTGGAACTTACTATGTTAGCCCCATAGATGGTTTTACATTCCTTGTATCGTCTAACCCTTGGCCCCCAGCTTCAAGTGTTTCTCAACCAGTACTTTTTTCTCAATTCTCAGACTTGTTCTCGACAGGTAGCACAGGAAAACTACTCGTCAGTAATATTTATCCCTACTTCGTTCCATTCGGAAACGAGAGTTATGAGACATCAAACTTTTCCCATCACCGTCTCAGCGTCCTAAAAAATGCCTCAAAAACACAACTCGATGAGTACTATATAAAAGTTCAAAAAGCTTTTCCAATTCTGTTTGCAGGGCAAGTTAGCACAGAAATTGCTTCCCTCCCTGAGTATGAAATCGTCGCACCAGCTACAGCCACTTACCCAAATAACTTAACAACAAACAGCACTGATAACTCGTCTCCTTACGAGAACATGGTCAATCACCGTTCCGACTACGGAATGGCCCACGGAGACTATGATGGAAACTTGGTTACCGGGTTTAAATCAGTGATAATAAACAGTGCCACCGCAGTCTTATTGCAAAAAGATCCAGTAGCATACGAAGTTTATCAAACCAGTAATCAAAACTGGTCAACTCTTTGTGCAATCATTCAAGAACAACCTTTTTACTCAGCAAGAAGTATAACACAAATTCCAACAGCACCGCAACTTGAATTTTTAAATGCAGCCAAAATTCCTGACATTCGGTACTTTTACAAAACTCTGACATATTCACCAACAGGTGCAGCACCATTTTACAGCATAGGACTTCCCGATCCGGAAAATGATTTCCGTCATTTTGGTTTCCGTTTAAGTGGAGCAAACTCCTTTATGCAAGCGCAATCCACTTACAGCATTGGTGCTGCTATTGGTGTGTGGGCTAAAGGTGGCTCAATCATATCTTTAACAAATGCAACAACAAACTTCGGATCGGTTGCGTTTCAAGCCGAGGGTTTTTCAGGTATTGGTACTCTCGGAGGAGCTGACGAAATCAATAAAAACTTCCTTCAAACTGGTTTAGTTAGGCCCCTTGCACTTACGAATGTGCAAGCAGAGTCAGACGCACAGAAAAGAATTTTATCGCTTGGAAGTCGTGTACAATTTGTTGGAACTGACTCGGCTAGTCCTTCTGTACAACTTATTTACCTGACTGCCCCATTTGATCCAGCTAGCATACTGCCTTACTCATTAAAACCTGGTTCGGCAGTTTTCCTTACGGACGGAATCTGCACATACCGTGCATTTTTTGTAACAGACGGTAGTCCGACCTGTATTCTTTCCGGAAATTCCGCAGAAAACCCGTATTCAACAAGAGGGGGTGTTCTACGTGTACGTCTCACTGACTCCACCATACCTAATTCTGACCCAGCAAATATAATTAATTCTCTTGCTTACCTTGACGCTCCGTACATCCGTAGATTTGTAGACCCACGAGCACAAACTCAAAGATGTTACGGATTGAATGTAGCAAACTCTGCAGTTTCTGCTCAGGCTCCTCAACAAGGGTATGTGCTTCGATTGAACCAAACTGGACAAAATCTATCGTCAATTATCAAAAGAAACTTCCAATTTGACCCCGGTCAGTACGGAGGATACTCACAAATTTTCACAGTAAGTAAAACTGAAACGTCAAGCTATTCAAACTCTGTAAATTTTAATAATAAAATTTCCGACTCAGCTCAATCCACAAATTATACGGTCATACTTTCTTTATCAGATTCTGGTGGAGGTTGGCTAGAGTCAATCTATACAATCCCCTTCGGTCAAATCCCCTACAATGTACCAACTGGCACTTATCAGACGTACCAATATAAAAATTATTTCTCAGTTGAAAATAACATTTGGTCAGCACTTTACTACCAAACTAATTTCTCAGTTGATAACGGTCCCACCAAAGTAACACCCAATAAATTTGACTCTACTTACGTTTTGTCCAGTGTGCTCGAACGCTCTGAACCCCTAGAAGATACTTGGCAAGGGCGGTACGACCTTATACCTAATATTTTAGATGCTACCTACCGATACTACGTTTTGAACGAGGATATTAATGGTGACCCAATACCTGCGGAGTACGAAATTCCAGACTCATATAAAACAACAAACCCCGTCTCATACTTCCGGGGGGCTACTTTACCCCCGACAGAGTATGCTGGTGAGTTTGTTTATGATGGCGATGATGGCACCTCTTCATTGGGTGTAATTTTTACACGAGAACCTATATCTGGGCTAGCAAGTACAACAGTTGCACCTTCTGTACAAGTTCAACCGTATGTACCAATGAGTACTCCTTGGAGTTCAACTCCTACTTTTGGTCAACCCGCAACAATGGTACTTAAGGTTCTCTCCCTTCGCAATATTCCCGACCCTAAAGAAGATATTAGTGTATTACGACTCTCTCACCCCTCTACACAAACAATTGAGTATGTTCGTGTTATTTCAATTGTGGGTGTCAATATACTGGTTTTACGTAACTACTATCCGGCCTATTTCAATCCCTTCGGTTCGACTTCTTTGGCTCTCTCTGGCTGGAAGTTCATTGGTCAACCTGGTCAACCCGCCCCAGCTCCAGGTATTCCTGTCCCACCGTTGGTCTGGCCAGCGGGTACGGCTTTAATACCTTGCGGTAGCACTCAGTTTCCTGAGCCAATAACGTATGACCCGGCCTGGTCTGTAACGAAGAACGCAACATCTCGTTATTACGAACTGATGGGGTATTCCCCCAGTTTACTTATAGATTATTTCGTGCCCCAAAATCAAGGAAATCGGTTACTCTCTAACACAAGTATACCATTAGCTCCTGTGAGAGGTTACGCAACTTCAAATGGCGCTTACCCTGTAGAGTTTAATAGTCCCTCAAATATTATTGCAAACACTCACTCTTGGCAGTACTGCGGTTATTTTGACTACTCTCGAGGTCTCCCCAAAAACCAAGTTAATTTACTTCCTCGTAAACTTTTCTACGATTTCTTAAGCACTTCTACGTTTGGGGGCAAAATAACTTGTGTAGGTGCCGATGCCGCTACTGGAGACATTGTGTTTGGTGGTATTTTACGTGAAGCCATAACTGGTAATTACTTCGTAAATGAAACCCCTTTAGTAAACTTTTCGGACAAGACACTCTATCAAAGTCCTCCGATTATTGAGCAACCCTCAACTGTTCTTGTTTACTCCACTGACGATATATCGGGAGAGTTTGACGGTATTCGCACCACCTTTGACTTAACGCGTGGAGGATATGCAATTCCTCCCGAGCAACTTTCCACAATTGGAACTTTCGTGTTTCTCGGGGGGATTACACAAACTCCATTTACTGCTTACGAGATACCCGAAACTTCAGGGGCAACAGCATCTTATATCCAATTTACTGAAGCACCTGAAGCTGGTACGTCTTGTGATATTCGTGTTGTAACTTCAGAAGATAGTAGTCAAACCCTTGAAGTTGTTGCTTTTAACGAAACACCTGCTTTTGACGGAATAACAAATTCATTTGTGCTATCCCCGGATGAGTTAACTCTTACAAATCTAAACTCGTTTGTGTTTGTCGGGGGTGTGGAACAAAATCCAGCTGGGTTAAATCAGTCAAACTGGTCCTACACTATCTCTGAAACTGCAGGACTCTTAACATTGAGTTTCCTAGGGGGTACTCCCGACGCAGGGTCCTCCAGCGATATTCGTGGTATTTTACCTGGGGCCAAGTACAGACCGGCAGGAGTGCGGTCGGTGTTTGTTAACTCTGCTGATGATATTTCAGATTCGTTCGATGGTGCCCTGGTAAGCTTCCCTCTTACTGTTGGAGGTGTACCTCTAGATCCCAACGTTGTGAGTGCAGAGAATATGTTTGTAAGCCTTGGAGGTGTTATGCAGTTGCCAGTTACCTCTGAGGGAAATCCTCTGGCGGGGTTAGCATACACTGTTGCTTTCAACACAATCGCAGAGGAGTTCCAAATAATATTTGCAAGTCCCCCTCAGTTTGGCACAACTTGCAACATTCGTGTGATTACCGGTATTGGAAACGAGTTCATCACTTGCCCGTTACCTGTTGGCATAGGCAATACCCCCCTAGTACTAGGACCAGGAATAACAGCTAACTCTGAAGGGCAGATTGTTGATATTGACGCCGGGCTCATTAACTAACTAAAAGGGTAAAACCACTTATCAAACCTTCTCGGGTCTACCGAGTCGTACAGACACCTAGTCGCTCACACACAATGGCAACGAACCGCGTAACTCCTGTAAAACTTCTACGTTCAGAGGTTTTAAACAAACGTCCAGACCCTGCTAAACTTCTTGAGGGGCAACCCGCAGTAAATATAAATAGTACTCAACCGGGTTTGTTTTTCGCAGATGACTCAGGGGCAAACTTATTTAAAGTTGGTCCCTGCACTGTCGGTACAACAGCCCCAAACACAGGGGCAACAGGTGCTTCAGGTCAACTCGGAAACACACTTGGGGAACTGTGGCTTGACACAACCAGCACATTTGATCGTCCAGGCCCCGCTCTTCGAGTATGGGATGGCACAACTTGGATTGATGCAATGCCTTACCGGTATGCAAATACAATTGTGTCCGACACAGAGCCAATTATTGCTAACCACTCTCCAGGCACACTCTGGTGGAACTCTGGAACTGGTTTAATGTATGTGCTTTATAATGATGGTTCCTCAACCCAATGGACTCAGATCTCTTCAAATACCATTTCATAACTTCGTAGTCAAAGAACTCTCTTCCCCCTATTGGCAGTTGCAATGTCTGTTCCACTTTACCTGATTCCTAAAAACTTCAACCCTGAAAACCCCATTCCGAACGATCCTTTCTACAGCCCTCCGGCATTGTACTCGCAGGGTCCTTGGTTCCCGCTTATAGTTGGTACGGGTTTCACCTTCAACTACCAGACATCGACCATTAGCGCCACTGGCGGCGGCAGAGTTACCTCAGCGACTCCGACCGTCGAAGGAGTCGTTTTCGGATGCACACAAAATTCAGGGGCATTAAACACAGCTCTGGGTTTCAGCTCTCTGGGGTCCCCTGCCGCTGGGGCCGTTGCCAACGTTGCGCTCGGTGTTTGCGCGTTGTCCACTCTAGGTACAGGTCTTGGTAATACATCTGTTGGTGCTGGGTCATCGGCTAGTCTTACTAACGGGGATTTAAATGTTGGCGTAGGTTTTAATTCACTGTTTGCCTTAACCACGGGCTGCAACAATATTGGGATTGGCGTCAATGCTGGTCTTGCGTTAACAACTGAGTGCAATAATGTCATTATCGGAGGTAATTTTGGTGCACCCGGCGAAAATAATCAAATTTACCTCTCCGACGGGGCAGGTACCTTACGAATAAAAATCAACGAGGGCGGTGCTATCTCTTTCGACGGCGTTAATTACGGCACAGCCGGGCAAGTTCTGTGTTCTGGCGGCCCTAATACGACATGGGGGTGGTCAAGCGGCGCTGCTGTACCGGCTGCTACACCCACGGTGTTGGGCACTGTCAAAGGTTGCGTCATTGCTGGAGTCGCTGCGATCGGCTGCAATGTTCTTCTGGCCAGCACAGGATCAGCAAACAGTGCCCTCGGCGATAGCGCCCTTACCGCTAACACTTCTGGTTCTTATAACACTGCGGTTGGCGAAAATAGTCTCGGCGGGAACACGACTGGGAACTTTAACGTGGCCGTTGGTTCTAATGCTCTGGATAGCAATGTAGTAGGCGACTGTAATGTTGCCGTCGGTCAAAATGCACTGACATCTACAACTTGCGGTTGTCAAACTGCAGTCGGCGCAAGTGCCCTATCTGCTAACACCACCGGTATTTTAAACACTGCTGTTGGATTTTTGGCCCTCGCTGCCAATACAACTGGCTGTTGCAACACGGTTGTCGGGTCCTCCGCAGGTTGCACTATGACCACGGGTCGTGGCAACACTTTAGTAGGTACAAACTCCGGTCTTCTCCTTACAACCGGAACCGGAAACGTGGGGGTAGGTACAAACACACTTTGCAGTATTACCTTCGGGTCAAACAACGTGGCTCTAGGGCGTGACGCCGGCACAGCAATTACCACAGGTTGCCGGAACGTTGCGGTTGGATGTTATGCAGCTTTTAGTCTTACGTCTGGTTGCAGAAACACAATCGTTGGTAATAGTACGGGAACGACCCTTGACACAGGGTGCTCCAATGTATTCCTGGGCGGAGGTGCCGGAAACGCACTTACCTCTGAGTCTAATAACGTAATAATTGGATCAAATGACGGATTTCAACTCGTTGGTTGCAACAGCCACGTTATGCTCTCAGACGGCTCCCAAAATGTGGCTGCCCTCTGGAATAACGTTGGCGCACTTTCTGCGGGCTTCTGTGCATCAGGGGGAGTTCCTAACTTCGGTACTACGGGCCAGGTTCTAACCTCCCAAGGTACCTCAGCTCCCCCAATTTGGGCTGCTGCCGGCGGTGGTGGAAGCGGAACCGTTACTAGCGTAGCCGGAACAGCACCTATTGCCATTACTGGTGTTGCAACCGTTACACCAACTGTTTGTATTGCTCCTGCCAGCACAACGGCATGTGGCGCAGTGCAGTTGTATGACGGTGTTGATAACACCTCGACCGCACTCGCACTCACAGCCGCTCAAGGCAAAGTGCTGCAAGATCAAATCACGGCTCTAACCAATGTTTCTAACTTGGTGTTGGCTGGTACTCTCGATGCCAGTACCGGGTTAGTCGACACAGTGACTTCGGCCGGTGTTACTGCTGGTTACGCAATCGGCTCAGCCATTCCAGCAGCCGGATCAGCCACAGTTGACACCTATGCCATCGTCACTGAGCCTGGCACCGTTACTCCCCCTGGCGGCGTAGCGACTGCGGCAACACGCGGTGACTGGTTCATCGTAGCTGAAACTGCCCCTGCAACGTATGCTTGGGAGTTCCTCAATGTCGGATTTGACGCCCCCCCCGCAACAATTCACTGGCCCGGTATCGTCTGCCTGTCCACAAATGCCTTGGCTCAGGGCGGCATTAATATAACAACTGCTCTGACCCCAGCCGCTGCTGCCTCCGCTTATATCCCTCTGACTTGTGCGACTGGCAAAGGCGTTCTTATCTCTGCAACCGCCGCAAAAACTCCAGTTGCACTCCCGGTTGGGGCAGACGGTCTCTTCCTCACCACTGATTCAACCTGTGCCACTGGTCTCAAATGGGCCGCCGGAGGCGGCGGTGGCGGTGGCGTAACTTCAGTCACGGCTGGAACGGGTCTCACCGGTGGGACAATTACTACCACGGGTACCATCGCCCTGGACACAACTTGCGTTATTCAGCCGACTGCGTTGCTTGCAAAGGGAGATTTAATCTCTGCGTCTGCTGCGTCCACTCCTGAGATTTTGACTGCGGGGGCGAACGGCTTGGTTTTAACGACTGACTCCACCTGCACTTCCGGTTTGAAATGGGCCGCTGGCGGTGGCGGTGGCGGTGCAGCGACACCCACAGCACTGGGTACGGTTCTGGGTTGCACAGTTGCTACGAACACTGCTTTCGGTTGCAATGCGCACCTGGCGGTTCCGACCGGTGGCAACAATACTGCAATCGGACTCTCCGCCGGATGTAGTTTGACTACGGGCTCAAGTAACGTTGTGATAGGTGCGAACGCTGGCATCGCAATGACCTCTGGTTTTCAAAATACCATCATCGGTTGTGGGGCTGGCAATCAGTTGACTACTCAGGGCAGTAACATTGTCATAGGGAACCGTGCCTTCACAAGACACAATACCACTACCAATATAGCCATCGGGGATGGGGCTATGGGTGGTACTGGATCACCCACCACCGTGGGCGGTGGCAACATCGCCATCGGTCAGGGTACCCTGCCTGTTTTAACCACAGGTATCTGCAACATAGTGTTAGGTTCTCAAGGCGGCAAATCAATTACCACAGGATTTGGTAACACTTTGCTGGGGTGGCAGGCAGGGTGTAACGTTACCACCGGTAACCTCAATGTGGCCCTTGTTCCGCCCGGTATCCCGGCTTTCAATCTAACTACAGAATGCTATCGCGTAGTTATGGGCGCCAGCGCCACAACAAACGCCTACATTAAAGTGGCTTGGACAGTTACCTCAGATGCCCGTGACAAAATTGTTGAGGGTCCGGTACCCCTCGCACTTGACTTCGTTGAGAAGCTGGAGCCCAAGGCATATCGTTTCCGTGTGGACCGGGACAGCAATGAAACCTCTGGCCCGCTTCGTTATGGCTTCCTGGCACAAGAAGTTTTGGCATTGGAGGGCGATTCAAACGTTATTATCGACAACGAACAACCTGACCACCTGCGTTATCAGGGCGAGTCTCTTGTCCCCGTCCTAGTTAACGCAATCAAAGAACTCTCCGCCAAAAACAAAGAATTGGAACAACGTCTCGCTCAACTTGAGAACAAACCTTAAGCTCCAGGGTAAAACCTTATAAAGAACGTTTGACTATGGCTATCACCCCCCGATTTAACCCGAATCAACCGATACCAAACAGCCCTTTCTACTCTCCCTTAACACAAACAATCCAAGGTTCGACCGGTCCGCTGATTGTTGGATCCGGGTTAACCGTTGATTTTGCAACTGGCACCATTACTTCATCAGGTGGTGGTGGTGGTGGAGTAACGGCTATTGTTGCCGGCTCTGGAATCACTATCACACCTCCTGGTGGCACTGGTTCAGTCACCGTTGCTTTAACCACTCCTGCCGTCACAGCAGTCACTGCAAGCGCACCTTTAGTGAGCAGCGGTGGACTGACCCCTAACATTTCATTGTCAAACTCAGGAGTGGCAGGAGGTGTTTACACAAACGCCAACGTTACTGTTAATGCTGAGGGCCTGATTACCTCCATTTCTAATGGAACTTCCGGTACGGTGACTTCGGTTGCGACTGGAACTGGTTTGACTGGTGGCCCTATCACAGGTTCAGGCACTATTGACCTGGCAAACACTGCGGTTACACCTGGCGCTTACACATCCGCTAACATTACCGTTGACGCGCAGGGACGCATAACCACCGCTGCAAATGGTTCTGTCCTTAGCCCCTCGCTCCTGACTGCCAAAGGTGCTTTGATCTCTGCGTCGGCCACAGGAGTACCCGCGACTCTGTCTGTTGGTACCCCTGGTCAAGTCCTGACTGCCGATACTGCCGCTGCGAGCGGTTTGTCTTGGACCACACTGACTCCGGGCGGTGTTACCTCCGTAACCGCAACCCTGCCGATTATCTCATCTGGCGGGGCAGTGCCCGATATCAGTTTGGCAACTTCTGGTGTCACACCCGGTATTTACACTTACTCATCAGTAACCGTTGATGCCAATGGCCTTATTACTTTTGCAAGTTCTGGTCCACCCCCAAATACTACCGTCACATCACCTGTTACAAACACAGGTACTGCCGATGCACCGGTTATCGGAGTTCAAACGGCAACAACCGGTCAGCTTGGCGCGGTTCAAGTCGGAACCAATATTGACGTTGCTGCTGGCGTAATCAGCGTGGCATCTGCCTCGACAACAGCTGCCGGCGTTGTGCAACTGAATAACACGGCGACTAGCAACTCAACCACTGAGGCCCTGACAGCGAATCAAGGTTTGGTGCTGCAAACTCAAATCAACGCGCTGTTGGCAGCGGGTGGTCTGACTATAGCCGGGACCTTCGATGCTGCAACCAGCCAGATGCTCACGGTTACGACACTGGGTGGCGGAGCCGGTTTTACAGTTGGTTCAAACCTCCCTACCCCTGCTGCAGGAAATACCGATTTCTTTGTTGTCGTTACGGTGGGTGGAAGTTATTCACCCCCTGGCGGCGGTGGGCCTTACGCTGCAAGCCAAGGCGATTGGTTGCTCTCTGACGGAACTGTTTACCAATATCTGAATGTTGGCGTTGATGTGCCGGCCGCCACGACTGGCACTGCGGGCATTGTCCAGTTGGCCACTACGCTAGATACCCAATTCGGTGTTTCTGCAACCCTGGCTGTAACACCTTCCGGTGCCGCCGCAACTTATCTGCCCATTTCTCAACTATCTTCAAAAGGCGCTCTCCTAACTGCCACTGCAGCGAACAACCCTACTGCGCTGCCTGTGGGTGCCGACGGTCAGGTTCTGACTGCTTGCGCCGCTTGCACACAAGGTTTGGCATGGTCTGCAGCTAGCGTACCCGCCATCCCCTGCTCTACCATTACAGCTAGGGGCCAACTCATTGCAGGAACAGCCGCTGGAACCTTCACCACAGTGCAGGCCACCGGTATTGGTCTGATTCTGACCTCAAACTCCACTACAGCCCCAGGAATGCAGTGGGCCACCCCTACTTTTGTACCGAACTCTAGTTACACTGGAAAAGGTGTGATTGTTGCAGGAATAGGAATCAACAGCTACGGCCCTCTTGGCCCAGGAATCAACGGACAGGTTCTTATCGCCGACTCCACCTGCGCCCAAGGCGTTTACTGGGGTGCGGCCTCCGTTCCGGCAATTCCTTGCGCTTGTCTCACAGCAAAGGGTTCGCTCGTTACAGCAACAGCCGCTTCAACTCCTGTCGACCTGCCCGTGGGCACAGATGGTCAGGCATTAGTTGTTGATTCCGCCTGTGCTTCCGGCATTAAGTGGGCTAGCGTCGTCCCGGCGGTGGCGACACCGACAGCTGCAGGTACCGTACTCGGGTGCACAATCGCTGCGAATACTGCTTTAGGTTGCAATGCCTTGGTTGCTGCTAACGCTAGTTCAGGTCAGACGGCCGTTGGCGTTAATGCCCTGGCAGCAAATAATGGCGGTCTTTCCAACGTTGCTGTCGGTTGCAATGCACTGTGCACAAGCACCTCTGGCGGCCAAAACGTGGCTGTCGGTACGAACGCCCTATGCGCTTCGACCGGAACCGGCAACACTGGTGTTGGCCATGGCGTCCTAAATTCACTCACAAGCGGCACAACTAACACGGCTATCGGTGCGGGCGCAGGTTGCAATATTACTACAGGTAGCGCAAACGTTGCCATCGGTGTGGACGCCGAAGTTACTGACCCTACAGGAGACTGCCAACTTGCAATCGGTTTCAGCGCAGGCCAAAACTGGCTGACTGGTGACAGCAGCAAGAACATTACTCCGGGTGCCGGCATTATTGACTGTGCCAGCAACCTTGGTACTGCCGGTCAAGCACTGACCTCCACCGGAACCGCTCTGGAATGGGCTGGTCCGTTTATTCCCAACGCTTGCTTTACTGCCAAGGGTTCGGTTGTTGTGGGTTGTGCTCTCGACACTCCTTATGCCTTGGGTGCTGCCCCTGCCGACCGTTACACGCTTGTGTCCTGTGCAGCCTGCCCTGGCGGTGTGGACTGGTCCGGCGTGTTGTCAATCCTTGGTGATTATCCGGTTGGTGCCACGACGTTCTTTGCGGGTTTGACCGCTCCCCTCGGTTGGTTGATTGCGGATGGCCGTGCCATTAGCCGCACTAGCTATGGCGCTCTGTTCGACGTTATCGGCACCACCTACGGTGCTGGCAACGGTTCAACCACCTTCAACCTGCCCGACCTTCGCGGTATGTTTGCCCGTGGTTGGGATACTGCCGGTGGAACCGCTCGCGGTTGCGATGTTGGTCGTGCGTTTGGTAGCACCCAGCAAGATGCCCTTCAAAACTTTACCGGGGTTTTCAAAGGATTCGACCGCCTTAATGCTATTCCCTCCAGTCAGGCAGGCATTTTTTGTACTTTTGGCCGATTCAACCCAGAGCTTTCTGGTGGATCTAGCGGCAGCTGGGGCACTTGCCAGTGTTTGGTAGTCAGTAATGTTGCCAGGGTTGCAAATCAAACTCGCCCGATGAACGTGGCGATGTTACCATGTATCAAGTATGAAGTTACCAACGCACCGATTTACCCCGACTCTGGTATTCCTAATTCCACTCTCACGGCAAAAGGTGAATTACTGACCGCTTCTGCAGCGGATACGCCCCAGGGGTTGCCTGCGGGCGTCAAAGGCTCATTGCTTGTTCCTAATCCTTCCTCGGCTTTAGGCCTGGAGTGGACAAATGCTGGTGCAAACGGTCAGATTCTCATGGCCTGCTCCACCTGTGCCAACGGCACCATGTGGCAGACGGGTGCAGTTGGTGACTGGATTGACGCCGGTACGCTACAGTCCGTTGGGCTTGGTGCCACATCAACTGCGCCTACAATCGGCGCCACTGTTAAAAATACTGTCAGTTACCGCCAACTTGGACCGAAAGAATGGGAAGTGATTTACGCTTTTGAAAAAAATACGAACACAGGTTACACCATCGGATCGGGGGACTATATCCTCACCTTGCCCAATAGCCTGCAGTTTGATACAACGTTGCCCTGGCAGGAAATAGACACGGCAGCTTATGCTTCGGACAGCGGTAACATGTCAGTAGCAATTCTTCCTGGGTCTGAAACGCGTTTTGCCTTCACTACCACTAACAATGGAAGTTTCATGACCGGGGGGATTATTCCCTACAGTGCCACGAGATTCAGGGTCGTTGCCACCGGCGCTACTTCTTTTGATTTCTGGGGCAGCGCCTATTATCAACTAAACCTCACCGCAAGCCCGGGAGTAGCCGGGAACATCCGCTTCCAGTTTACTTCTCTCTAATTACAGACAACCGCAAGGGGGGAGGGTAAAACCATTCATAAGCACTGTGCACCACAGTTTAAATGGCGATTACACCCCCTCGTTTTAATCCAAGCCAAGCAATACCAAACAACCCTTTTTATTCTCTAGAAAGTTGCTATCTTTGCGGGGCTTACTACCCAGCCACCCTAACTACAACTTCAGGGTTAACAATCTGCGCTAACGGTAACATTTGCGTCACAGGGGGTGGCGGCGGGGGCGGTGTAACAACCGTCTCTGGCACCCCTCCAATTTATGTATCTGGACCTGTTGCCACACCCTTAATTACGATTTCTGCAGCAACCGCAACCGCCCTCGGTGTCATTGAGATTGCCACTTCCATTGAGGTTGCCGCTGGAACCAGCACCACTCTCGCAGTAACTCCCGCCACGCTCGCCCTGAACTACATGCCGAAGAGCGGCGGTACGTTCACCGGTCCCGTAACTTTTAACGCCCCTATCACCTCAAACAGCACCGCCCTCTTCAACGGTGCGGTAACTAATGGCAGCACTGTAACAAACAACGGGCCTGTAACAAATAATGCCACGACCACAAACGTCGGTGCCGTCACCAATTGTGCCCTCGTCACAAACTGTGGCAATCTTGTTACTTGCGGTACAACAACCAATGTCGGTGCCGTTACAAATTGCGCCCTCGTTACTAATCTCAGCAACACCCTGACTTGCGGTAACACCACGAATGTTGGTACAGTCACCAATTGCACCAACACCATTACCTGCGGCACCACTACAAACGCAGGTGCTGTCCTTAACTGCAGCAGCGTAACTACTTGTGGCACCACCACGAATGTGGGTGCTCTCGTCAACTGTAGCAGCGTTACTAACTGCGGAGTCACGACAAACGTAGGAACCGTTTTAAATTGCAGCAACACAATTACTTGCGGCACAACCACTAACGTTGGGGCCACAACCAACTGCGGTGCAGTCACAAATTGCAGCACGACAACGAACCTCGGTGCCGTCACAAACTGTGCGTTAGTCACCAACACCGACAATGTTGTGACTTGTGGAACTACCACAAATGTAGGTCAGACTACGAACTGCGCCCTGGTTACAAACCTGAGCAACGTAACAACCTGTGGAACCACAACGAACGTTGGCACAGTGACGAACTGTGGTGCCACAATCATGTGCGGGGCAACCACATTCTGCAACACTACTACTTTCGCCTGCCCTGCAACTTTCTGCTGCCCAGTAACTTTCTGCAGCACACCTATTCTGCCACCTGGGACTGCCCTTGGTTGCGCCCTTTGTGTAACCTACAGCAACACCACGTCTGGTCTCACAGCTACCAACGTTCAAGCAGCTATTGACGAGCTGGCACTTGACGTTGTAACACCCGCAACCACAACTGCCCTCGGTGTGGTTTGTATCGGCACCAATATCTCCGTAACACCTGCGGGGCAAATCAGCGTAGCAAGTGCAACGACTGCTCTCCCCGGCGTCGTTCAACTCTCAAACGCTCTCAACTCCCCGTCTACCACTCTTGCACTAACCGCTGCTCAAGGTTGCTGCCTGCAAGATCAAATTAACAACCTGACTTTCAGCGGCGCCGTTGACCTGGCTGGTACCCTTGACGGTTCAACTGGACTGGTTGTCTCCGTAACATCCAACGGAACAACAGCAGGATACACCGTTGGTTCTGCTCTTCCTGCCGCCATCCTCGCGACTAACAATACCTACGTCATTGTAACTACTCCCGGAACCGTTACACCGCCTGGAGGCACTCCAACAGCAGTTACTCAGGGCGACTGGTTCCTAGTTGCCGAGGTTTCGCCGGGTGTGTACCAGTGGGAGTTCCTCAACGTTGGTTTCGATGCACCGGCTGCAACCACTACGGTTGCCGGTATCGTTGAACTTGCCACTGACGCAGAAACTCAGGCTGGCACTGACTCAACACGCGCAGTCACTCCGTCAAGCCTGCAATCCAAGGTCTCTGACTCAACCTCAACATTCTCCTCAACAACAATTTCCTCAAGCACAGCAGTCAAATCCTCCTATGACTTGGCTGCCGCAGCCATTCCGAAGTCCGCACTGACTGCAAAAGGCGATTTGATTATCGGCACTGCAACTTGCACTTGTGTCAGTCTGCCAGTTGGTGCGAATGGACGGGTTCTAACTGCAAATAGCGTCTGCACCCCGGGCATTGAGTGGGCTACCCCCTGCTCGGGTACCCTTACCTCAATTCTTACTGGGACTGGGTTGACAGGTGGTCCGATTTCTACCACTGGGACCATCGCACTCGATAATACCACTGTTATTCCTGGCACATACACCAATGCGTCTGTCACAGTTGATGCACAAGGTCGACTCACTGCGGCATTAAACGGTACAGCGCCAGTGGGTTGCAATGCTTTCACAGCCAAAGGCGATATTTTAGGTGGTACAGGATCTTCAACATTTACAGCACTTGGCGTCGGTTCCGACGGCCAGGTTCTGACGGCTTGTGCTGCTGCTTCGGCCGGTCTGTGCTGGGCACCGGCTACAACTCCGGCCATTCCTTGCGCTTGCATCAATGCAAAAGGTGCGTTGATCTCCGGCACCGCTGCGAATGCACCAACTCCGTTACCAGTTGGGTCAGATGGTCAAGTTCTTACAGCCGACTCAGCAACTGCCACAGGTTTAAAATGGTCTTCTGTGGGCTCTTCCGCCCTGACTGTGGGCACCACTGCAGTAGCAAATGCGACCAATGACTACCTACTTTATACTTCTGCAGGTATCCTTGAGGAAAAAGGCTTCACCGGCACTGGGGATGTTGTACTTGCTTCAACGCCAACTGTCACTGGTTTAATTGGTACCAAAGCCGCCCCCGTCATTGCGGGGAACACCCTGACAATCGACGCCAGCCTTGGTAACATTCACAACTTTACGCTCACACAACCCGTCAATACACTTTCATTCCTTAACGTACCGGCAACCGGCTCAAGCTACACGACAACTCTGTACGCATTGGGGGATGGCAGCGCATCCACAATCAACTGGCCGGCAAATATTGTTTGGCTTGGGGGCACTACTCCGACACCAAGCACTGGCAACAATGCCATGAATGTCTACACGCTGACAACGTTTGATGGAGGCACTATCTGGTATGGTACAGACTTGGGTGCCGGTAGTGTTCCCGGCGCACCAAGTGCTGTTTTAAACGTAAGTGCCGTTACAGGAAACGGTCAAGCAGTCGTATCCTTCGACCCCCCCGCCACTGGCGGTCCATTCACTTCGTACACGGTGACCTCTTCACCCGACGGAATTATCGCGACTGGCACATCCTCACCAATTACGGTCACCGGGTTAACCAATGGGACTGCGTACACCTTCACCGTGACGGCAACAAACGCGATTGGTACGGGTCCTTCTAGCTCACCTTCAGTCCCAGTCACACCTGTTGCTGGGGTTGTTCCCGACGCTCCCACAAGTGTTTCGGCTACTGCCGCCAATGGTCAAGGCACCGTGACATTCTCGGCCCCCGCAAACCCTGGTTCATCTCCAATCACTTCGTACACTGTAACTTCATCACCTGGGGGCATTACGGCAACTGGTGCTACGTCTCCGATCAATGTTCCGGGCCTTACAAACGGAACGTCTTACACTTTCACTGTGACGGCCACAAACTCTGTGGGCACAGGGCCTGCAAGTGCGGCAAGCAATGCCGCTGTGCCCGTGGCGGTAAACCCCCCAGGTGCTCCAACAAACGTCGCAGCCTCAATTGCTTCCTCCACCTCGGCAACAATTTCGTTCACACCGCCGGCAAGTGACGGTGGGTCAATCATCACTTCATACGGTGTGACTTCAAGTCCGGGCGGAATCACAGCGAGCGGCGTTTCTTCGCCAATTACCGTAACCGGCCTCACCACAGGAACTTCTTACACTTTCTCAGTTACAGCCACTAATGCAGGCGGCACTGGCCCCGCTAGCACTGTGACTAATACAGTTGTTCCCAACATTGTGGCGACAGCGTCCATCGTCCAATGGGATGGTGGTCTACTTAGAACTGCGTTAGTTGGCTCGGGTGGAACCCCTGTAATCAACCCATGGCCCGCCGGAATAGCGTCCTTCCCAGGTTGGACCGGAATTGCTAAAGCGATTGCTATTAACTTTACACTTGGTTTCTCTTATGTGGTTAACTCTGGAACACTGCTCTACAGGATAAACAATGTAACAGGGGCAGTGACAGATTCTGGAGTTATTCCTCTTGTTGCGTCAGGCGGCATTATTGAGGGTATCGCTGTAGATCAAGTTACTGGCAATGTCTGGGTGTCTGTAACCCGGTCTGGCAACCCTTCAAGACTTTTCCAATTTTCTCCCGATTTAGGCACCTCCGTCAACTGGGAACTGGGGCCATTCGGTTCAGCCAGCAATGTTGTTCTTGACTCCAACGGTAATGCCTACGTGTCCAGTTTCGGCGGCGTTTACAAGGTAACCCCCACACAAGGAGCTGGTACGCTGACGCCCTGGACCACCGGAATAAATAACTTAGTTGCGATAGGCATCGACTCAAGCAACAATATTTACGGCGCACGTAACTTTAACAACGCGGCAATTGTTAAAATTTCCCCTGCTGCAGTAGTTAATGCTTCATGGGGAACTGCTTTCCCCAATATCGCGAACAGAGTCATAGTAACTCCGGACAACAGTGTGTATGTCACAGTAGGGTCCAGCGGGGATGTTTCTAAATATTCCTCAGCGGGTGTTGGAAACTTCACTTGGTCAACGTTTGCATCACCTATTTCAGGCATCACCTATGACAACAGCAGTAACTTGTACGTAAGCTATGGTGGGGTTACGATTAATCTAATCACTCCAGCAGGCGTGAGAACTACTTACGCTACGCCAGGTATTGCATCCTCATCCATGGGTCCAATGCAAAGAAACAACGGTTAGTGGTGGAGAGGGTAAAACCACTCATATCGAGACAGCGGTTGTTCTATGGCGTTGCTTATTTCTTTTGACCCTAACCAGGCGATCCCAAACAATCCTTTTTACTCCCCTGAGACCTACATCGTTAAGGGCGCCTACAGCCCTTTAATAGTAGGTCTTGGACTACAAGTCGATTCTAGCGGGGTCCTATCCGCTGTAGGTGGAGGGGGTGGTGTAAACACGATTATCGCTGGGGCTGGCGTTAGTTTATCGGGGCCGACCGGTAACGTTACGATAACAAACGCGGGTGTAACAAGCTTGGTTGCCGGTGCAGGGATTAACCTTTCTGCAGCAACCGGGGTAGTCACCGTATCCGCGACCGGGACCGGAACCGTCACATCTATTCTGACGGGAACCGGTTTAACGGGGGGGCCAATTACATCTTCTGGAACTATTGCTCTGGCTAACACCGGAGTAACAGCAGCCACTTACACCAACCCGAGTTTAGTCGTTGATGCTCAGGGTCGCATCACCGGGGCAAGCAACGGCACGGCACTCGGATCAGTCGTTGGCACCGCGCCGATTAACGTTGCCACTGTGGCTAATGTGGCGACGGTCTCAATAAATTCTGCGTCCACAACCCAAGTCGGAGCCGTTCAGCTTTCCGACTCTGTAACCAACACTTCGATCACTGAAGCAGCTACTGCCAACGCTGTAAAAACCGCATTTGATGCCGCTGCCGCTGCAATTCCTAAGGCGTGTATCACAGGTAAAGGGGCACTGGTTTCGGGGACCGGTGCTTCAATTCCGGCCCCCCTTGCAGTCGGCGCAAATGGTGAAGTTTTAACTGCCGATACAGCGTGCGCGACCGGCTTGAAGTGGGCGGCAATTCCCGAAGCGACACCTTTGACTTTTGGCACAGTTCTTGGTTGCACTGCTAACTCAAGCACGGCACTCGGGGAAAGGGCGCTCAAGGTCGTAACAACTGGTTACAGCAACACTGCGATCGGTGATTCTACGCTTTATCGGGTAACTACCGGTTTCGATAACACTTTTGTTGGTCAGGGGTCTGGAACCTTCATCGTCAGCAGTTATGCCAACTCTGGTTTAGGTGTATTTGCAGGTGCAAATATCGACACAGGGTGTTGTAACACCATTGTTGGATGGAGAGCCGGATCGCAAATTGACTCCGGTAATTCAAACACGGTAATAGGTTCGGAAACCGGTCGTGCCCTGACTTCCGAAACAAGCAATGTTTTAATCGGTGCGAATGTAGGTCTTCCCCAGGTCGGTTCAGACTGTCAGCTGGCAATTGGGTTTGGCCCGACAGACTACTGGCTGAGCGGCAACAGCACCAAAGCTATTCAACCAGGCGCTGGTATTATCGACTGTGCGGCATCTTGTGGAACCGCAAACATGGTTCTTACCTCACAAGGTAATGCCGTTGAGTGGAAGTCTGTCAACTCGGCACTCGCTGTGCCCAACTACGGATCCTTCCTGGGAGTTCCTTCCCAAACCGCGACCTCTGGCACTGGCGTCGGCATTCCTGTCCTTCTGCCCACCCCTGTGGCTGCCAATGGATTCTCCATTGCTAGCGGGTCGCAAATCACCGCAGCTGCCGCTGGAATCTACAACCTGCAATTCTCTATCCAGCTCCTGTCTACCGGCGGTGGTGGTGGAGACGTGGAGATTTGGCTCGCGAAGAATGGCACTGCCGTTGCCGACTCGAACACGCGATTTGTAATCCAGAATCAGAACGAGGCGCAGCTCGCCGCACTGAACTTCGTCGAATCGCTAGGTGCAGGTGATTTTCTTGAGTTGTACTGGGGAATCACTAATGCGAACATTGAGTTGCATAACTCTACTAGCGTCATGAGTAATGGCCCTGATATCCCTGCTGTTATTCTCACCATCGTCCCTGTTGGAGCTTAATCATGCCCTCTATTCACGACCCTATTCCTAATGGTACTTTCAACTGCCCGCGAACAAACTTGACTTTGAACGACCTGGCTAAACCAGATGAGAACTCCAATTCAGCTCAAAAAGTTGTTTCTTCTCTCGTTGCTGGCCCTGGTATTTATGTCTCTGGCACTGATGGCGACATTACGCTAGTAAATTCCGGTGTCGTTACCCTGAATGCGGGTTACGGAATTTCAATTACTGGTACAGCCGGCAACTTAACGGTCACAAATACGGCGCCCGCTTGCGCACCGTCCGGAACTGTTACCGAAATTGTTACCGGAACTGGTTTAACCGGTGGAACCATTACCTCTTCGGGCACAATCAACCTGTCAAACACAGGCGTCGCCCCCGGAACTTACACAAATCCTACAATTACAGTTGATGCCCAAGGTCGAATCACCCTTGCAGCACCTGGAAATTCAACTGGATTCCTGCTTCAGGCGTCTGCGCCCCTGGAAGTTACCGCATCTTGGCCGCAAACTATTTCAGTTGCCTCGGCTTCGACAGTATCGGTCGGGGTTGTTCGTCTCAACAACACCACAACAAGCTCCTCAACCACAGAGGCACCAACTGCAAATGTACTTAAAGTTACCTATGACTTGGCCAAACAAGCCGATGTGAACGCGAGCAATTCACTAACTTCGGCAACTGCTGCCTCCAGTGCTGCTAGCAGCGCCCAAATTCTGGCTCAAACTGCCAACACAAATGCCGCTGCTGCTCTGGAAGGACTACAAAAGGTAGTTGGAGTTACAGGAAGCTGGGAACTCGGGGCTTACACCGTCACTGTTACCAATGGACTAATTACTTCCATTTCTTAAACGGGTAAAACTTGGTTACGGACTGTTCAAGTAGAGAAATGCCTTCAATCTTAGACCCCATCCCTAATGTCCCTTTCTACTCTCCCCCGACAAATTCTATTTCCACGCCATCTGGCTCGGTAATTGCAGGAAGTGGGATTGCGATTGACCAGTTTGGGGTGATGAATGTCGCCTCTGCATTAGGGGGAACTTTAACACAAGTCACAGCAGGTGTGGGTTTGTCGGGCGGTTCAATTACCGTCTCTGGTACGATTGACCTGGTTCCCGCAACCAATGTGTCGCTTGGCGGCGTCAAAATCGGTTCGAATTTGTTGATTGCACCAGATGGGACGCTATCTGCGTTGCCTCCGGGAGTGGGAACCGTTAATAGCATCACGGTCGGTACGGGCCTCTCGGGGGGAGGTCCAGGGCCTGCCGTCTCCATCAACTTGTTGCCCGCGTCCTATACCCAATTCGGAGGAGTTGTTGTTGACCCTACGGGTGGGATCAATGTTGTAGGTGCTCAAATCTCACTGGCGCAAGCAACCACCACCACGAAAGGTGGTGTCGAGCTGGCAACCACTGCCGAGGTAATCTCCGGCGCTGACAATCTCCGTGCTGTTACTCCGGCTGGCCTCACAGCCAAAACAGCTTCTACACTACAACCTGGCCTCGTTCAACTTTCTGACGTTGCTAACCTGACAAGTAGCACACTGGCTGCAACACCGACAGCAGTTAAGACAGCCTATGACGCTGCTGTTGCTGCGCAAGCGACCGCTAACGCGGCGCTGCCAAAGACCGGTGGTACAATGACGGGGGTGATTACGTTTAGCCCCTCACAAACTTTTCCTGGAGTTGCTTTTCCGGTTGCCACCGCAAACTCACTCGGTGTGGTTTCCGTAGGTCCTGGTTTAAGTGTCAATTCTTCTGGTGTTCTCTCTACGAGTAATGTTGGTACGGTAACTGCTGTAACTGCAGGGGCAGGTTTAGGTTCTCCTGCTACGGGGAATGTAATTACAACCTCTGGCACTTTGCAGCTTTTGCCTCCGACTGGAACGAGTTTAGGGGGTGTGAAACAAGGCCCAGGAATTGACATCGCATTTGATGGAACAATCAGCGTCACTCCTGGGAGTCTTCTGTCTACCAATAATCAATACAGTTACAACGGATATATCTGGCCTATCCCAAACGTCTCTCCAGCTCTTCCGTGCCCCGGCGCAATTGGCCAAGTTCTCACGATTGCGGACAACGTTACTGGCCAGCTGGCATGGACTAGCACTGGAACTTTATCCTCGGTTGTAGCAGGACCGGGCTTGACTGTAACCTCAACCCCGACAACGGCCACAGTATCCCTAACTACGGTGCCATCAATCACCCCTGGAAATGCGGGTGGGACAGCTTTGATACCAACTTTGGCAATTAACGCTTATGGTCAAGTGGTTTCAACGGGGCTCGCCAATCCTTTTGCCCCTTTCCAAACTCCAACTGTCTCGGCACCGTTCATCCTTGTGATGGACTTTGCAGGGAACAACACTTCGTGGGCTTGGACAACAAACGGTAACACCACGATTCAGAACCCCCTCAACGCAGTCAGTGGGCAAGTGGGGTCACTCCTCATAACACAAGATCCTCTCTCCACTTACTCAATTACTTGGGGAAACTCCTGGAAGTTCCCGAATTTCTCCCCCTTCACTGGCGCAGGACTGGCAGAAGTAACTCTTTTACAGTTTACTGTTGTATCGTCCAGCTATATTATAATTACTGCAATTACTAATAACATTGGATGAAACATTTCTATGTCTATTACTCCTATGAGGAGTGGGGTAGGGGTTATAGTGGATTTTCTGAAAAAATTAGGAGCATAGTGTCAGGAAAAAAATGGTACGTGAATGAAAGTGGAAAGACCCGGCAGTGCCGAGAATCCCCCGGCGCTGATTGGCAAAACGGTAGAAAATGGAATCTAAATCGCGTTCGCATCCTTTAGGTTTACGAACGCTCTCTCTTTACTATACTAACTTTACAAACTTCATTCACAATGTCTCATCCCGACAAAAAGTACGTCGTATTCCAACTGCAAGGTGGTCTTGGAAAATCAATTTGTGCAACAGCAGTGGCCCAAGCCATCAAGAACAATTACCCAGACAGAGAACTGGTGGTTGT
>Ga0247838_1002515_pt1 | contig 23055 bp, 10 predicted proteins | sample LaCruzMarch2015__5_FD_189097 | JGI IMG/M metagenome (GOLD analysis project Ga0247838, IMG submission 189097) | Freshwater microbial communities from meromictic Lake La Cruz, Castile-La Mancha, Spain - LaCruzMarch2015_15m | ecosystem: Environmental > Aquatic > Freshwater > Lake | place: Spain... | reverse complement strand
CGTCATAATCGTCATCCACCATCCAGTAGGCAATATCCTGCACAGATCGGGCGCGGACTTCATCACGGATCGGGTCATAAATATCAAGCCCCTGAATTTCAACCTGTACGGTTGCTGTATTCGGAACCGGGATAATGGCCACATCCGGTTCGCCGATCGTAACAAACGACGCCGCTTTCCGGTCTTTTTTCGTCAAACCTTCTTGCAATAAATCATCGTGCATGCGCACCTTGGTCACTTCAAAACTGCCTACTTTTTGTGTGACGCTTTGGTTGGCAATATCGCTTTCAAAACTAAAACCAAGGATAACCAACCAGTCGGCATCCCCACGCGACCGGCATTCTTTGACCGCTTCATTGACACTTTGCTTGGACACCGTGCCGAATTGCGGCCCAATATGCAAATACGCCTTGCGCTCGCCTGTAACGCTTTCATAAAAACCTTCCGCGTGCAACACGGGACTGCCCGTACGCTCCACGCGCGTGAACACCGCCCGTTCATTTTTGGCGCCGTTCATTACGCCCGTACCTTTCAGGTGCTCAAATACACGTTCTTCAAAGGACAAGCCACTATCACTCACGGCTTCACCCGCCATATTTTCAGGGGCAACTGGTTCGTAGTTTTGCAGGGTTTCCACCGTAAAAGGTCCTGCCACCCGCAGACGGGATTTGTCGGCCATCGGTTTATCATACAAGGTTTCGGTATCTGGCGGCTCATCATTAGCGAGGGACTTGAGCGTAATATGCGGCACTTCTTCATATACAAAGCCCTGACGTACATCACCAAGTACTGTTTCTTGATCTATTTTAGGGGCCACCTTTTTAACAATTTTCCCGTTTTTTTCCGTGGTTTCCACCTGCACATCGCTGTGCAGATAATAATACGGGAAGGTAGCCGTCATCAGGCGGGTTTTGGCAATATTGAGCGCAATGCGGCTGGTATCCAGCGTGATCCAGCGCCGGCCCCATTGCTCTGCCACGTAAGCGGTGGTGCCACTGCCGCAGGTGGGGTCGAGGACAAGATCGCCGGGGTCGGTGGTCATTAGGAGGCAACGTTGGATGACTTGGGATGTAGTTTGAACTACATAGGATTTTTCATAAGATGGTTGTAGATCATGCCATAGATTTGTTAATTTTTTAAATGGGAAATCATCAAAATAAAGCCTATAGGCTACTGAATTTCCTTCTTTTTGAAGTCTATTTAATTTATTTAATAATTGAAGTTTTTCTTTACTTACAACCCAAGAGCCCTTACTAGGGGGGGCATACTTTTGACCTTCAAATTCAAATTCGAAAACATTATTTGGACTAAATGAAGGGGCTATTAAAGAAAAGAGCCTGAAATATTTTGTTCCAGAAGGATGAAGTGAACTCATTAATTGGCTAGAGTCTATTTTCTCAATTTTCCCATCTGGAAAGTGCGCAAACCTCCAATGCTGAGTTGCATTTGCTGGATCCGTATAGGAATAAAGATGTCGATATTTTAATGATTCTTTATTTTTTGCATAAAAAATTATATGATCATGCATGGTCTCGAGATAAGAAGCACCAAGGGGTAAACTTTTCTTTCTAAAAACAATATTTGCTATAAAATTACCACTTCCAAAAACTTCATCCATCAAACTTGCTATTAAATGTGAATTTTCCGAATTGATCTGAACAAAACAGGAACCGGATTCAGTCAGCAGTTCGCGCGCGACGAGCAGGCGGTCGCGCAGGTACGTGAGGTAGGAGTGGATGCCCAGTTCCCAGGTATCGCGGAAGGCTTTAATTTGTTCGGGCTCAGCGGATAAATGCTCGTCGGCCCCGTCTTTTACGTCGCGGTTATGGAGTTGAAGTTGCCAGTTGGAGCCGTATTTAATACCGTAGGGCGGGTCAAAATAAATCATCTGTACTTTCCCGGCAAAGCCTTCCCGTTCCAGCAGGCTGGTCATACTGAGCAGGGAGTCGCCTTGAATGAGGCGGTTGCTCCAGTCGCCCTGGTGCTTGTAATATTCGCCAACTTTTTCAAATTCATCCAGGTCGAGGGTATTGCCGAACAGGTCGCGTACATCGGGTGCAAAAAGGCCCAACTGGTCGCCTGCTTCCGGCTTCACCACTTCCTGCCGGTACAAACGTTTGATGAGCAGTTCCGGACTGATATGTTCATGCCGGTACAGCGAGCGGATGTCCACTTCTTTTACCATTTGGTCATCTTCCGGGCCGTATTTGTGCATCCAGAACAGTTCCGGGTCTTGTCCGCGCGTGACAACCGGATTGAGTGGGAGTTCCGTTTTGGCTTTACGGCTCACGGTTTCGTTTCCGTCTTCCATACCGGCTTCTTCTTTGGAAGGAATAAGCGGTCGGGTGGATTTATGTTTGTAGGATTGCATGGTGTGTTATAACTTAATATCCTGTACTTTCATTGAGTCAAATAAGTACTGCGCAAATTCTGCTGTCAAGCGAATATGACTTTTACCGTACTGAATGGCATCAATTGAATCATTAGTCGGGGTAACATTGCTTCCGGTCTCCTTTGTAAATTGGTCGTCCATCAAATTGGGATTCAGATTCATATCATACCAGTGATCGCTGAATAATTTAAAAAGATTTTGAGATTCAACGTAGTATGGAAAATCCCGTCGCCATTCAAACCCCGATTTGTCCCTTTCCTCCTGTGTAAACATTTTCACCTCAGAACTGACTTGAAATAAGCCGACCAATCTAAAATGCCCAACGGCATGCAAAAACATGCGATCGTCCTTTTTAACGCTGCCCGGATTTACTGGAAAATGGATTTGCTCTTGAAAGTCTGAAAAGCCACCAATTTCTATTTTTTTTTCAGGTAATCCGATTGGTTTTAGCCAGTATGTTTTGCTCATAATAAATGAAGTTTATTTTGATGATTTGATTGATTTAAAATTTTAATTTTCTTCACTGATCGTCCAATATGCTTCAATTTTCCAAAAAGGGGTAAAGCCTTTAAGTCGCAAATGTTCTATTAAAGCAAAATATTGATTCATTGATAAACCTGTCCAACTAGGAATAGAAGTCACAATATCGCTATTTTTCAGATTTGTCAACAAAATTCGATCAATCGGCGGATGCGCTAAAGCCGCAAGAGCGCCTCCTCCCTGATTAGGCAGCACCACAGCGGTTTTGATATAAATCGCGATGATCTTTGATGCGCGTCCATAGGTGCAGGTAATGCCTGTTGTTTGCCGTATGTTTTCAATGATTCGGGCTGCCCATTTTTGGTGATAGGTATCAAAAACGGGTTCGTCCCAGTCGATTTTTTCATCTACACAATCTTCCCTCAAACCTGATGCGACAATTGCCTTGGCGATATTCGCGGAAGTCGTGAAGCCCCGTTGGGCAGCGCGGGCGGCGGTCCAAACGGCGAAATTATGGAGGTGGGTGGAGAATTGGTAGGGCATGGGTGATTTTTTTAGGCATCTTATATATTAAGGTCGTCCTGTATGTTTATTGTTTAACCTCCTTAGATCATCCGGAATATGTCCATCACGATCTTTAAAATGAAGAAACAAGGCAATTAAGATCGCAATTAGAATTACAATCATAAAGTATTTTAAAACCCATAAAATTGCCAATATTGAAACAAAGATTGTTGTGACAACGATTACAAAAATATTTAGAGATGCTTTTGATGATAAAGGCACATCCTCGAAATTTCCAATCCTTATTTCCGGCAAGGGAAAAGACGGATCATGTTTTTTCAACAAGGCTTCCATTTCAACAGATAGTTCTGTGGGTTTCAATTCATTGGTTTCAAAAAAAACATCACAATTCCCAAAAAGTGAATGAAAATCCCAGACATACCCTTTTAGTATCTTGATTCTGCCTGTGGAATCATCTTGAGGTTTGAAAAATAAGGATGCAAAACTTCTATGGTACCAAGCCATTCCATTGTACCCATATAATTCATTCAAGCAGAATTTTATAAAATCTGTATTTGGGTAAATATTAAAGCAGGTTTTTAATTCTCTTAGATATATAAATATATTTTTTCTGTACTTTTTGTATTCCTCTTGATAAACAGCCATTATTTGTTGCTGATCTTCTTTTGAAATTTCTTTTGCATCAAAAGTCGGAAAGAGCGGTTTATTGTTACGAACCTCTTCGATGTATACTGAAAGTCCTTGAAAGTAACGCGTAGCAATTGAGGAGGCAATTTTGGAAAATGTAAGCGACTTTGCATCAAGTTGCTTTGATTTTTCCAAATATGTAATTATTGCATTCGGTGTTTTTTTAATCCAATATTCAACGTCTTTTGTTAAAAACAACGTAAGAGCCCCCCATTCATATATCTGAGGGGTCATTCCGTATTTTTCTTTATTTCGATTACATCTTTCATAAGCTTTTTCAGCATCACCAATTTGTAAATCATGATTAACAGCTTCAAGCAATCTAACAAATTCTCTTTCCTCTGAGGGATTGAGATGCACGTATGAAGAGATATTTTGCGCTATTTCATCGTGTTCAAAAAATCGGTGTCCGCATTTTTTACAGATAAAAGCCACATAAGTTGACGTCTGTTCACGTGTTTCAATATCTGCGGGCGTTCTACAATCCTTTTTGGGACATTGAACTGTTAATTGTTTCGTATTCTTATCATAAACAATATCACCAATGTGAATAGTATTACCATGAGACTTTTGAAAAAACACATGTTTACCGCCCAAAAGGTTATTAAAAATATCATTTGTTTCCATACATCAGCCTTATTGGTTATTAATATTTATCGTACCGCCGCTAATATTTTGCAAAAATGTGTTTTTATCTCCTGTAACATTATTAACAATCCCATTTGCCACACCCGCTTTTTCCATTTGTTGAAGCAGCGAAACAAATTCTTTAGTCATTTCATCATTCACAGTCAAAGCTTCTTTAATCTTTGTTAAAACGGCCTCTTTGCTTTGGCCATCGGCAGGATTTGCCTTGAAATTTGAAAAATTAACATCCTCTTTTTCATCAATCAGAAATAGAGGACGTATCCATCGAACTGTTGCGTTTGTAAAATCCGTAATAAAACGGCCAAGTTCATTAGGGTTCTTGGATGACGTAGTTAGTAACTCAACCACTTTAAATGCAATTTCAACTGATGTCATGGTTATTTTAATTGGTTTATTGAAAAAATTGATGTTTTCAAATTTAAGGTCTTAATAAACAAGCCATTAGCTGTTCCTTCAAATCCCTTATATCACCAACCACCTCCAAAAACCGCCACTCCATCCCAGCCAATTCCGGGTACAAATCCCGCACTGAATTCACAGCCGGAATCCAATATGTCTCGGTATACAGTTTCTTTTCCGCTTTATACAGCTTGTTGGCTCCGGTAATCTCTAAAATCAGTATCAGGCTTTGGCCGTCATGGGTGTTACAACGGCAAATAAAATCGGGTTTATAGTGCCGATCTTTGCCATCGGCAACGTAGGGTATTTGAAAATCGGAATATGCATTTTTAAAATAGGCTTGCACTTCTGGCAGTTCCTCCAGTGTTTTGGCCGCAATATGCTCCCAAAAATTGGCGTCTTCATGTGTGCTTGCAGTATCGGCTACCACCACATTTACATGACTTTTTACCGTTTTTTGGCAAGGTTTTGTGGTGAGCCCGTGTATATGCTTCGTGCTGCCGAAGGAGTTGTAGTAATTAAACACGGGTAATACACGTTCTTCACCACGGTTGCGGCGGCCCTGGCGTATGCCCTCATAAATATGGTCGCAAACGGTCTTTTCATCTTCGAGCAGCACTAATTTTTTCCATTGCGGGTCGGAATCGCCCCGTACAATCACCTTGTCGTGGTACCAATCGGCTACAATGGTTTTGAGTTGTCCAAACAGGTGAAATTGTTTGCCCGTTTCCGCATCATTAAAATACAAACGGATCAAATTGCGTGTAAGGGCATAAAAGATTTCCTGTTCTCGGTGTTCCAGTGCGTCTTTTACCTGCATTTCGGCCTTGTCGCCGGTAAATGCACTGCCGAGAATGGTACGCAACGGAATTTTCCAGGCTTCCACCTCAAAATTAGGCAATTCGCTGAAATCGGCGTGAATGGTTTCGCCGCTGAGTTCGTATTTGTACCCGACGAGGTTGGGGAACCATATTTCATATTTTTCCTGGCGCTCCGGCAATGCTTTCACAATAGTATGGTCCACCGGCGCTGGGGCTTCCGTATCGCCCCCTTTGAACAACTTAAACGGTACCCCGATAATATGGGCGTATTCCGGCGGAAATTTGAGCACCAAATGCTCCGGATTGTACTTGTGTTCATCTTTTTGTGCCACGGCTTTCCACATTGGTTTTCCGTCGATTACACTTTCATGATATAACACGGGTATGTATTGTTTACGGCGCAATGCGCGCCCGGCCACCTGTTCGCACAACAACTGGCTGCCGAAGGCCCGCAAGCCCATAATATGCGTAACAGTATTGGCGTCCCAGCCCTCCGTAAGCATGCTTACACTTACTACACAACGAATATGACTCCCGAGTTGCGCGCGTTTACCCACGGTATTTACAACCTCGCGCAACATATCCGCATCGGTCAAATTTTCTACACTTTTATCCGGATGCCGCTGCCGGTAATCGCGCTTAAATGCTTCAATTTCAGGCGCAAATACCTTTTTAAAATCATCATTGATCTGATTGGAATTTTCAAGTGCATCTGAATCAATCAAAAGGGTCGGCGGTCTGCGTTTGGCGCGCCAAAGTCCTCCGTATTCTTCATAGTTATTAAACAGGTCGCAAGTGCCCGGCATGATGGCGGTTTCGCCGTTCTCTGTGATGTATTCATAGCCCGCAATATGTTTGTAAATCTCTTTGCTGACGTTCGTGTTGTTACATACAGCAATAAACACGGGCGGTTCGGTAAACATATCGGAGCCGCGTTCACCATGCGCCCGGATGCCAATCTCGTATTGTTTGTAATGATTAAAGAACTGATCAAGCGCTGTTTGTACGATCATCGGCAACTTTGGCGGTTCCTCTCCAAATACCTTTCCTTCTTTTTTGGCTTCTGCGCGTTGTTTCACTGCACCCTTTTTGGGCAATTCGTCTTTCACGTGCGCGTACAGGTCACGTAGTACAGGCGTAAGTTCCTGTGTATTGTCAAACTCTGGAAGAAACGGGATTTTAACCAATCCGCTTTCGATGGCATCTGTCAATCCAAAGTCACTGACAATCCAAGGGAACAAGGTATAAGCGGCGTGACCGCTGCCACTCAAATAATAAGGTGTAGCGCTGAGGTCGTACACAGCCCGCAATTGAAACTGCTTGCCTATTTCACGAAGGCCTGTGTACCAAACCGCCGCACGCTCGTTCTCTTCTTTGACATTTTCATCAGCAGGTGCATCAGATTTAGTCTTCCCCTTTTCTTTTGGCAAATAACAGTGATGCGCTTCGTCATTGATAACCAGCAAACGGTTTCCTTTTTTAAAGTTCTTGAGCAAGCGTTTAATAACCTGCGTCATCTCCTCCTTACCTTCCTGTTTTTTTCCGTCGGGTCCAAGTTTTCCATCAAACACACTGCGCTTATTGCCTTGCAAGGTTTTGGGTTCGAAAGCATGGTAATTGGTAATAACGAGTCGGGCATTTAGCCCGTCCAGCAGGCGTTCAAAACGCGGCGGAACCAAATCCCGTTCGCGGTAATAGTCTTTGGCTTTGTTTTTATCGTGGGTTGTATTGTCCACATAGAGTACGCCGAGCCGGTCTTTAATCGTAATTCCCGGCGCAACAAGCAAAAAATAATCACTAAACCGCGTGTCTTGGCGGTATTCTTGCCTGTTAAAATAATGGTATAAAATAAGGGCGGCCATCACAACAGTTTTTCCTGTTCCTGTGGCCATTTTCATACATATACGAGGTAATACATCATCAGCAGATGCCAGGGATTCCCTTAATTTATTGAGTATATGGTTGCCAGCATTGCTTTTAGGGGCGATCTCATTCAACCAGATGGCAGTTTCGATCGCTTCACGTTGTGCAAAAAATAAGCTTCGGGTAGCATGGCGCTCAGGGTTGAGAAACCAGTATCGCAATAAGTCACGTGTAGCCCCGGTAGTGTCCGGGTAGGTCGCTTTTCGCCAGTTTCCAACTTCTGTTCTAAGTAAATTAATCAGGTGGGTTCCGTATTCCTGCGCAAGTTCATTTACTTCAATCAGGCTGCCTTGTTTTTGTCGCATGACCGGCATAGAATACCCCCCCAAATTCGGATCAAACACCCGACGGTCTTTCCGGATGTCTTCGTAATTGAGGTTGCCCTGCAAATCCGTGGCATAGTGCCAGCGTGGTTCGTAGTAGGGCGCATTCAGAATGGGATTACTTTCCATTTATTTGGAAAACATGGTTTTAAAGTTTAGGCTTATAAAGTTATACTTGCAAAAGTAATTTATTACCTCAAATAAAAAAATTATTTCCATTTTTCATTTAAAAAAGTTTAATATTTTAAAACACGCTCATATTTAAAACTAAAAAAAGCGCCATTCCCAACCAGGAATGACGCTTTTTGCCTTATTTAAAGGAACTACCTATCTCCACCAAAAATGCCGAATCTTAACCGACTTAACCGTTCCGTCCGGCAAGGTAAGCGTAGCGTCTTTATCACAAGTACCGTCGCCAAAATCGAGGCTGCGGGTTTTATTGTTCACCGTGAATTCAAGGGTGCCTTGTGCGATCCAGGGGCAGCCGATTTTTTTGATTAAAGGGCTGGTAATCGTCAAGGAATAATTCACACCATTGCGGTTGGTGCCGCTTGCAGCGCCGGTGATGCTCCATACATCGTCGGCTTTTGTAGCAGTACTTGCACCCTCAATTTGGGTGCGGGTGCGGCTGGAGGAATATACCGCTTGTGCGCCGCTGGGGTACAGCAAGGTTTCGTTGACGGCAACCGTGAAGTAAGTTTGGCCTGCAGCATTCAAACCCGCGTTGGTTACGGTTTTAGAACCTTCAAATTTTACATTTTCGAAATAGAAGTTCTGGAAGGTGAAACTGCGGGTTGCGCCCAACAAGTTCATGGGATTCGATTGGCTGATTACGATTTTACCTTTAAATGTATTGCCGTTTTTCGTGCAACCGGCATCCGAATAATCGAGGGTAATGGTGTTCGGCCAGGTGCCTTTAGGTTGGGCAAACGTTACCGTTGGACAATCGCCACGATCTTCTGCTGCACCAGTGAAAGCGTCGATGGATGCATCTACATCGGTTTCGATTTGCTCAGAAAGGTCATTGTGTGCAACAATATCTTCTGCTACTACTTGCTCAACGATGGTTCTGGTCTCATTGTCTTTTTGGCAAGATTGGATGAACAATCCGAAAAGGAGCATGGCTGGTACTAAAAAAAACATCTTTTTCATGTTGTGTTCGGTGTGTTTTAGTTGTGGAATGGTATGTTTGTGGGGGCGCCCTTTTTATTCCGTTTGGTGGAATCGTATGCTTTGATGGCTGGCAACGGGATAGGTTTAATGCCTTTTTCTTAAAAAAACGTTAAAGCTATTTTGCACTTAATTTTTGAACTACTCTCCTTTACCCTGGGTTTTCAGTATTACCAGTGGTTGCGCAAGCGCGTGTCCGACCCGATTACGACGGAACAGCGCTGGTTGATTTTTATTGGCGCGGCGGGCGGGGCGTTTTTTGGCAGCCATGTATTGGGCATTTTGGAACGGCCTGATTTGATCGATCAATGGACCTTGGTTTATTTTTTTGCCAATAAAACCATTTTAGGTGGCTTGTTAGGCGGGCTGATCGGCGTAGAACTGGTAAAAAAAATCATCGGTGTGCGCGCTTCTTCGGGCGATTTGATGACGTTTCCGATTATGCTCGGAATGGGTATTGGCCGCATGGGTTGTCATTTAGCGGGTAAGGCAGACGGGACTTACGGCATCCCTACCAGCTTGCCCTGGGGCATCGATTTGGGCGATGGCATCCCACGGCATCCGGTAAACTTGTATGAAATTTGCTTTTTGGCCTGCCTAGCGTTTTTTATCTTGTGGCTGGAAAACAGGCGCCCGCTCGCCGACGGGGTTCGTTTTAAAATATTTATGATCGGCTATTTACTTTGGCGTTTGTGCATAGAATGGCTGAAGCCGGTTTGGTTTTTTCCATTTGGATTATCGACCTTACAATTGGCAGCGATCGCGGGATTGCTGTATTATACCCCCTGGATGCTGCGCAGCACCACAACATTTTCTTCCAAAACTAAACCTAATTGACGGCACCCATGAAAGATAATTTTTCCAAACAAGCCGCTACTTACGCAAAATTTCGTCCAATTTACCCGTCTGCACTGTACGATTTTATTTTCCAACACACCCCTCATTTTGAATCTGCCTGGGATTGTGGCACTGGCAACGGGCAGGTCGCACAAGCCCTGGCGATGCGCTTTACCCGCGTGTATGCGAGCGATATCAGTGCCGGACAATTGGCGCAGGCACCCGTTTTGCCAAATGTACAATACGCTTTGGCACCGGCAGAAAATTCGGGTGCACCGGACCAGGATTTTGACTTGGTGGTAGTAGGACAAGCGGCGCATTGGTTTGATTTTGAGCGATTTTATGCTGAAATTGAACGCGTTTTACGTCCCGACGGCTTATTGGTCTTGTTTGGTTACGGCTTGCTGCGGTTTGATGATGCCGTTTTAGATGCTCAAATTGACCATTTTTATCGCGATATCGTGGGGCCATACTGGGATGCCGAACGGCAGTATATTGATGATGCCTACGAAAGCCTGCCCTTTCCATATCAAAAAATGGATTGTCCGGTCTTCGACATGCATTTTGAATGGGAATTTGAACAATTGATTGGCTTTTTACAATCCTGGTCGGCTGTGCAGCATTACGAAAAGCAACATCAAAGCAACCCATTGGAGCCAATAATTGAGGAATTTAAGGCAAAATGGGGTGCCGAAAAGATTAAAACGGTGCATTTCCCCATTTTTGTTTTAATGTCAAAACCTAAAATTTAAGATTATGGAACGGCCTTATATTTACTACGATTTTACTTTATCCCTGTGTTCCCAGTGCCTGCGCCGCGTAGACGCGAAAGTGGTGATTGAAGACGAACAAGTGTACATGCACAAACGCTGCCCGGAACATGGCCCTGAAAAAGTGCTGATCGCAACCGATGCTACTTACTATCGCAACGCCCGTAATTATGCCAAACGCAGCGAAATGCCGCTGAAATTCAATACCAAAACCCATTTTGGCTGCCCTTACGACTGCGGTTTGTGTCCCGATCACGAGCAACACTCCTGCCTGACCATTGTGGAAGTAACCGACCGTTGCAACCTGACTTGTCCGACCTGTTACGCCGAATCTTCGCCCCATCATGGCCGACACCGCACGCTGGAAGAAATAGAACACATGCTCGATCTGGTGGTGGCCAACGAAGGTCAGCCGGACGTGGTACAAATCAGCGGCGGCGAACCCACTGTGCATCCCCAGTTTTTTGAAATTTTGGACATTGCCAAACGAAAGCCCATTCGCCATCTGATGGTGAATACCAATGGCATCCGAATCGCCAAAGATGTCGCTTTTGTAGAAAAACTGGCTACTTATATGCCCGATTTCGAAATTTACCTGCAATTTGATTCTTTAAACGAGGAAGCACTGATCACCCTGCGCGGGGAACCCCTGCTGGAAATGCGCATGAAAGCGATTGAAAATCTGAATCGTTTTAACCTTTCTACCACCTTGGTGATTACCTTGCAAAAGGGCCTGAATGACCATGAAATTGGCGACCTGATTCAATTTGGCTTAAAACAAAAATGCGTGCGTGGCGTAACCTTCCAGCCTACCCAGGTGGCAGGCCGCAATACCAAGTTTGATCCCACCACCGATCGGATTACCCTGACGGAGGTGCGGCAACAGATTTTGACCCAAACGAATATTTTTACGCCGGAAGATATTGTGCCCGTGCCTTGTAACCCCGATGCCCTTGCAATGGCGTATGCTTTGAAAATAGAGGATCAGGTAATTCCACTCACGCGGTACATCAATCCGCAAGATTTGCTGGATCATTCGCGCAATACCATTGTGTATGAACAGGATGAACGTTTGCACACGCACATGATTCAGTTGTTCAGCACGGGCAATTCGGTGGAATGTGCTACGGACGAATTGCAATCGATTATGTGTTGTTTGCCCTTGATTGACGCGCCGGAACTGGGTTACGCCAATTTGTTTCGCATTATCATTATGCGTTTTATTGATGCGTATGATTTTGATGTTCGGGCAATTAAAAAATCCTGCGTACATATTGTCAGCCTGGAAGACGACAAAATTATTCCTTTTGAAACAATGAATTTGTTTTATCGTGATCCATTGAAGCGGGCTTATTTGGAGCAATTGCGGGGCACCCAACCAATACCTAACCTTAAAAATGCTTAATGATGGAAATTTTAGACGTTAATCCTGCTCCCAAACCTAAGAAAAACAGCGTTGGCAAGGTTATTCTGATCAATTTTTGTCTTTTGATTGTCTATTTGCCCTTTGGCCTGCTTGTCGGGGAAACAGGTGGGGGCATTGCCTTATCGCTGTTGATGATTCAAATTTGTTTCAACCTGTTTGCAGGATTTGTGATGTTGTTTTTCAGGGATTCGCGTTCCATTGGGATCGGGATGATGCTATCTGGCTTTTTGATTGGTATTGTGGCATTTGGGACTTGTGTGATGATGTTTTCCGTGTCGTAGACTTGGGGGAAATGATTCAATTAAAAACGGCCGCCCCACGTTATGTGGGACGGCCGTCCGTCCGTCGGGGCGACCCGTCGGGGCGACCCGTTGGGGCGACCCTTGCGGTCGCCCTTCGCGCCCGTAGTGTGGGCGCCCGCGAGGGGCGCCCCTACCCTATTTCGTCTGGATCATTTTCTTCGTCGCACTGTCCGTCGCTGTCTCCAACTTGTAATACAACATACCCACCGTGTTCAACAACGCTTTGTCAATCGCGATCGTGTTGTACCCTTTCGCGTACGCTGCCTTCTGGTTGTAAACCATCCGACCCGTTTCGTCGAAGATACTCAACGTAGCAGTAGTTGCTTCCGGTAAATGAAAACCAATAAAGGTTTTATTCACAAACGGATTTGGCTGGTTCTGATACAATTCAAAACCTACTCCGCTTACCGTTGAAGTTGCACCGTTGTTGAAACGGAATGCTACGTTCAATTTACCCGCCGAAGCATTTGCGAAGGCTGGGTAGGCTTCTGCTTTCGTAATCCGGCTAGAAACACTCAACATTTCACTCAGTTTACCACCTTTCGTCGCACGGAAAGTAACGCTGAATGCTCCCTGGTTTGCACCATCGAAGGATGTGGTGATCGCATCTGTGAAGATACCAAAGTTACCGCTGCTCATGTTTGACCCCGGGGTGATATCTACCACCTCTAAACCGGGATGGTTCATCGTGAACTGGTACCCTGCCACGGCTTCCGCTGCTGTTAGGGAGACCGTGAAGGTTTCACCCGCAGTTACCGATTTGTCGTCAACATCGAACAACAAGGTGCCAGTAGAACGATCGTCTGAAGACATCGCGCTGTTTGCAATCGCGTTGCCGTTCACGTCACCCACTTTCACCGATACGAAGTCTTCGTTCAACAAGTTTGTCGACAAGTTCACAATCGATTTATTCTCAGGGAACTGTGCCGCAAACGGATTGTTCACATTCGGGAAGTTGTACGATTTATCTACAAAACGCCAGCTGGTATTATTCGGCAACTCGTTGTAAATACCCAAAATCAATTTCCGAATCTCTACAATGTCAAACGTCGTGATCGAACCAGATTTGTTCGCATCCGCTGCAATCATTTTGTATGGGCTGTCGAGCGATTGAATGCCGAGGATATGCTTCGAAATCAACACCAAGTCGTACGTTGAAACACCATTCAACGGATTATCGTCCTTTTCTGGGGTAACCGTGGAGTTGGATGCTAAAGGAATGGCATTGAAATTATACAAACCTGTACCATCGGTCATGGTCGCAAAAGTGAAGGCCGGAATGCCGTTGCCAGCGCCCGTGATGCCCACATTGCTTTCTTCCACGCCGTTGTTTCCTTCGGTGCTTAGTTGACCTGCAACTTTTGCGGCGCCACTGCCAGGAGGACAATTGCCCATGTTATCCTGTACGATGACGTATGTTTCACAGAAATCGGCATTACCTGCTTTGTCGATCGACCACAATTTCACCAATTGCGTACCAAGTTCGGCGCAAGAGAAAGTCACATTTGAAATCGGATTGCCTTGCGCATCTTGCGGGAAGCCCGGTGTTGGGTCCCCTGATTTGCGGATCGCAATTTTCAACTGGTTGGCAGGTGTACAATTATCCTCGGTGTATTGCAGGAAGTCGGATGCCCACAAATTGATCATTTGTGTAGGCATAATATTGACCGTCAATCCGTTGAGACAAACCACCGTTGGTTTTTTGCAATCTTTTACCGTGAAATTGTATTCGCAAACGGTTTCATTGCCACAACCATCTTCTACAATCCATTTGATTTTGTGCGTTCCGTAAGGCAATTGTGGCACAACGCCCTGCAAGGTATTGTTTCCTGCTGCGGGCAATGCAACGGGTGCTTGCAGGTTATCGAAGCGCACTTTTGCAGTAGCCAATTTTCCAGAGGAGGTCCAGTCTATAGCAAAACGATATTGCTGGTTGAACGGCACCGGACGACCATCAAAATTGCGTGCTTCTCCACCCGAGAAGTTCGGGTTGTTGGCGTTGCCATATTGAATGGTATTTACCCCCGGTACGTTGCTGCTGCTCACCACCGTTTCCATCACGTTATCTCCATCCAAATCGAGGTAAAGGATATAGCGGAAGTTTACATTGGCACCTGAACAAGAGTCTGTTGCCGTGATACTCAAATCGGTTTCACCTTCGCACAAATCATGGGAAGAGATGCTGTTATCCCACCAGTAGGATGCATTCCAAAGTTGGTTGTCATTGACTGTCAAATCGCAGAACTCAACCGGGCTGGCTGGACAATTTGCAACCGGATCCTGGGTGTCAATAATTTTGATGATCTGTTTGTATTTGTAGCAGTTGGCGTTGGCATCGTAGAACGTAGCGTAATTGGTCGCCGTTGCATCGGTTGAATTGATTTTAACAACCGTCGGATTCCAAGGAGCAGGGGTTCCTGCTGGTGACACTACTACCCCGGGCAAATTCGCCGGGTTGTTCGTCGTTGCGTTCGGACTCGGGTTCGGCACATTGATACAACCGAGGTTCGGGTTGAAGGTACACCAGTTGATGACCGTCCAAGTACGTTCAATTTTGAAACAAGCATCCGGTACTACGGTGAATATTTCATCTTCAAAGGAAACACCGAGCAGTTCGCAGTCTTCTCCAAAGAACGTTGGCGCACCGAAGTTACCGGTTCCATCACATTTGCTTACTATGACATCGTTCGGGAAGCGTACAAAGTAATCTTGCTCGTAAGTCACAAACACGCGCTGGGTGCACTGGCTGGAGTTGCCCCCGCAGTCGAATGCACGGAACGTACGGGTGATGGTCCCTTTGTTACAAGTGGTATCAAACTGACTGTAATTGATGCTATGCGTCAAACCAATTTGCCCTTGGTACACCTTCGTAGTATCCAAACAACAGTTGTCGAGTACTTCTGCTTTTCCGTAGGCCCACAGGGTTGGGTCAAAGTTTTCGCAGGAAACACTCACATTGGCGGGTGCGTTGCAAGTTGGTTTAATTTTATCTTCAACCAAAACTTGTACCATGCAATCGTTGTAACGGCCTTCGTAAGCATCGCGTGCAATCGGGCCACTTGGCACATCTACATCGTACACGCGGAACACCACCATAATAGTATCGTTGATATCCGCGCAGCAGAATTTCACCTGATCGTGGAACAGGGTATCGGTTTGGCAAGCGTTGGCCGACATGCGGCGGGCTTTGAATTCAACCGGCGCGCAATTGTCTTTACTGCCGTCATCGAAGGTTGAAGCATTTATGAACGCCATACCATCGCCGCCAAGTGCCACTTGGGTAAATTCGTCACAAGTTGCGGTAGGCGGTACCAAATCGGCTACCGTCATCTGGAAAGCACATTTAGATACGTTACCGCATTGATCTTCAGCCGAATATTGCACATTGTACACACCCTGAGGGATACATTGTGTGTATGGGAAAATCGCGAGTGTATCCGGGTTCCAGTAGTTATTGCCCGCAAAATCACCCAGGTAACCAGGTACGGTGAAGGTGATGATGTTGCCATTTACCGGGTTGGTACCCGTTACTTTTGCCTGTAAACCTGAAATATTCGAGCATCCTTCCGATACAATAACATCGGGTAAGGCAGCAGTCGCGCAACAAGTCAGCGGATCGGTGCTTACGGTTACATTTGCCGGACAAAGGAAGGCTGGGCCACCCAAATCTTTCAAACGTATCACCTGTACATGCTCGATCGGGTTGTTTGCACTTACCGCAAAGCAGGTGTTCCGTATTTTCCAGGTACGCAGGATTTCATAACTACCCGGGCAAATGTCGAAACGTTCGTCGGTGTAATTGATGGAAGCGGTACACAAACCACCCACACCAATGGCAAATCCGTTGATGCTTGGGCGTCCGGTTTGATCGGGCTGAGTAGCGCCTGGGTTCAGGTAAGCTACTTCACAATTCAGGGTAATATCGGCCGGGAACACGATGTCAGCCAGGTTAAATGGCGTAATCGTGATCGTTTGCGCGCAAGTAGATTGGTTACCAGAAGCATCTGTTACAATCCAGGTGCGTACAATACGTCCGCGTGGATTGCTGCATTCGCCAAAGTCGGTATAGTTATCGTCGATAACCGTTGTCGTTGGGCTGCAATCCTGAATCGCGATATTGCCTGTGTGCTGGGTACCCGTAGATTCGCTGCAGGCCACCGTAATATTGTCCGGACAGTTCAGCGCAGGTACCAGTTTATCTTCAATTTTAATTTCACCCCAGCAAATATTGCCGTCAATGTGGGTTACCTTGTAGGTGTATGTTTTACCAATATCCGAAGCATTGAAAATACCGCCCGACCATGGTCCGTTGCCAAATGGCGCAACTTTATCAATTTCCAGTTTATAGTCGTCGTAACAGAAGTAACTGCCTTCCAATACATTGTCTGCATTGAGGGTATCAGCACAATCTGCATCCAAGGACACATACACCAGATCGTCACAAACCAATTGTGTTGGGGTACTCACAACTTGCACCACTTTCGTGATTTTCTGCTGGCAGCCCGGATCGTTAAAGGCATCTTGCAGGGAACCTCCCACCTGTACCCCATTGATCACGAGGTTTTGGGTAGCCGTTCCAGCGTCAAACGTGGCCATTACTGTATGCGAACCAATACCAAGGGCAGCAGCGTTGAAGGTTGTGGTTGGAACACCATCCACCATCACATTGATTACGTTGCCCTGCGCGTTGTTGTATTCACCTACTTTAATGGTAAATGGCGGTGTACCCAAGCAGAACGGATCATACAAGTTTAAGAAGTATGGGTTCGGGTAGCATGCCTTGTTCGAAATCGTGCCGGTAGTAGCCGATGGCGCCATGCCTATATTGGTTGCATTGCTTACACTGATCGCGTAACCTTGGCATTCCACGTGTTTGGCGCGCAAGGTGTAGTAAATCATTTCATCCGCCTCGTCTGTTTGTCCGTCGTTGTCATTGTCAATACCATCAGCGGTACCAGCCTGGAATGGTGTACCGATGCTGATCAGTGCCGGTGAAGCCGGTGGCGCCGGACTGTTGGCCAAGTACAATCCCTGACCGTTGTTGGTACTATTGGCCGTGATCGTCCAGGTTTGCATCGCCAGCGATTTGATCGTGATGATGTCTAAGAACTGGCCATTATCCTGGTTGCTTGCATTATCGAGACAGGTCGTTTGCACCGAATATTGCGGTGTGCAAGGTGCAATACCTTCACTGATGGTCACCGTTGCGGTGCAAGTAGCAAAATTGCCACATGGATCCGTTACTTTCAGCGTAACCGTATTGACACCGATATTAGCACAGGTAAAGGTGGTTAGACCAATCAATTCGTAGGTCAATACATTTGCAGCGGCACAATTATCGAAAGAGCCGTTGTTGATGTTGGCCGGTACGATGCTTGTTTTACCGTTTTTATCCAGCACCAGGGCAATGTTTTGGCAAATTGCCGTTGGTTTGGTGGTATCCTGCACGGTAATTTTCTGCACATGTACCAGGTTATTGCCTGCACAATCCTTCACGCTCCAGGTGCGGGTCAACTGATAATGGTAATTTGCACAAACTGCCGGATTCGGATTTTGCGTACTGAGTTCCGTGTACTGAATCACCAAATTCTGTGGTGACGTACAGTTGTCGTTTACATCGTTGTTGGTCAAGGGTGTGCACACATTTGGTCCATGGTACACACAATTGGTTGGAACCTGGTGACAATTGACCGTTGTATCGTTCGGCATGATGATATCTGCATCAAATTCCGGTTTTTCGGTATCAACCACCATCACCTGGAACACACAAGTAGACTGATTGCCGCTGCCATCAGTAGCAACATACGTTATGGTGCTAGGTGTTGGAGGGCAAGTGATCGCTACATTAGAGCCCGGCAATGGTCCGCCGGTTTGCACAATCGTTCCTGGCAATGGGTTGCCTGCGGCTGCGATAGGCAAAGGCAAACAATCATCGAGCGCCACAGGAGGCTGCCAGTTTACTTTACCTCCACATTGATCCGGGTCGTTGCCGATCATAATCATAGCTGTCGGACAGTTTACAAAATCAGGCGCGTCATCGTCGTCGATGGTTACAGGCACCACACAGGTAGTCTGGTTACCATTTACGTCGGTTACGGTTACCGTGATATTGAGCACATTGCCGCTGATTTGACCGAAATCAAGACCAGCAACCGGGTTTTGCGTAGTACTTTGAACGCCACAGTTGTCTGCTTCATTCACAATACCGGTAATTACATCCGGGGTCAAATCATTACAACCATCTACCGTAATGGGCGCAGGACAAGTAAAGGTTGGCGGAATGTTATCCACCACCGTTACGATGGCCACACAAGTACTGGTATTTGGCGGCACTGCGCCATCCGTGATGGTGAGTACTACCTGATTTGGACCAACATTCGAACAGTTGAAGGTAGATTTGCTGATTGCACGGGTAATCACCCCGCAATTATCAAACGATCCGCCATCAATGCTGGTTGGCGTAATGGCAGCGTTGCCATTTGCATCCAAGAAAATGGTGATATCCTTGCAAATTGCGTTCGGATTTTGTTTATCCAGTACTTTAATGTCAAAATTGCATTCGGTTGAAATAAGCGTTCCTTCCTCGCCTACAGCACCCAATCTTGCACGGATGCGTACATTGGTAGTGCCAACTTTATACCGCAAGCCGCTTGGTTGGCCTACGATCCAAACACCGTTGGTAACGTTTTCCGCGCCTACCCCAGAAAGTTGGTATTCAATCAGCGGTGTTTCAGCGCCCGCACAGGTGATTGGAACAGCCGGTGGGAAATTCACCATGGCATTGCACCATTCCTGGTCGTTTTGCACAACAATCGGGCTGACCACTTGCGGACAAATGATCCCAATAAAGCAAGGCAAATCAACAGGGGTCGGGTCATTTTCACCAGGCTCGTTGGGCTGGTTGTCATCGTCCGCATCGACATCGCTGCCGTTGTCTGAAATATCCGTTGTGTTGGTACCGTTTGGACTAACGCCGGAACCGGTTACACTGTTGATGTACAAGTTGTTCAATCCTGGAGCGACCCGCACTTTAATGTAAATCGCACCCTCATTGCCTGCTGCAAGCGTGTTACCTGGTGCCAGCAATTGGGTATTGGCACCCGAACCTGTAAAGTTGGTATTTACCGCAAATTCTTCACTTTCCAAACCAACCAGCGTCCAGGAACCCGCACCTGCAAAAGTAGCAGCGAGGTTTTCGATTACGCTCAAATTGTATAGATCAACGGAACCAAGGTTGGTTACATTTACCTCGTAAGTGAATTCATATTGGTTATTCGGCAACAATACCGGACCGTAACTTACGCGTTTAGCCAAGCCAATGGATACGCTGGAAGTGGTGTTTACTGGCGTGCCTACACCATTATTGTTCGGATTTCCATCATTATCAGGATCCGCCTCCGCGCCATTTTGGGAAATATCGGTTACCGTTGTGTTGGTAGGCGTTGTTCCCGTCAAAGTAGCCGTATTGGTAAACGAAGTCGTTGCACAAGCCGGAATGCGGATGGTCAACAAAATCGCGCCTTTATTGCCTACGGTCAGCGTGTTGCCCGCTGCAAGCAAATTCGTGTTTGCGCCTGCGCCCGTGAAGGCTGCATTTACCGTATAATCATCAGAAGTCAAACTCAATACCGTCGGCGTGCCGCATGGGCTAAACACGCTCGCCAGGTTTTCAGCCACTGCGATGTTCGTCAAATTCGTGGTGCCATAGTTTTGCACATTGAATTCGAAGGTTACATCGGTGGTACCATTGGCGTTGTTGATGGTTTGCACCGTACGTTTCGCCAAACCTGCCAAGTTTACTGAAACCGTCGAAACAGGGGTACCAACGTTATTATTATTCGGATTTCCATCATTATCAGGATCCGCCTCCGCGCCATTTTGGGAAATGTCGGTTACCGTTGTGTTGGTCGGAGTAGTACCCGTCAAAGTAGCCGTATTGGTAAATGAAGTCGTTGCACAAGCCGGAATGCGGATGGTCAACAAAATCGCGCCTTTATTGCCTACAGTCAGCGTGTTGCCCGCTGCTAGCAAGTTCGTATTTGCGCCTGCGCCCGTAAAGGCTGCATTTACCGTATAATCATCAGAAGTCAAACTCAATACCGTTGGCGTGCCGCATGGGCTAAACACACTCGCCAGGTTTTCTGCTACCGCGATGTTGGTCAAATTCGTGGTGCCATAGTTTTGCACATTGAATTCGAAGGTTACATCGGTCGTGCCATTGGCGTTGTTGATGGTTTGTACCGTGCGTTTCGCCAAACCTGCCAAATTCACAGATGATGTTGAAACAGGGGTACCAACGTTATTATTGCCAGGATTTCCATCATTATCAGGATCTGCCTCCGCGCCATTTTGGGAAATGTCGGTTACCGTCGTGTTGGTAGGCGTTGTACCCGTCAAAGTAGCCGTATTGGTAAATGAAGTCGTTGCACAAGCCGGAATCCGGATGGTCAACAAAATCGCGCCTTTATTGCCTACGGTCAGTGTATTGCCCGCTGCAAGCAAGTTCGTGTTTGCGCCTGCGCCCGTGAAGGCTGCATTTACCGTATAATCATCAGAAGTCAAACTCAAAACCGTTGGCGTGCCGCATGGGCTAAACACACTCGCCAGGTTTTCAGCCACTGCGATGTTCGTCAAATTCGTGGTGCCGTAGTTTTGCACATTGAATTCGAAGGTTACATCGGTCGTACCATTGGCGTTGTTGGTGGTTTGCACTGTGCGTTTCGCCAAACCTGCCAAGTTTACAGATGAAGTCGAGACAGGCGTACCAACGTTGTTATTGCCAGGATTTCCATCATTATCAGGATCCGCCTCTGCGCCATTTTGGGAAATGTCGGTTACCGTCGTGTTGGTAGGCGTTGTACCCGTCAAAGTAGCCGTATTGGTAAATGAAGTCGTTGCACAAGCCGGAATCCGGATGGTCAACAAAATCGCGCCTTTATTGCCTACGGTCAAAGTATTACCAGCAGCCAAGAGGTTCGTGTTTGCACCCGCGCCCGTAAAGTTTGCATTTACCGTGTAATCATCAGAAGTCAAACTCAATACCGTCGGCGTGCCGCATGGGCTAAACACACTCGCCAGGTTTTCTGCTACTGCGATGTTCGTCAAATTCGTGGTGCCATAATTTTGCACATTGAATTCGAAGGTTACATCTGTGGTACCATTGGCGTTGTTGATGGTTTGCACCGTACGTTTCGCCAAACCTGCCAAGTTTACTGAAACCGTCGAAACAGGCGTGCCAACATTGTTATTGTTCGGATTTCCATCGTTGTCAGGATCTGCCTCCGCGCCATTTTGGGAAATGTCGGTTACCGTCGTGTTGGTAGGCGTTGTACCCGTCAAAGTAGCCGTATTGGTAAATGAAGTCGTTGCACAAGCCGGAATGCGGATGGTCAACAAAATCGCGCCTTTATTGCCGACTGTCAGCGTGTTGCCCGCTGCTAGCAAGTTCGTATTTGCGCCTGCGCCCGTGAAGGCTGCATTTACCGTGTAATCATCAGAAGTCAAACTCAATACCGTTGGCGTGCCGCATGGGCTAAACACACTCGCCAGATTTTCGGCCACGGCGATGTTCGTCAAATTCGTGGTGCCGTAATTTTGCACATTGAATTCGAAGGTTACATCCGTGGTACCATTGGCGTTGTTGATGGTTTGTACTGTGCGTTTCGCCAAACCTGCCAAATTCACAGATGATGTTGAAACAGGGGTACCAACGTTATTATTGCCAGGATTTCCATCATTATCAGGATCTGCCTCTGCGCCATTTTGGGAAATGTCGGTTACCGTTGTGTTGGTAGGTGTGGTTCCCGTCAAAGTAGCGGTATTGGTAAACGACGTCGTTGCGCAAGCCGGAATCCGGATGGTCAACAAAATCGCGCCTTTATTGCCGACGGTCAGCGTGTTGCCTGCTGCGAGCAAGTTTGTGTTTGCGCCTGCGCCCGTGAAGGCTGCATTTACCGTATAATCATCAGAAGTGAGGCTCAATACGGTTGGCGTGCCGCATGGGCTAAACACGCTCGCCAGGTTTTCAGCCACTGCGATGTTCGTCAAATTCGTGGTGCCATAGTTTTGCACATTAAATTCAAACGTTACATCGGTCGTGCCATTGGCGTTGTTGATGGTTTGTACCGTGCGTTTCGCCAAACCTGCCAAATTCACAGATGATGTTGAAACAGGGGTACCAACGTTATTATTGCCAGGATTTCCATCATTATCAGGATCTGCCTCCGCGCCATTTTGGGAAATGTCGGTTACCGTCGTGTTGGTAGGCGTTGTACCCGTCAAAGTAGCCGTATTGGTAAATGAAGTCGTTGCACAAGCCGGAATCCGGATGGTCAACAAAATCGCGCCTTTAT
>Ga0247838_1002513_pt1 | contig 23057 bp, 23 predicted proteins | sample LaCruzMarch2015__5_FD_189097 | JGI IMG/M metagenome (GOLD analysis project Ga0247838, IMG submission 189097) | Freshwater microbial communities from meromictic Lake La Cruz, Castile-La Mancha, Spain - LaCruzMarch2015_15m | ecosystem: Environmental > Aquatic > Freshwater > Lake | place: Spain... | reverse complement strand
ATTATTAATTATTGTCAATTCAAACATTTACTTAAAACCCTCTACGTTCAAAACCTCCACCTTGACCATCACCTCTTGGATAATTCATTCCATCTGGTCGATGGTCGTGCATTCCAGGTCCTACTCTTTCGCTGTATTTTACACCTGATTTTTTATCTCCAAATTGATTTAGTTTATAACTGAAACTAAGTATAAAATAGGAGGTAAGTGTATTAAATTTACTATATGATATATAATTATCACCTATAATTTGTCGAATATTAAGTTGTTGACGTAAAATATCATTCCATTTGAGAGCTAAAACTCCTTTTCCTTTAAACAAGGTTTTATCAATTGAAGCATTCCAAATTGTTTCGTCTAAATCAAAATTACTATAGCCCTTACGAGTGGTATAATTTATATCTGAGCTTATATTAATGCTATAAGGTAAATGCAGTACCAAATTTCCACTTCCAGTCCAGTCGTAAGTACTTGATGGTGTTGGATTAAGGTTGTTTACAGTATTAGAGTATTTGAAATTTCCTCGAGTTCCAATTTCAATTATATCTTGTGTAAATGTAAGCGAAAGAGATTGCTCTACATTTACGCGCCCTGTTTTACTTAAATCGCCTAATTCTAAATTTTCAGTATTAATATCAATTTCGTTTTTTCTTGAAGTATATCCGTATCGCATATTGTAACCGCCCGAAGTGCTTGTGTTAAAATGTAAACGCTTAGCTATCAGCGGAGTGTTAAACATAATATTTCCATTAAAGTTATATGGGTTTTGTAAAGCATTCACAGTCTGACTGTATTGTTTATTTGTTTCGTTATATATACTATTTGTTACTAACGCATCTTTAGTAATACCACCGCTAAACCAAGCGCTGAACGATGAGAACTTTTTATCATTAAACCTGCTATACATAAACCGTAAGTATTGATAAAACGATGGGTTCAAATTTGGATTTCCAACTGTTTCATTCATTAGGTTCGAATTGTTTTTAACAGGCTGCATCTGACTTATACTTGGTTGGTCTGTATTACCCCTATAATCAATACGAGCAAATTCTTTTTTACCAAAATTATATTGGAATCGTGCATTTGGAGCAAAATTTATTACCTCAGTTTCGTATGGTCGTATAACTCCATTGGCATAAGTACGGTAACTATATGTTTGCGAAGGCTCACCTTTGAATCCTAAAGTCAAATTATAGTTTTTTTCGGTATATCGATAATTTAATTCTAATGTTTCGTTAAAGAAATTGTTTTTAAAGGTATTGCTATAAGTGCTATCGAGCTTACCTTCGTTCAAATTATTATATTGCATTTTGTCCGATGTACTAGTGGCTGCTCTTACCGAAACAGAAGTTTCAAGCATGTTTTTTACATTCCAAAGTGGTTCTACAAATGATACTCGCAAATTCAAATTATATCTATCTGAAATATTATCAGTTCGTTGATTTACATTCGTAATACCACTAATAGTATATCTGTTCGATATATTAAAACTTTCGCTATTACTTTGCGAAAATCCTGTATTTATACTTGTTGTAAATGTTCTTCCCTTTTTAATAGGCGATTTTTTACTATATATCAAATTTAGACCACCCGATATTTTATCTGTAGTACCTGAATTATTGGTATCTCCCCAACTACGTCTACTACCATTCGTATAATAATCATATTCCTTATTACTATAGGTATCAGAAGTAGAATAATCTATAGTTGGCTGTATAACAAGAGTTCTCAACGAGTCAATTTTCCATTCAGCTTCTAATCTTAAACTTCCAGAATACTGATTATTACCTGCAATTGTGTTTGTGGTATCATTCGAAACTGATTCTGATAAATAACTCTGTTTGTTGGTTTTCGTATCGCTAAAATTATCTGAATGATTAAAACTAGCATCGCCTCCAATTTTCAATTTTGCATTTACTTCAGTATTATTGTTCACTCCTAAGTTCTGAGTCTCTGTAATTCCCCCCGAAGGACTACCACTTCCAAATCGACCTCTGCTACTTCGCGATGCATTTATATTGTTTGCACCTCCAGTAAATGCTGTTTGTGACTCACCACGCATAATATTCAGAAACATATTACTATCGTATCGTACATCTTCATTTGTATCAACTCCAGCTCCTCCCGTAAAGGTACCAAACATTCCTTTCTTACGGTTTGGTTTTAGAGTGAGGTTAATAATACGTTCAGTGTCTCCATCTTCAAAACCAGTTAACAATGCCATATCTGATTTTTGTTCCAAAACCTGAATTTTATCAATCATTTCTGCTGGAAGGTTTTTAGTGGTCATTTCCACATCGTTTCCAAAAAACTTTTTCCCATCAACGCGTATTTTTTTAACCTCCTGACCATTCACAGTAATTTTCCCTTCCGATGAAATCTCAACTCCGGGTAATCGCTTTAATAAATCTTCGACAACGGCATTTTCTTGTGTTTTAAAAGCTGTAGCATTATATTCCATTGTGTCACCTTTTACAACCATTTGAGCTGCAGTTCCTTTTACTTCTACTTCTTGAAGCAGTTTCACATTTTCAGACAATAAAATGCTTCGTAAAATAATATCCTTTTTATCAACAATTATGTTTTTGTTATAGTCGTTATAACCTATAGTGCTGATTTTCAGAATATAACTTCCAGATTTAATCTTATTTAAAATAAAATCGCCTTTTACATTGGTTTGCGTTCCCTGCACAAGCGACGAATCATTTGCACGAAGTAGACGTACTGTAGCCATTTCAATAGTTAAATTATTATTCGAATCTAATACAGTGGATTGAATTGAGTGCTGGGCTTGAACAATTGTTGTAAACAACAGAAAAAAAAGAAGTGAATTGAAGTTCTTCATATAAATTAGCGATATCTTAAATTTTTTGATAGATTTTTTTAATGTTGACTTAAAATATGATATGTAGTTTAATCTGAAAACAATAATAATTGAAAATTTTAGGCTTTTCTACAAATTATCAATACTTTTAAATCTTTTTGAATGGTACAAGCAAAAATAAAAATATCACCTCCGTCTTCAATTTCGAGTTTTTTCTTTAGTTCCTCTGGTTTCAAAGGGTAATTTCGAGTAGATATATTGGCTTTGGGATATTTTATTTTGATTTCAATCATATCCTTTTTGCTGTTTCCAACCAAATCAACAACTTCAAAAATTCGTCCTTGAAAATCAGATACTAAATCGTTCGAAGTATATAAATGCGTGTTATTGTGTAATTTAAGTAAATTAAAGTTTAAAGCAATTGATTTAAATGCACCAGATTTTATAATGGACGAATTTGGTTCATATAAAAACTTTTGAATTTCGTGTGAATTAGAAATTAAACATGCCGATTCATCTTCCTTAAAAAACTCAAAAATATCAGTTTTGCTATTATTTACAATATTCACAGCTATAAACTTAATACGTTCAACCATTTCTGTTTTTAAAATTAATAGAATCTCCTTACATTCATTTGCCACTGATAAAATATGAACTTCATGTACATTTTTTAAAATTTTAATTGCAGACGAAATGTCAAGCATAGGCGAAAGTTTAACCATTAGCTTTTTCGATTTTTGCATAATACGTTTTTGCAAAATTGAAATATCAGGCTCACAATCACTAATAAAAACAGTTTTACTTCCAATTTTATTTCTTCGTGCTGGATCAATATATACTAAGTCTAATTCTGGTAAATCATCAATCGCATCTTCCGCTTTTTTGTTGATAATTGTATGATTTCTTCTACCTAATATTTTAAAATTATGATTTGCTATTTCACAAAGTTCAGTGTTTTGTTCAATATAAAATGACTCATTATAATTAGTTGATAAATAATAAAAATCGACACCGAACCCCCCAGTTAAATCAGCCATTGAAAAACCTTCGCATAATGATTTTTTATATAAAGCTGTTGATTCTGAGGAACATTGCTCAATATTTAGTTGTGGAGGGTAAATTAGTTCCTTATTGTGATAAAACGATGGAAGTTTTGACTTAACTCTTTGTCGCCCTGCTATTTGTTTGAATGCAAAATCATAATCAATCTCTATGTCATTTCGTTTTTTTAAAACAAGTTTATTAACATCGTCATCTTGATGTATAAATATATATTGTAGTGTTTTTTTGTTAGTCATTATAGAGATTTGTGGTTGATTATTAATGCAAATTTACAAAAAAACAGTTGATATTTATTTGTTTAGCAAAAAACAACTAAAATTCAATTTCTATGTCCTTAAAATTAGTACTTTTGTACTACAAAATTATGAATATGAATTACAGCGAAGCTCTTCAATATCTGTATAATAGTATGCCTGTTTTTCATTTAACTGGAGCAGATGCTTATAAACCTGGATTTACTAATACATTGAAATTAATGGACTTAACCATGCACCCATATTTGAATTATAAAACAATTCATGTTGGGGGGACGAATGGTAAAGGATCTGTATCGAACCTTTTATCTGCAGTTTTGCAATCGGCTGGTTACAAAATAGGACTTTATACTTCACCACATTTAGTCGATTTTTCAGAGCGAATTAAAGTGAATGGAAAGCCAATTGATAATCAATATGTTATAAATTATATTGAAAAATACAATGTTGATTTTGAGCTCATTAATCCTTCATTCTTCGAAGTTACAATGGCAATGGCCTTTAGCTATTTCTCTGACCAACAGGTTGATATTGCAATAATTGAGGTTGGCTTAGGAGGACGACTCGATAGTACGAATATTATTAAGCCCATAGTGTCGGTAATTACCAATATTAGTTTCGATCATATTGCATTTCTGGGCGATACACTTCAGAAAATTGCTTTCGAAAAAGCTGGAATTATAAAACCTAAAACTCCTGTTGTAATAGGAGAGTTTAACGAAGCCACCTATAAAGTTTTTACTAATGCTGCTTCGCAAAATAAATCTGAAATATATTATGCTGAAAATGAGGTTGTTATTAAAGTCATAGAACAAAGTATTGATAAACTGCATCTGTCAATAAATAACGAGGATGTTTTTGAAGTTGGATTAGGTGGGACCTATCAAATTAAGAATATTTCTACTGTTTATAAAACTATTCAAATTCTACAAAAATTAAATTTTCAAATATCAAAATCGGATATTTACAAAGGATTTAAGTCTGTTACTGAGTTAACCGGATTTATGGGTCGATGGCAATGCTTTGGAATAAATCCATTAATAATATGCGATACAGCACATAATGAAGCAGGTATAGGTGAAATTTCAAATCATTTAAAGTCATTAAAATTCAAAATCTTAAGAATAGTATTTGGGATGGTTAATGATAAAGACATTTCTTCGGTATTAAAACTTTTACCTTCCGATGCAATGTATTATTTTACAAATGCCAATATTGCTCGTGCTTTGCCAGCCAACGAATTACAAATTCAAGCCTCAAAACATGGATTAGTAGGTAATTCGTATTCAATAGTTGAACTTGCTGTTTTAGATGCAATTAATTCTGCTTCTCCTGACGACCTTGTACTGATAATTGGTAGTAATTTTATAATAGGTGAGGCTATACTTACGTTAAAACAAAAACAATCAAATATTTAATATCTGATTGTTTTCGTTTTTATTACTAAGTATATTTTGAATCTATAAAAATGCATTTTTTGTTTTGTAAGTCAGTTTAAATAGTATTGGATAAATCTGACATGCTACACAAAAACTAAATGCAGCCTCTAAAAATGCACATAATCCGAAAATTGCAACTAAAATATAAGATACTGATTCTAAACCAATTACACTGCAAACAAGTATTGCAAGACTAAAAAGTACACCTATTCGTGCTGCAAAAATCTTTGGCCCAGCATTTATTGGCTTTTTGGAAATATTAAACACATTAATTACATACTTCGATAAGATTGCTAAAGGGCTATAAGCCGAAAGTTCAGCACTACGAAGAAAAAAATCAATTAATAAAAATACTATTGGAATATAGTTTTGAGTAATTGCAAAAACAGATAATAATACTACTGTAAAAAGACTATTAAAACGAGCTACATTTTCATCAATCTTCATATTCGAAATTGGGCATATTGCATTTGAGTTCATTGCTTTGTTTTTTAAATTGTTTGTAATGCAAAAATACTACGTAAATACACCCTAAACAATACCATATTATATGCATTTATTATACCATATTTGTGGTATGATAAATTACTTAGTTTTGATTAAAGTACTTAATACTTATTTATAAACCTGATAGTTATACTTTATAATTACAGGCATGTTTTTTGTATTCTTACTAAATAAATCTATTTTATTAAACCAAATTGATTTTATGAATAAACTAAATATATTTTTAATTGTAGCATTTACTTGTATTTCTCAATTTACAACAGCAAATACTAACTATAAACTTAACTATTCAAGAATAGTTCCTGGTGAAAAACTTTATTATACAGCACAATGGGGTTTTCTTACCATTGGTTCAGCAAGCACAATTGTTGATAATAAATTATATAAAGTTGGTTCAAATATGTGTTATAAAATTGAAGTTCAGGGTCGTACAAATGGATTAGCTAAACTTTTTTATGTGCGCGATAAATGGACAGCTTATGTAGATTCATCAAATATTTTAACTCACAAGTCATCCCGAAGCATTCGTGAAGGTAGATATGAACTCGACGAAATGGTTGATTTTGATCATTCTAATAAAAAAGCAACTGTAAAAGTATTTGATAAAAATCAGAAATTATTTCGATTGAAAAAAGTATACGACACTCCTGAAAATATTAGAGATATTGTAGCCGGTTTTATGGTAGTTCGTATGGTTGAACTTGGAAATATGAAAAAAGGCGAAATCTTTACTATCAATGGTTTTTACGAAGATGAAGGCTATAAAATTGATATCGTCAATTGTGGAACCGAAACTATCAAATTAAACAATAAAGCAATAAAATGCTACAAAATAAAACCAATAATTCCGAAAAATGCCGTATTTGATGGACGAAATTCTGTAGATGTTTGGCTTACAAATGACCATAAACAAAACATTGTTAGAATTAAGGCTAAAATGTTTGTAGGTAGTATTTTATTTGATTTAGTTCAAAATTAATAAAAATTTAATAGATAAAATTCAGTTATTACTATGATAATCAGTATTTTGTTGTTTTAAAAACAAATAATAAATTTTATAAAGATAATTATAGCTTTACTTTTTGTATTTTTGTACTTATATTATAGCAAAAATCAAAATTAAATGATTGAAATTATTCCTGCAATTGATCTTATCGACGGTAAATGTGTTCGACTTTCACAAGGTGACTATTCACAAAAAACGATTTATAATGAAAACCCGCTCGAAGTTGCAAAAATGTTTGAAGGCGCTGGAATAGCTCGACTTCATTTGGTTGATTTAGATGGAGCTAAAGCACATCACATTGTTAATCACAAAGTTTTGGAAAAAATTGCAACTCAAACAAATTTGATTATCGATTTTGGTGGTGGACTTAAATCAGACAGTGACTTACAAATTGCATTTAATTCTGGAGCTAAAATGGTGACGGGTGGGAGTATAGCTGTTAAAAATTCGGAGGTGTTTTCATCTTGGATTAAAAAATTTGGTGGAGAGCGTATTATTTTAGGTGCCGACGTAAAAAACGAGAAAATAGCAGTTGGAGGTTGGATCGAAACTACTGATATTGAACTTATGCCTTTTGTAAGTAGCTATTTAAATCAAGGTTTAAATAAAGTTATTTGTACTGACATAAGCAAAGATGGAATGCTTCAAGGGCCGTCAATTGATTTGTATAAAAAAATGATAGCTATCGAACCTAATATGTATCTAATTGCTAGCGGGGGAGTTAGTTCCATCGATGATATTGAACAACTTAACAATGTAGGGATACCTGCTGTTATTACAGGTAAAGCAATTTATGAGGGCAAAATAAACTTAAAAGATTTAGCTCGTTACTTATAATAATATTTTACAATTTCAAATTAAACTAGTTTATTAAAAAGACATTTTATGTTAAAAGACATTTTATCTATCTCCGGAAAACCCGGACTGTTCAAATTAGTATCAAGCGGAAAAAACATGCTTATTGTTGAGTCATTATTAGATGCTAAAAGAATTCCAGCTTATTCAAAAGATAAAGTTGTTTCATTAGGTGATATTGCAATTTTTACCGAAACAGCTGAAGTAAAACTTGGAATAGTTCTCGAAGCAATTAAATTAAAAGAAAATGGTGCTACATGTAGTATCGATTCTAAAGCTAGCAACGATCAATTGCGCAAATATATGCTAGAAATTCTTCCAGAATATGATAAAGACAGAGTATATCCAAGCGACATTCGTAAACTAATTTTATGGTATAATATTTTAATTAATAGCGGTATAGCTGATTTTTCAGAAGTAGAAAAAGGCGAATAGTCTTAATTTGAGTGCTTGTTTAATCCATTCTCAATATGTTTAAGGTATTAATTTTTTACAATTATAAAATTACAAAATCATTTACTAATTACGTGAAATAAATTGATAAAATTATGTACTTAAATGAAATTTGTAACCTATTTGAAGATTTTGCATCATTAAAATTACAAGAGAGTTACGATAATTCGGGTTTATTAATTGGAAGTAAAGCCATGAAAATAAATGCTATTTTAGTAACAATTGATATTACTGATGCGGTTGTTGATGAAGCTATTTTGAATAATTGTAATTTGATAATTGCACATCATCCATTGATTTTTAGTGGTATTAAACAACTCATTGGGAAGGATGAAACTCAGCGATGTATACTTAAACTAATTAAGAACGATATTGCAGTTTACGCAGCTCATACCAATTTCGATAATGTTATTGAAGGGGTAAATGGCAAAATTGCTGATAAAATTGGACTTATCAACAGAAGTGTACTTACTCCATTAAAACATCAATATCTTAAGTTAATAACTTATGCTCCTAAGCTTCATGCAACTCAAGTTCGTAGTGCTTTGTTCGAAGCTGGAGCTGGTAGTATTGGAAATTACGACTCTTGCAGTTATAATGTTGAAGGTTTTGGTACTTTTAAAGCCAATATTAATGCAAAGCCTTTTGTAGGCGAAGCAAATGTTTTGCATTCCGAAGCTGAAATACGAATTGAGGTAATTCTACCAATTCATTTACAAGAGTTTGTAATTAATGCTTTATTAAAATCACATCCTTACGAAATGCCTGCATATGATATAGTTATGCTTGAAAATATTGATAAAAGGCTAGGAGCGGGGATTGTAGGTGATTTGCCAGTTGCTGTGAATGATATTGATTTTTTAAATCAACTTAAATTAGAATTTAATTGTCAATTAATCAGACATACAAACCTAAAAGGTGAGAAAATTAAACGAATTGCATTATGTGGTGGATCGGGAAGTTTTCTATTAAATGATGCAATAAATGCCAATGCAGATATTTTTATAAGTGCTGATTTTAAGTATCATGAGTTTTTTAAAGCCGAAAATAGAATTATTGTTGCCGATTTAGGACATTTTGAGACTGAACAGTTCACAAAACACATTTTTTATGAGATAATTACGAAAAAAATGCCTACATTTGCAGTCCGAATTTCAGAAACAAAAACAAATCCTATAAACTATTTGTAATCAATATGGCTACAGAAATCAAAACAGAAAAAGAAATTACAATTGAAGAGAAGCTTTTTGCTTTGTACGATCTACAAAAAGTAGTTTCGAAGATTGATGAAATTAAAATTTTACGTGGCGAACTTCCACTTGAAGTGCAAGACCTTGAAGATGAAATTATTGGTTTAAGTACTCGTTTAGAGCACTTTGATGCTGAATTGAAAGATATTCAAGCTAATATAGCTAGTAAAAAAATTGAAATAGAAGAGTCTCGCGTAAAAATTGATCGTTACAAAGAACAACAAGAAAATGTACGTAATAATCGCGAATTTGATAACTTATCGAAGGAAATTGAATTTCAGACCCTTGAAATTGAATTGTGCGACAAACGTATTCGTGAGTTTACTGCATCTAAGGAATCAAAAACATTGGAGCAAAAAATTACAATTGATAAATTATCGGAGCGTAAATTAGACCTAGAACAGAAAAAAGGTGAATTAAATGAAATTATTGCAGAAACAAAACAAGAAGAGGAAAAACTTCGTGAACATGCTAAAGAAATTGAATTATTAATTGAACCACGTTTACTTACAGCTTTTAAACGTATACGTAAAAATGCTCGTAATGGTTTAGCTGTTGTTTATGTTCAACGCGACGCCTGTGGAGGATGCTTTAATAAAATTCCTGCTCAACGTCAACTTGATATTCGTCTTCGTAAAAAAATTATTGTTTGTGAATATTGTGGTCGCATTCTTGTTGACCAAGAGTTAGCGGGAGTGGCACTTCCTACAGAATAATTATTTAATAATAAAATTCTATTATATTAAAGAGTTCGATTAATTTCGAGCTCTTTTTTTTTGTATTATTCTGTTGTATTTATGCCATATACTAATGTAAATATATTTATCGTATTCTCAGAGACTCAAAATATACTTAAATGGCTTATTACTAGCAGTATATATGCTGTATTATACTTTAATAAATATTATAATCTAGATAATACAAGCATATTATGTGAATTTATACATTTCTGTCATTTAAAATTCATTTTACAATGATATAATTTTAAAAGCTGAAAATATTTATATTTTTGGAATGTATTATTGTAACTATTATTAATACAGTTACAAGTATAAATGTGTAATGTACATTTGTAATTGAGTATATAATTACACAATTGTATATTGTTTAAATATTATTTGTTGCAACAGGTATGTGAGTACATTTGTAATATATATTCTTCTGTCTGATTTACAAAAATATATTCGAATAAATAAGAGTAAAATAATACATTATAAAATTATTATATAGTATTAATAATCAGTATTTTATGCAATACATTTGAATTATATATTTATATTATTATTTACATTTGTGTAATATCTAACTAAAAGTAGATTAATATACTATATGTTACTGATTATCAGTAAATATAGACTATAATATATAAAGTATTAGTTTATTTAAATAATCTTCACATAATACCATGTACAATCCTGATATTATACGATTTACATTCTTGAATAGGATATTTATAATAAATGCTTGCATTACAATTGTAATTTACAAATGTATTATTATATATTTGTATTATATTTGCATAAGTAAAAAACTTAGTTTATATTTGTAAATCAAATTACATTCATACATTTATCTATTCAACATTGTATTATGGACGAAAAATCTAAAATTGAAATTCTTATGAAAGAGTTTAATTTAAACTCTGCTCAATTTGCCGAAGAAGTAGGAATTAAAAACTCTACCCTATCGCATATTCTGAACGATAGAAATAAACCAAGTTTAGATGTTTTAAAAAAAATACTCGGACGCTTTCATAAAATCAATCCTGAGTGGCTTATTCTGGATGCAGGTAAGATGTATAGACCTGTAATTAATTCTCAAGAGCCCACTTTATTTGATATTATAGAGTTAACTGATAGTAATTCAGATAATTATATAAATAAAATGCCTGAAATAAGTATTCCTGAAAAAGTTTCAAATAATTCAGAACCGGAAGTTAAGCTTGAAAGCACTCCAATTACAAAAATTGAAAATGAAAACGTGACAAAAATTATTGAACAAGTCTTTGTTCCAAAAATTGAATACAAATCAAAAAGCATATCGCGTATAATTATATATTACGATGACAATACTTTTGAGGAATTTGATTCTAAACGTTCAGTCTAATATATTTTTCAATTTGCCAATTCAACTATAATTTTGTACTTTTGTCTAAAATTAATTATTGAGATATGTAACTTTCATAATTTTACATAGTTCTCATATACTGATAGTTACAATGGAGAAGTACATGCTTGATTTGGTTGTTAAAGATAATTTAAAGCTTAACGACCAATATTTTTTACTCATTTTAAGCGGCAACAAGGCATTACCCAATATGCTTCCAGGTCAATTTGTCGAAGTACGTGTTGATAATACGCCAAATGCATTTCTACGTAGGCCTATTTCAATTAATTTTATTGATTATCAACGTAATGAGCTTTGGTTGTTGATTCAAATTGTAGGTGAAGGAACTCGTAAACTAAGTGAAATTAAGTCTAATGATATCCTAAACCTTTTGCTACCTCTTGGTAACTCTTTCACAATACCAAATAGGCACAATATAAATGTGTTATTAGTTGGTGGTGGTGTAGGAATTGCTCCACTTCTATACTTAGGCTATAAACTACAGGAAAAAGGTGTAAACTGTCATTTTTTACTAGGTGGCCGATCAAAAGATAATTTACTTCAATTAAAACAGTTTTCGGAATATGGTAAAGTATATACAACTACTGAAGATGGTACTCATGGCGAAAAAGGATTTGTCACAAATCATTCTGTTTTGTCAACTAAATTTGATTTTATTTATACTTGTGGTCCAACACTTATGATGAAAGCTGTAGCTAACTTTGCAAAACAAAATAATATTGAATGTGAAGTATCGCTAGAAAATACAATGGCTTGTGGGTTTGGTGCTTGTTTATGTTGTGTAACTGATAGTATTGATGGTCATGTTTGTGTATGTACCGAAGGTCCTGTTTTTAATATCTCAAAATTAAAATGGTAGATTTAAGAGTAAAATTAGGTCGGATGGAGTTGAAAAATCCAGTGATGACTGCATCTGGTACTTTTGGTTATGGTACTGAGTATAAAGATTATGTTGATTTATCTCGAATTGGTGGTATTGTCGTTAAAGGCACTACTCTTCGCGACCGTCAAGGCAATGCCTATCCTCGTATGGCTGAGACCCCTTCGGGCATGTTAAATGCTGTAGGACTGCAAAATAAGGGTGTTGATTATTTTATCGATAGCATTTATCCAACTATTAAAAACTATGATACTAGCATTTTTGTAAATGTATCAGGAAGTACAATTGATGACTATATTATAACCGCTGAGAAATTAAACGACTTAGACAAAATACCTGGTATCGAATTAAATATTTCCTGCCCAAATGTTAAAGAAGGAGGAATGGCTTTTGGTACTAGCTGTTTGTCTGCTAGTCAGGTAGTTAAAGCCGTGCGAAGTGTGTATAAAAAAGAGCTTATGGTTAAGCTTTCGCCTAATGTAACCGATATTTCTGAGATTGCATTAGCCGTGGAAGCCGAAGGTGCAGATTCTATTTCATTAATTAATACTTTGTTGGGAATGGCTATTAATGCCGAAAAGCGCAAACCATTACTTTCAACTATTACAGGAGGCCTTTCTGGGCCTGCAGTTAAGCCAATTGCTTTGCGAATGGTATGGCAAGTGGCTAATGCTGTAAAAGTTCCTGTAGTAGGTATGGGTGGAATTATGAATGCTACTGATGCAATTGAATTTATGTTGGCTGGCGCAAGTGCTATACAAATTGGTACTGCTAACTTTATAGACCCTTTTGTATCTGAAAAAGTACTCGTGGGTATTGAAGATTATTTAATTCGTCATAAATTAAGTTCTGTAAATGAACTTATTGGAGCATTAGAGATTTAATTTTTTATTGTTTCGAATGAAAAAAATTATATTCCTTTTCATTCTTGTATTTACTTTTTCAAGCTTTTTGCAAGAAGAAAATACTATCGATGTTAATCAACAATTGATTGACGATAAAATTGTTTTGGTTTTTGCTGGTGATATCATGGGACATTCACCACAGTTTAAAGCTGCATATAGTGCATTAAATGACCAATTTAATTATAATCCTTGTTTTAAATTTGTAAAACCTTACATTCAGGATGCCGACTTTGCATTTGTAAATCTTGAAGTTACACTTGCAGGCAAACCTTATAGTGGTTATCCTAACTTTTCGAGCCCTGATGAATTATTAGATGCTACAAAAAATGCTGGTTTCGACATTATTCTAACTGCCAATAACCATGTAGCCGATCGTGGTAAACAAGGACTTGAGCGAACTTTACTTACTATTCAAAAAAGAGATCTTAAATACGCAGGTAGTTATCTGTCTAATGATCATCGAGATTCTATTTATCCATTATTGTTAAATCATAAAGGCTTCAGTATTGCAATATTAAATTCCACGTATGGAACCAATATGAATCCTGTACATTATCCCAATATTGTTAATATGCTCGATTCAGCTCAAGTATTGACTGATATTAAGCGAGCTAAGTATTTAAATGTCGATTATATTGTAGCATTTTTGCATTGGGGAAATGAATATGAACTAAAAGCGAATAAAAGTCAAGAAGATTTTGCTAATTTTTTGGCTGCGAATGGCGTTGATTTGATTATTGGAAGCCATCCTCACGTAATACAAAATGCTGATTTTATTAAAGTTAGCAATAAAAATGTTCCAGTAGTTTATTCTCTAGGTAATTTTATTTCTAATCAACGAAATGAAAATACAAATGGTGGAATTATTGCCAAAATTGAAATTAGTAAACGTAATAAAAATGTTTCCTCTGTTGAATATTTACCAGTATATGTTCATAGAGGCAAACTAAACGGGTTATATCAATATTATTTAATTCCTACCACCGATTATATTATTATGCCTTCGAAATACCAAATTCCTCAAGCCGACAGTACTTTTCTACGTAAATTTGATTTTGAAACTCGTAAAAGACTTCAGAATATTTCGGTTTGGAATAAGTACTTAAAATAATAAAATCATTTTATGTCACAATTTGAAGTCCAATATATTTTAGATTGCTTAAAATCTGTATCTTCTGTTGATCATTTTAATAAATTAAAACGATTCGGAATTAATCAAGAACAAGCCTATGGAGTTAAAATTCCCGATGTTAGGGCTTTGGCAAAAATAATTGGAGTAAATCATAACTTAGCTCAGGAATTGTTAAGAGCTAATAATCATGAAGCACGCATTTTAGCTTCGTTAATAGATGATTATAAGTTACTTACAGAAGAAAAAGTTATGATTTACATTAATGGTTTTAACTCATGGGATGTATGTGATTTGACAGCTGATTTAATAAGAAAAACAATTTATTGCGAAAAACTCATTAATATATTATCAAATGATAATGAGGAATTTAGAAAGCGAACAGCCTTTGTATTGATGTGTTCCAATGCTGTTCACAATAAAAAAGCTGATAATAGTCTTTTTCTTGGTTATTTTGATTTAATTGAACAAGAAGCCTGGGATAATCGTAATTTTGTACGTAAAGCAGTGAACTGGGCATTAAGGCAAATTGGTAAACGCAATATCTTTTTAAATGAAAAAGCCATTGAATGTGCTAAAAGAATTCAACTTCAGTCTACAAGTTCAGCTAAATGGATTGCAGCTGATGCTTTAAGAGAATTACAATCCGAAAAAATCATAACTCGAATTAAAAATAAAAAGTCCTAGTTTTTTAGTTTTTTTGTGGATAATGGAAAGCTTATGTCAGTAATAAGTAGTATTTTTGTTTCGAATAGAATAAATCCACTATCAATGAAGAATAAGAGAATTAATTTGTACTTTTTTTTGACCATACTATCTACCACTATAATTGCACAAAATAAAAGCCAAGCATATATAAATTATATTGAAAACTATTGGCAACTTGCTGTAATTCAGCAAAATGAATTTGGAATTCCTGCAAGTATCACACTAGCTCAAGGCTTGTTAGAATCTGGAGCCGGCCAGAGTGAATTTTCACGTAATTCAAATAATCATTTCGGAATAAAATGTCACGACTGGACTGGCGATAAAGTGTATCACGACGATGATGCAAAAGGTGAATGCTTTAGAAAGTATAAAGATGTAATTGATTCGTATCGAGATCATTCCTTATTTCTAAAAAATAAAGGTCGATATTCGTTTTTATTTGACTATAGTCCAACTGATTACGAATCGTGGGCTCATGGACTTAAAAAAGCCGGATATGCTACAGATCCTTCTTATGCCTATAAATTAATTTCAATCATTGATAATTACGATTTACACAAATATGATTTAGGGAAAAAAATTTCTTATAATAAATCTGATAATCATAAATCGAATAATCCTCCAATCTCAGTTAAACAACATAGTATTGGAAAAATTACAGCAGAAGGCAGTCATATAGTTTATAAATGCAATCTTGTTAAGTTCATTGTTACTGAAAATGGTGATACTTTTGGAAGTATTGCAGATGAATTTGGTATTAGTGAAAGCAAACTCAGAGAATATAACGAAATTGATTTAAATTATTTACCCAAAGAAGGTACTCAGTTATATATTCAACGTAAACGTACCAAAGCAGCACGTGGAAATGAGATTCACGTAATTAAGCAAGGAGAAACAATGTATAGTATTTCACAGACTTATGCCATAAGGCTAGAAAAACTATATAATTTAAATCAAATGTCCTATACCGAAGGTGCAAGAATAGGAAAAGTATTAAAACTTCGTTAAAATATGAGAAAAAGAAATACTGAGTCGCTACGTGATGTCATAAATCAAGTGCTAAAAACAAATCATCTTGATAAAAAGCTGAATGAAAAGCATTTAATTGAAGCGTGGTCAAAAGTATTGGGCGAAAATATAAAACAATACACAACTGAATTAAGTGTCAAGAATAGAGTTTTATATGTTACCTTATCATCTTCGGTACTTCGACACGATTTGTTTTTAAGTCGTTCCGAAATAAAAAACTCATTGAACCGTGAAGTAGGAGTAGAGGTTATAAAAGACATTATTTTCAGATAAATTTCTTATATTCAACAATATGGATAATTTATTTATTAATACTGAAAGCTATAAAAACCACTTAAAAGGAACATTGTCAAGAAACATGATTGATGAGATAGCCAACTCAGTTTATGATGATATTTCAAATTTTGAACGTGTTTTTGATTTAATATTCGATGTAGACGAGAAAGTGGCATGGAGAGCAGCATGGGCATGTGAAAAAATTATTCAGAAATTTCCTGAAATTATTGATAATCATAAAATTAAAAAGATTTCAGACCTTGCTCTTTCAACTAAACACAATGGTTTGCACCGGCTATCACTTTCCATATTAAATTCAGTTCCAATTTCTGATATTTTAAATGTTGAATTGATTAACTCTTGTTTTGAGTGGATGATTTCATGTAATCAACCAATTGCAGTGCAAGCACTTTCGCTGAAGTTACTTACAAAATACTGCCGAATTGAACCACAGCTTATTCCTGAATTAATTGCCTATTTAGAGAATTTTGAGACAGATCAATTATCTCCAGGAATGATATCAAGTAGAAAAAATGCATTGAAAGTATTAAAGAATAGAAAATAACTCAAAAGTGTTTATAAGTATAGCTATCAAAGTGCACACTTTAGGAATAAAAGTGTTACTTTTGTACGCAAATTTTTTGAAATGGTCGAAGTGATTTTGACCATGAATTCTTAAGTTTAATAAAAAAAAACAATTATGTCTTTAAAGAAAAACATTCTGGCATTACGTCAAAAGAAAGCCATTGTAGAAAAAGGTGGTGGTGACAAAGCTATGGAGAAACAAGCCGCAATGGGCAAATTAACTGCCCGTGAACGTATTCTCGCACTTTTAGATGCAAATTCATTTCACGAGTACGATCTCTTTGTTGAACACGAAGAACGTAATTTTGGTATGGACGATAAAACATTGGCTGGTGATGGAGTAATTACAGGAACTGGAACCATTAAAGGTTCACCTATTTGTATTTATGCTCAGGACTTTACTGTAATGGGAGGTTCTTTGGGTTTAAAACATGCTCGTAAAATTACAAAAATTATGGACCATGCACTTAAAATGAAGGTTCCATGTATTGGTATAAACGATTCAGGTGGTGCTCGTATTCAAGAAGGTATTGGTGCATTAGCTGGTTATGGTGAGATTTTTTATCGCAACACAATGTCTTCTGGTGTTATTCCTCAAATTTCAGTAATCTTAGGTCCATGTGCCGGAGGTGCAGTTTATTCACCTGCTTTAACTGACTTTGTTTTTGTGGTAGAAAACATTTCGAAAATGTTTATTACTGGACCAAACGTAATTGAAACAGTATTAGGCGAAAAAATTTCGCAAGAAGATTTAGGTGGAGCACGTGTACATGCCGAAATTACTGGTAATGCACATTTTTATGCCATGAGTGAATTAGAGTGTTTTGAGCAAATAAAAGAACTTGTTTCGCTTATTCCACACAGCAATTTACAAAAAGCAGATAAGATTGAGCCTAAAAAACCATCATTCAAAAAGAATATTGAAAACATTATTCCTGCTGATCCAAAACAACCTTACGATGTTCGTGAAATCATTTATGCATTGGCTGACGATTCGAAATTCCTTGAGGTTATGGAACTATGGGCACCTAATATTGTAATTGGCTTTGGCCGTTTAGATGGTGAAACTGTTGGTTTTGTTGCTAATCAACCAATGTATTTAGCAGGAGTATTGGATTGTGATGCATCTGACAAAGCTGCTCGATTTATTCGTTTCTGTGATGCATTTAATATACCAATAATTACTCTGGAAGATATGCCTGGATATCTACCTGGTGTTGATCAAGAGCATGCTGGTGTAATTCGTCACGGTGCAAAAATGCTTTACGCTTATTCTGAAGCTACAGTTCCTAAAATTACAGTTATACTTCGCAAAGCATATGGTGGTGGTTATATTGCCATGAATTCGCGTCACTTGGGTGCTGACTTTATGTTTGCATGGCCAGGAGCCGAAATTGCAGTTATGGGACCTGAAGGTGCAGCAAACATTATTTTCCGTAAAGAAATTATGGAAGCAGAAGATGAAGATGCAATGCGTCAACAAAAAGTGCAGGAATATATCGAAAAATTTGCAAATCCTTATGTAGCAGCATCTAAAGGTTATATTGATGCCGTAATTGAACCACTTGAAACACGCGGTTTGTTACTTCATGCATTAGATCTTTCTAAAAATAAAGACGATCATCGTCCGTACAAAAAGCATGGAGTTCCACCATTTTAATTTAGCTTTAAGTGACTGTATTACAGACATTTTATTAGCTAAAAATTCATTTAAAAAATTATAAAATGATAGAAAAAAATATAGAAACTCCTGAATTAGTTGATTTTGCAGTAACAGCGCGTAAATATAAAACGCAACTTACTTCAAAATATAAAAATCGTAAGGTTTGGATTGAACCAAATCCTTACGAAATTCAATCTTTTATTCCTGGAACAATAATTCAAATTTCGATTAAGGAAGGTGATATTGTAAAAGAAGGTGATCCATTATTAATTTTGGAAGCAATGAAAATGCAAAACAGAATTGAAATGCCATTTACAGCCAAAATAAAAAAAATTAATGTTACTTTAGGAGTGCGTATTCCAAAGGATACTGTAATGATTGAATTAGAAGCTGTTGAAGAATAACTGAAACATATTTGCTTTATATTAAAAGTGCTGATTATTTGATTAATTGGCACTTTTTTTTTATAAAATGATTACTGTAATATATTCCTATAATTTATATTATGTCAAATAGAATAATGTCTTAATTAAAAATATACATTAACCCTATTGTAGTAATAAATAAAAGAGCAATAACAATTTAACTTGTTACTGCTCATATACCAATTATTAATTGAAGTTTAAATGCTGAACTTTAAATTCAGAAAATTAAATGATATCAAATAAATTTACAATTTCCATTCTAAAATCGAACATTCGTTTAATATCATCAGGAGCATCTACACATCCATCAAATGACTGCAAATAAGCAATATATGCGGATTTAATTTGTGTGAAATTCTGATGTCCAGAAAGTTTTTTAAACACCTCCCCCGACAACATATTTGGTTCTTTTCCAAGACTTAAAGCAGTTAAAGCTTCAACAATCTGTTCGGCTTTTTCTTTGATTTCTTTTTCAGTCATATAAATTGATTTAAATTAATTATTTCTTATCTATGTTCTTAAAATCAATAATGAGGTTTAACTCATCTAACTGACTTTGGTCAATAATTGATGGTGCATCAATCATCACATCACGTCCTGAATTATTTTTTGGGAATGCAATACAGTCGCGGATACTATCAAGTCCTGCAAATAATGACACAAAACGATCTAAACCGAATGCCAAACCACCATGTGGAGGAGCACCATATTTAAATGCACTCATTAAAAAACCAAATTGTGCATCTGCTTTTTCTGGAGTAAAACCAAGTAGTTCAAACATACGATTTTGTAATTCGCTGTTATGAATACGAATAGATCCCCCACCCAACTCAACTCCATTTACAACCATATCATAAGCATTTGCTCTTACTTTACCTGGATCACTATCTAAATAAGAAATATCTTCAATTTTTGGAGATGTAAATGGGTGATGCATAGCATAATAACGTTGTGTATCTTCGTCCCATTCGAATAATGGAAAATCAATTACCCACAATGGTTTAAATTCTTCTTTTTTGCGAAGACCAAGCCTTGCCCCTACTTCAAGCCTTAATTCGCATAGAGCTTTTTGAGTTTTACTTTCTGTTCCAGCCAAAATCAAAATCATATCACCAGCTTGAGCATTAAACATGGATGTAATAGATTTTAAATCATCATTGGAATAAAATTTATCAATTGAAGACTTATAGGTGCCATCCATTTCACAACGGATATAAACTAAGCCTTTCGCTCCTATCTGTGGTCGTTTTACAAAATCAGTTAATTCATCAATTTGTTTACGGGTATAATTTGCACAACCAGTTGCGCAAATACCAGCTACATAGTCAGCAGTATCAAAAACCACAAAATCATGACCTGAAACTGCTTCTTTTAATTCTACAAATTTCATTTCAAAACGAATATCTGGCTTATCAGAACCATAATACTTCATGGCATCGTGCCAAGTCATACGTGGAAAGCTATCTGTAAAATCAATGTTTTTTACAAATTTAAAAAGATGCTTCACCATTCCTTCAAATGTTTGAAGTATGTCCTCTTGATCTACAAACGACATTTCACAATCAATCTGAGTAAATTCCGGTTGACGATCGGCACGTAAATCCTCATCGCGGAAACATTTAGCAATTTGAAAATAACAGTCGAAGCCAGACACCATTAATAATTGCTTAAACAATTGCGGTGATTGTGGTAAAGCATAAAATTCGCCTTGATTCATACGTGATGGCACAACAAAATCACGAGCGCCTTCAGGGGTTGAACCAATTAAAACCGGTGTTTCTACTTCCAAAAAGCCAAGCTGATCCAAATAGCGTCGCGTTTCGAATGCCATTTGATGTCGGAGTATCATATTGTTTCGTACAGAATTACGACGTAAATCGAGATATCGATATTTCATACGAATATCATCACCGCCATCTGTATTATCTTCAATTGTAAAAGGTGGAGTAATTGCTTCATTTAATATTTGCAAAGTATCTACCAGTATTTCAACCTCACCAGTAGGTAAATTTGAATTTTTATTGCTACGCTCAGCTACAATACCAACAACTTGTATTACAAATTCGCGCCCTAGCTTATTAGCTTTATCGCAAAGTTCGGTATTTATATCATTATTGAATACCAATTGAGTTACGCCATAACGGTCACGTATATCCACAAAGGTCATTCCACCCATTTTACGTGTACGGTGCACCCATCCTGAGAGGGTTGTTTGTTTTCCTACATTTGAAAGGCGAAGTTCGCCACAAGTTTGAGTTCTATACATATTTTGAAAATTTCAACGTCAAAAGAAAATCGTTTTTTATTTGTGAACAAAAATACTAAAAATAAATGAAGCAATCAATTATTGCCTTATTGATTTTTGTATAAAAATTAAAAAAGGTACAAATTTTCATCTGTACCTTTTTTGTAATCTGTTATTAAATACTACTATCCAACAGCTACTTCTGGTGAAATTTTTTTTACCAGACCTTTTAAAACATCACCTGGTCCAAGTTCAAAAAACTCTGTAGCACCATCTGTAACCATGTTTTTAACTGTTTGAGTCCACCGAACAGGGGCTGTAAGTTGAGCAATTAAGTTTTCTTTAATTGCAACTGGGTCAGTTTGAGGATATGCATTAACATTCTGATAAACAGGACATATAGGGAATAAGAATGTAGTGTCTTTAATAGCTGCTTGCAGCTCTTCGCTAGCAGGTTGCATTAACGGTGAGTGAAATGCACCACCAACTGGTAATTTCAAAGCACGTTTTGCACCTTTTTCTTTTAAAAGCTCACATGCTTTATCAATACCTTCGATAGAACCAGAAATAACTAATTGACCAGGGCAATTGTAATTGGCCGGAACAACAACTAAATCTTTAATCGAATCACATACTTCTTCTACAGCTTCGTCGCCTAATCCAAGTACAGCAGCCATTGTTGAAGGTTCAACCTCACAGGCTTTTTGCATAGCAAGTGCTCGTGCCGAAACTAAACGTAGTCCATCTTCGAAAGACATTGCTTTAGCCGATACCAAAGCTGAAAATTCACCTAATGAATGGCCTGCAATCATTTCGGGTTTAAATTCGTCACCCAAAACAATAGCCGATATTACAGAATGTAAAAATACAGCTGGTTGAGTCACTTTTGTTTGTTTCAAGTCCTCAGCAGTACCTTCGAACATTAAGTCGGTAATACGAAAACCAAGAATTTCATTTGCTTTTTCAAAATACTCTTTAGCAATAGGAGATTGTTCGTACAATTCTTTACCCATTCCCGAAAATTGTGCTCCCTGTCCGGGAAAAACATAAGCTCTCATAATTTTTATTAATTAATATAAGTCAATACTAAAATGACTGATTGTAAATTATTTATGTTTATTTTACTTTTCAAAACGGCTGCAAAGATACAAAAATAATAGTATAATCGAAAATTTGAAGTTCATTGACGTCTGAAAAATATACGTATATTACTAGTATAATGTTATTTACTAAGTTATTTTTTTGATTTCAATCAAATTTTCTGATTCAGAAATAATGCAGTAACTTTGTAAATCAATTTAATTTAAATTTTATATGGAATTAATAAGACAGTATTTCCCAAACCTCACTCCTACTCAACTTGAACAATTTGAGCAGCTTTATGATTTATATTATGATTGGAATTCGAAAATTAATGTAATTTCAAGAAAAGACA
>Ga0247838_1002505_pt1 | contig 23104 bp, 17 predicted proteins | sample LaCruzMarch2015__5_FD_189097 | JGI IMG/M metagenome (GOLD analysis project Ga0247838, IMG submission 189097) | Freshwater microbial communities from meromictic Lake La Cruz, Castile-La Mancha, Spain - LaCruzMarch2015_15m | ecosystem: Environmental > Aquatic > Freshwater > Lake | place: Spain... | reverse complement strand
AGGGCCTCGCGGAATTGCGATATGAAATCAGCTTCGGTTTTCGGCAGCTCAGCGAGTGCCATAGTGGGCAGTAGGACAAGAAGAGCAGATGCTCGGATTAGGTTTTTCATATATTTCTGGCTAACGTATATTGGACAACACGGTAAAATATTGGCATTGACCAACGTGTTGGTCAATGCGATATTGGCAACACGTGAGTTCCAATGCTGCAGAGAAATCGGGCTGGGGGGAGCGGATTGACGCGCTCTGGGCGGCGGAGGGTGTGGAGCCCTCCAAGCGGGGGTATTGGACGGCTTGGGTCCGGAGGTTTGGAAAGTTCATTGCTCCGAAAAAACTGTATGAGGCATCACAGCAAGATGTGGAAGCTTTTTATCAGCGCCTGGCATCGGAGGGCCGGGCGCGTTGGCAGGTGGAGCAGGCGGATGGGGCTTTGAGGTTGGTTTACCAGAAGATGTATCCGGCCGATTGGGCGCGCGCTTGGCAGCCGACCTGGCCGGAGGTGGCCATGACGGAGAGGCCGGTGAACCGTGAGCGGGTGGCGGACGATCCGGCGTGGGCGGGGCGCTCGGATGTCGGGGACCTGCCGCCGCGATTCGAGCCGTTCTTGGACGAGCTGCGGCGCCGGATGAGGGAGCGGCAGCTTTCGTATCGCACGGAGCAGACGTATTTGAACTGGGTGCGGCGGTTTCTCGTGTTTGCGCGCCCGGAGAGCAGGGACACCCTCGAGGTGGATGCGGTGCGCAGCTATCTCGGCTATCTGGCGGTGAAGCGCGGGATCGCCGCGGCGACGCAGAATCAGGCCTTCAACGCGCTGCTTTTTGTCTTCAAGGAGGTCTTGGGCCAGGAATTCGGGTCTCTGGAAGGGGTGCAGCGGGCGCCGGAGCGGCGGAGGGTGCCGGTGGTGCTGAGCCGGGAAGAGGTGCGGCGGCTCTTGGCGGTGATGGAGGACGGTCCTTGGAAGCTGATGGCCGAGCTGCTCTACGGTTCCGGTCTGCGGGTGATGGAGTGCGTGCGGCTGCGTCTGCGGGACTTGGATTTGGAGCGGGTGGTGATCACGGTTCGTCAGGGCAAAGGTGGCAAGGATCGCGTGGCGCCCCTCCCGGTCTTGGCGGCCGAGGGGCTGCGCGGGCAGATTGAGAAGGTGCGGAAACTCCACGCGGAGGACCTGATCCGCGGCCTTGGCGAGACGGTGTTGCCTGACGGCGTGGAGTTGAAGTATGCGAGTTACGCGAAGGAGCCGGGCTGGCAGTTTCTTTTTCCGTCCGCCCAGGTGGCGGAGGATCCGCGCAGCGGCAAGCTGCGCCGCCACCATGTGCATGAAAACAATTTGCAGCGGGCGGTGCGGATGGCTGCAGCGAAGGCCGGTCTCTTGAAGACGGTGACTCCCCACACCTTGAGGCACTCTTTTGCCACGCATCTGCTTGAGGGCGGGGCGGACATAAGGACGGTGCAGGAGCTGCTCGGGCACGCGGATGTGAGCACGACGATGATTTATACGCATGTGCTAAACCGTCCGGGGCTCGTGGTGCGCAGTCCGCTGGACGCCTGAGCCGGAACGATGCAATCGAACCACGGATCACACCGATCTCACGGATGGGCTCAGAGGGATCACGAAGGAAAGTAAGCCGGGAACAGTTTCACCAAATGGTGAGCCCTCCGAGGGATTGATCCTGTTTCCAGGTTCTTCTGATATCAGTGTGATTCGTGATATCCGTGGTTAAGTTCTTCTGAATTGTTCCGGCTGAGAGGCCGGGTGGGTGCCGCGGGTCTTTTGGGGCGCGTCTTGATCTCCCGACGGGGCTTCACCAAAGCATTGCCGAAAGCGGCGCCGATGGGCAGAGTGTCGGGTCATCAATCATGCGTGAAATCGGCATAGGACTGGCTGGCTTTGGCACCGTGGGAACGGGAGTTTACCTGAACCTGGAGAAGAACCGTGCGCTGCTCCGTGAGCGACTCGGGTGTGACCTTGTGTTGCGCAAGATTGCCGAGCGGGACACGACGCGCCCGCGTCCGGTTGCGCTGCCTCCCGCTTTGGTCGTGTCCGACTGGCGTCACCTGCTGGATGATCCGGCCATCGAGGTGGTCATCGAGCTGATGGGCGGCATCGAGGAGCCGCGCAAAATGATCCTCGAGTCGATCCGGCGGGGGAAAATGGTCGTGACCGCGAACAAGGCGCTCCTGGCCGAGCACGGAGCGGAAATTTTCGGGCTGGCCACGGAAAAACGCGTGCCGGTTTTCTATGAGGCGGCGGTGGCCGGCGGCATTCCGATCATCAAATCGGTCCGCGAGGCCTTTGTGGCCAATCACTTTTTGCGCGTGCGTGGCATTATCAACGGCACGAGCAACTACATCCTCACCCGCATGGGCGAGAGCGGGATGGATTTTGCCTCCGCCCTGGCCGAGGCGCAGGCCGCCGGCTACGCCGAGGCCAATCCGGCACTGGACGTCAACGGCTGGGACGCCGGGCACAAGGCGATCATTCTGGCCTCGCTGGCCTACGGATTCTGGGTGCCGGCCAAGGATGTGCTGGTCGAGGGGATTGAGAAAGTCACCCCGGCGGACATGCGTTTCGCCGCGCAACTCGGCTGCACGATCAAGCTGCTGGCGGCGATTGATGCGTGTCCGGACGGCTCCGTCGAGGTCAGCGTCCAACCCTCCCTCGTGCCCAATGGCAACATCCTGGCCTCGGTCCGCGGCGTCTTCAACGCCATCGCCGTGCGCGGCGATGTGGTTGGCGACACGCTTTTTTACGGACGCGGAGCCGGCCAGGACCCGACAGCCAGTTCGGTCATCGGCGACCTGGCCGACGCGGCTCTTGCGCTGCAGGCACCGCGCGAGTCCTACGGGTTCATTCCCCACGGGCTCTACGGTCAATTGCAGCCGGCCGACAAAACGGTCACACCATTCTACCTCCGCCTCGGGGTGGACGACCGTCCGGGCGTGCTGGCGCGCATCGCCAGCCTGTTGGGTCATGCGGACATCGGGATTTCCTCGGTCATCCAGCCCGAAACGCCAGAGGGCGAGAAGGCGTCGCTGGTCCTGATGATCCACGACGCACCGCGCGGGCGGATGCTCGCGGCGCTGGAACAAATCCGCGCGCTCGATTGCGTCCACGACGAACCGGCGCTGTATCGCGTGGAGGCGGCGGGGTGAAAAATTTGCACGACCGCGGCGTGATCAGCCGCTACCGGGCTTTGCTGCCGGTGACCGACGCCACGCCGGTGGTTTCGCTCAACGAGGGATCCACTCCGCTCATTTATTCACCGAAGCTGAGCGCGCTCGTCGGCCGCGGGGCCGAGGTCTACGTCAAATACGAGGGACTCAACCCGACGGGCTCGTTCAAAGACCGCGGGATGACCATGGCCATCTCGAAGGCCTGTGAGCGCGGGGCCAAGGCGGTCATCTGCGCCTCGACCGGCAACACCTCGGCCGCCGCCGCCGCCTACGCCGCCCGGGCCAACCTGGCCTGCGCCGTCCTCCTGCCCGCCGGCAAAATTGCCGCCGGCAAGCTCCTCCAGGCCTTCATCTACGGCGCCAAGGTGGTGGCCATTCGCGGCAATTTCGACGACGCCCTGCGCCTCGTGCGCGAGCTCGGGGCCGACGGGCGTTTCGAAATCGTCAACTCGATCAATCCCTTCCGCATCGAGGGGCAGAAAACCGCGGCCTTCGAAATCATCGAGGAACTTGGCGATGCGCCCGACATTCATCTCCTCCCGGTCGGCAACGCGGGCAACATCACCGCCTACTGGAAGGGTTACAACGAGTATCAGGCGCTGGGCCGCGCGACGAAGCGGCCGCGCATGACGGGTTTCCAGGCCGCCGGGTCCGCGCCCATTTTCCTCGGTCAGATCGTGGCGCAACCCGAGACCGTGGCCACCGCCATCCGTATCGGCAACCCGGCAAGCTGGGATGGCGCGAGTGCGGCGGTTAGGGATTCCGGAGGATGCATCGACATTGTCACCGACGAACAAATTCTCCACGCCCAGCGATGGCTGGCCGCGGAGGAGGGAATTTTTGTCGAGCCGGCCAGCGCGGCTTCGGTGGCCGGGCTGATGAAATGTTTTTCTTCCGACCGCTGCGCCACCTGCCCGTTTCACGCCTACCCCGAGGGCGCGAAGATCGTGCTGACCGTCACCGGCCACGGGCTCAAAGATCCTGAAGCCCCGATGGTCCATGGGTTCAAGGCGCTTGAGGCTGCGGCCGACATGGCGTCGGTCGCCCGCGTGCTCGGGGTCGAGTGAGTCCATGGCTCTGATTGTCCAGAAATACGGAGGCACCTCCGTCGGCGATCCGGAGCGGATCAAGAACGTCGCACGCCGCGTGCTTGAGACCCAGCAGGCCGGGAACCAGGTTGTGGTGGTGGTGTCGGCCATGTCGGGCGTGACCGACTCGCTGATCAAGCTGGCCCGCGAGGTTTGCGCGAAGCCGCCGGACCGCGAGATGGATGTTCTCCTCGCGACCGGCGAGCAGACGACGATTGCGCTGCTGGCCATGGGCTTGCAGGGCCTGGGGGCGCGGGCGGTCTCCCTCACCGGCGCGCAGGCCGGGATCGTGACCGATGGGGTGCACACCAAGGCCAAGATTTTCAACATCACCCCGCGCCAGATCCGGGCGCACCTTGACGAGGGCAGCGCGGTCATTGTCGCCGGCTTTCAAGGGCAGACCTCCGACGGCGAGATCACCACGCTGGGCCGCGGCGGCTCCGACCTCACGGCCATCGCGCTGGCCGCGGCGCTCAAGGCGGACAAGTGCGAGATTTACACCGACGTGGACGGCGTTTTCACCTGCGACCCGCGGGTCGTGCCGGACGCGCGCAAACTGGCGACCATCAGCTACGAGGAAATGCTCGAGATGGCTTCGTCCGGCTCGAAGGTCATGCAATCGCGGTCCGTCGAGTTCGCCAACAAATTCAACGTCCTCTTCGAGGTGCGCAGCAGCTTTAATCAAAACCCGGGAACCATCGTGAAAGCAGAAACACCAGGCATGGAGGACGTTGTGATTCGCGGCGTCAGCATCGAACGCAACCAGGCGAAAGTCACCATCGAGGGCGTGCCCGACCAGACCGGGATGGCGGCAAAAATTTTCAACGCGCTGGCCGCGGCCAATGTGGTCGTCGATGTCATTGTGCAGACGGCACCCCATGCGGGTTGCACGGATATTTCCTTCACCACGGCGAAGGACGAGTTGGAGAAAGCCGGCCCGGTTTTGCAGGCGGTGGCGGCGGAGATCGGTGCGCGGGGCGTGACGCAAACCGCCGGTGTGGCCAAGCTCAGCGTGGTCGGCATCGGCATGCGTTCGCATTCCGGCGTGGCCGCCCGGCTCTTCGATCTGCTGGCACGGGGCCGCTTCAACATCCAGATGATCTCCACCTCGGAGATCAAGATCGCGGTCATCCTCGACGAGGACCGCATCGCGGATGCCGCCAAGGCCGTGCACGAGGGCTTTGGTCTGTCGGACGCGCAGCCGGCGTAGGGCGATTGCAGGCTTTGCCTGCGGCGGAACACCATCTTGTGGAGGGCGAGCGTCCTCGCGAGCCGTGGGCCTTGGGCGGCCGGATGCCTGAGGCCCGACGGCGGCCGGGGACGTCCGCCCTCCCCTTGGCGTGTTGGACCAGGCTCTATGGCTTGCTTGGTCGTGACGTCACCTCGCCGTCGGCAAAGACGGTGACCATTTCTTCCTGCCTTGCCGCGTCGGCCGCGGCGGTCAGCGGGCGTCGGTCGCGATCGAGTGTGAGCGTGAAGCCGCGGGCCAGCGTCTGACGCGGGCCGAGCAAATCGAGGGCGCGGACGTGGCGTTCGTGCTGCTGCCGTCGCTGCCGCAGGGCCGCGGCGAGGGCGCTGCTCTGGCGGGCGGTGAGGCTGTTGAAGCGCTCGCGCATGAGCCCGAGCCGCGCGGCGGGGGAGCGAGCCTGCAGGACCGTCTCGGCCCGGCGGTAGGATTCGCGGAGCAAGGACAGGCGCGCGCGGAGGGCAAGTGCGCCGCGTTCGCGAAGGTCGTCGGTCACCTGCCGTAGGTCGGCGATCCGGCGCAACGGGCGTTGAAAGACGCCCGAGGCTGTGCGCTGCTCGAAGTGAGCCCGGGCCAGTTCGAGGCGCGATCCGGTGGCACGCGCCAGACGGCGAATAACCGCACCAAGCCGCTCCAGGATTTCAGCCCGGTCCGCGCAGACCAGCTCGGCCGCCGCACTCGGAGTGGGCGCGCGTAGGTCGGCGGCGAAATCGGCTGTGGTCGTGTCGATCTCGTGTCCGACCGCCGAAATCACCGGAACCCGGCTGGCCGCGATGGCGCGGGCCACCGATTCCTCGTTGAATTCCCACAGGTCCTCAAGGCTGCCGCCGCCGCGGGTGACAATGATCACATCGACGGCGGGAAAACCGCTGATCGTCGGATCGGCAAAAGCCTGCACGGCCTCGGCAATCTCGGCCGCAGCCCCGCGCCCTTGCACGCGCACCGGGGCGATGAACACCTCAATCTGCGGGGCCCGCCGGCGCAGGATGTGCAGAAAATCGCGAATGGCCGCGCCGGCCGGAGAAGTAACCACGCCAAGGCGCGCGGGGAAAGGGGGCAGGGGTTTTTTGCGCGCGGGATCGAAGAGGCCTTCGGCCCGCAGTTTTTCCTGCAGCGCCCGCAAGCGGGCTTCCAGTTCGCCGGCCCCCCGTGGCTGCACGCGGCGGACGATGATTTGGTATTGTCCGCGTTGCTCGTAGACGCTGAGGTCGCCGAAAATTTCCACCTGCAGGCTGTCGCGCAGGGCCGGCGCCGAGGCGGCCGCGCTGCGGAACATCACGCAGGAAACCTGCGAGTTAGCATCCTTGAGGCTGAAATACTGATGGCCGGAAGGCTGGCGGCGGAGGTTGGAAATTTCTCCCTCGACCCACACCGTGCCGAGTTTGCTTTCGAGGCAGGATCGCACCTCGCGATTGAGCCGCGACACCGTCCATGGAGCCTTCGACGATTTGGTCGTTGGTTCCGCCTCGGGAAAGGACAGTTCGCCTTGCATGGGCCTCAGCCGGGGAATTGCTGCCATTCCTCACGCAGCGTGCGAATCAGGCGGCGCAGACGGGCTGTGAGCTTGGGCTCGGAAAGGATCTCCTGCGCTGACAGCGGGTCGCGGACGAGGTGCTGGGCGAAGAGGTCCCCGAGCATGGCCGGATCATGCAATTCCCCGGCGGCCCGGACAAAAGTTTCGGGTAACTCGACGCCGCGGGAAACCAGACCCGTGCAAATTTCCTGCAGTTCGCCGCGCAGCAGGCGGCAGGCTTCCTCGTCGTCGATCTCCGTGGTCAGCGGCGTGGCCCGTCCCACCAGGTAGGGTTCCTTTTGCTCAAAGCGATCGAAACGCACCCGCCCGAGGCCCTGCAAAACCAACTGGCTGGTGCCGTCCGGCTGACCCACGCACGCCCGGACCAGCCCGGCCCCGGCCACGGGAAAAATGCTCTCCTCGCCGGTGTCCGGCCGGACCATGCCGATGGCAAAAATGCGGTCGCCGGCCAGCACGTTTTCGAGCATCTGCCGGTAGCGCGGCTCGAAAATGTAGAGCGGCAGCAGGGCGTTGGGAAAAAGGGTCACGCCGGACAGGGCCATGATCGGAATGGACCGGGGCAGCGGGTGGGCGTCGGTCGTCATAGCCCATATTTTACGCCGGTTCTGGCGGAGCGGGATGTTTTTTTGCCGCTTTTTCGCTTCTAGGGATGCCTGCCCGTTGGCTACCTTACATCCGTGCCTGCTTCCCCCCGTTACCGTCGCATCGTGCTCAAGCTCAGCGGAGAGGCCCTGCGCGAGCCGGGCAGCCGCGACAATATTTCCCCCCAGATCGTCAATACGCTGGCCCTCGAGATCAAAGAGGTCCTCGACATGGGGGTGCAGGTTGCCGTGGTGATCGGCGGCGGCAACATCTGGCGCGGACTGGCCGCGGCCCATCGAGGGATGAACCGCACCACGGCCGACTACATGGGCATGCTGGCCACGGTGATCAATGGCATGGCCTTGAGCAGCGGACTGGAAGACATCGGCGTGAGCACCCGCGTTCTCACCGCCATCGAAATGAACAACGTGGCCGAGCCCTTCATCTTGCGCCGCGCCCTCCGCCATCTGGAGCGCGGCCACGTGGTCATCTTCGTCGCCGGCACCGGCAACCCGTTTTTTTCCACCGACACCACCGCGGCGCTCCGGGCCAACGAGATTGCGGCGGATGCCATCCTCAAGGCGACCAAGGTCGACGGCATTTACGACTCGGATCCGAAGAAGAACCCGGACGCGAAAAAATTCGACCGCATCACCTATGCCGAAGCTTTGCAGCGGCGCTTGCAGGTGATGGACTCGACGGCGTTCAGTCTTTGCCTCGACAACAAGATGCCGATCGTGATTTTCGACGTGGGCGTGCCGCACAACATCAAGCGCGCGGTCCTGGGCGAACCGATCGGCAGCGTGGTCGGGGAGAACTAGCAATTTTATGGATGAGATTCTTTTCAGCGCGGAAGAGGGCATGGAGAAGGCCCTTGATTTCATGAAGCACGAGTTCTCCACCGTGCGCACCGGCAAGGCCAGTCCATCCCTGGTCGAGGGCATCGATGTCGAGGCTTACGGCTCGACCATGAAACTCAAGGCCGTGGCCCTGATCACCACGCCGGAGCCGCGGCTCCTTGTCATCCAACCTTTCGATGCCTCCACCACCAAGGCGATCGAGAAGGCGATCAACGAGTCGAAAATCGGCCTCACCCCCTCGGTCGATGGCAAAATCATCCGCCTCCCCATCCCCGAGCTGAGCGAGGAACGCCGCCGGGATTTGGTCAAGACGATCAAGACGATGGCCGAAGAAACGCGCGTGCGCATCCGCGCGGCCCGGCGCCATGGCATGGACACGGCGAAAAAAATGCAGAAGGACGGAGGCCTGACCGAGGATGCCCTCAAGGATGCCGAGGCCCAGATCCAGAAATTGACCGACAAATTTGTCGCCGAGGTGGACGCCCATGTCGTCACCAAGGAAGCAGACATCATGCGCGTCTGACGCGCCCTCAACATTATGCGTCACCTCTTTTTCACCATTCTTGCTCTCGCCCTACTCTCCGCCACGGCGCCCGCCGAGGTGGTCCGCGGTGCCCCTGATTTTTCCTGGCTCAAGTCGGGGAACAACCGCGCGACGCTCAAATCCCTGCGCGGCCAACCCGTCGTGCTGGTCGTGGCCACCTCGCCGCGGCACAAAAAGTTTCGCGCTCAGGTCAAGCAGTTGCAGAAAACCTACCAACTGCTGGGCAACACCAAGGCGGTCATGGCGGTGGCCTTCACCGAGGAGCCGGGCGTGATCCGCTCGAACATTCCCTTTGTCCTCGCCGCCAACCCCGCTGCGGTCGCAGCCGCTTACGATGTGACCGGACCGTTTGCGATCTTTGTCATCGGCAAGGACGGCAACCTCGACGAGATCTCCGACCGCGTGCTCTCCGGCCAGCGCGTCCTCGACATCATCAACAACTCCTACGTGGTCCAGAGCGACAACCGGCGGAGCAGTTGATCCCCGGCTCAACCGGCCCGGACCCGGAGCAAAGACTCGGTCATCCGCAGGGCGGCGGTGTTGGCCCGCACGGCGTGGACGCGGAAGATGCGCGCGCCCGATTTTCGTCCCAGTGCGGTCAAGGCCACCGTCGGGGCATCGCGGTCGGCGATGTCCGGGCATCCCGCGGACGCGGCGAGGAAGGATTTTCGCGAGGCGCCGAGAACAAGCGGGTGGCCGAGGGCGGCCAAGGCGTCCAAGCCGGCCATGAGTTGCAGGTTGTGCTCCACCGTTTTGCCGAAGCCGAGGCCCGGATCGATGGCGAGGTGGTCGTCCGCCACGCCCGCAGCGCGCGCGAATTCGATCCGCGCCAGCAGAAAATCGGCCACCTCGGCCACCACGTCGGCATACTGCGGATCGCTCTGCATGGTCCGGGGCGTGCCGCGCATGTGCATGAGGATGACCCCAGCGCCGGTTTCGGTGGCGAGCGAGGCCATGGCCGGGTCGGCTTGCAGGGCGCTGACATCGTTGATGATCTCGGCCCCGGCGGCAAGGGCTGCGCGGGCCACGCTGGCTTTTGACGTGTCGATGCTCAGCGCGGCTGAGGTCTTCCCGGCCAGACCTTCGATGACCGGAAGAACACGCCGAACTTCTTCATCGGCCGAAACCGCGGCCGCACCGGGGCGGGTGGACTCGCCCCCGAGATCCAAAATCTCCGCACCTTCCTCGGCCAGCCTCAGTGCGTGCTCGACCGCGGCGCGGGCGTCCGGAAACGCTCCGCCATCGGAGAACGAGTCGGGTGTGACGTTGATCACGCCCATGATCACGCCGCGTTGCGTGAGGTCGAAAGTCCGCCGGTTGGTGCGCCAGATCATGCGAGCCGGATGCGGGCCGAGCGTCCATGGGCGTCGAGTCCCTCGACTTTGGCGAAGGCTTCGACCAGCGGAGTGGAGCGGTTCAGCGCGGCGCGGTCGAGTTCGACCAGGCTGGTGCGGCGCTGGAACTGGTCGGCGGTGAGTCCGGCGAATGACTTGCCTGCGCCGCCCGTCGGCAGCTCGTGGCTCGGTCCGGCGAGAAAATCGCCCACAGCCACGGGCGAGTAGCCGCCGAGAAAAATGGCGCCCGAGGTGCGCAGTTGCGGGGCGAGGGCGCGCGGTTTGGCCACTTGCAGCGAAACGTGCTCGGAGGCAAAGCGGTTGGCCAGATCGATGGCCTCGTCCAGCGTGCGGACCAGCACAAGCGCGGCCGCGCGCAGCGAGTGCCGGAGGATTTCCCCCCGCGGGAGTGCGGCGGCCTGCTTTTCAACCTCGCGGGCCACGGCGGTGAGGGTGGTTTCCGAGTTGGTAAACATCAGCGCCAAGCTGTCGCCGCCGTGCTCGGCCTGCGCGAGCAAATCCGCCGCAACCCACGCGGGCCGGGCGGTGCGGTCGGCGATGACCAACACCTCGCTCGGCCCGGGCAGAAGGTCCACGGCCACGCGGCCGAAAAGTTGGCGCTTGGCTTCAACCACATAACGGTTGCCGGGACCGAAAATCTTGGTCACCGGTCGTATAGTCTTGGTGCCGATGGCCAGAGCGGCCACGGCCTGGGCCCCGCCGACGCGGTAGACCTCGGTGGCGCCGGCCAGATGCAAGGCGGCGAGCAAAACGCGGTTCACCCGGCCGTCGCGTCCCGCCGGGGTGACCGCCACAATTTCCGGCACGCCCGCGGCGGCGGCGAAGGTGCAGGTCATGAGCGCGGTCGAAACCAGCGGGGCTGTGCCGCCCGGCACGTAAAGGCCCACACGTTGGAACGGATCGAAGCGCTCTCCGACCCTGGCCCCCTGCGCGTTGCGGGCGGACCAATTGCGGCGGAGGCTGCGTGCGGCGAAGGTCCGGATATTGCGGTGGGCGGCCCGCAAAGCGCGGCGGGTCGGCGCGTCGAGTTCCTGCCAGGCGGCAGCCAGGTCCGCCCCCGGCACGGCGAGTTGGCGCGCCGACAAAGCCGGGCCCCCGAATTTCTCCGTGTAACGAAGCAGCGCTTTATCGCCCTGCTTTTCGATGTCCCGGACAACCTCGGCCACCGTTTTCTCGACCTCCGGCGCCGGCCGCGATTGGCGGTCGAGGGAGGTCAGGAAACGGGCATAACCTTTGTCGCTGGGACGGACGAGTCGCATGGCTCAACCATGCCCGAGGTGCGCCCTGCGGGCAACAAGCGGTTAGCCGATCCACTGGAAGTCGACCGGCTTGGCGACTTCGGGATGCAGGCTCTGATGAACCGGGCACGTGAGGGCGGCGTTTTCCAGCAGGAGGCGCTGCGGGTGATCCGGGGGGAGGGGAATGCGGAACGTCGTGGCCAGGCGCGCGATGCGCCGCGGCGTGTCGATCGACATTTCCTTGGTCACTTCGATCTGCAGTCCGCTCAGGTCGATCTCATGCCGTTGGGCGACAATGCCCATGATCGTGGCCATGCAGCTACCGAGCGCGGTGGCTACGAGATCGGTGGGAGAAAAGGACTCACCCCGCCCGTGGTTGTCGACGGGGGCGTCCGTGTGGACGATTTGACCGGACGGCCCGTGGGTCGCGGCGCAGCGCAACCCGCCCTCGTATGCGATGGAAATTTTCACCATGCGCGCAACGTCATCTTTTTTGCCGCAGCAGGGCGAGGAAAAACAGGCAGCCGAGTGCTCCGGTCACGACGCCGACGGGCAGTTCGGTTCCGGCCAGGAGCGTGCGGGCGGCCAGGTCGGAACCCACGGTCAACATCGCCCCGACCATGGCGCAGGCGGGCACCGAGACGGCGTGGTTCGGCCCGGCCAACCGACGGGCCAGATGCGGGGCCATCAGCCCGACAAACCCGATTGTGCCGCAGGCCGCCACGGTCAGGGCGGCCAGCGCGGCGGCCAGCACGATGCCGCCGGTTTGCAGCGCGCCAACCCGCACGCCGAGGTGGTGGGCGCTTTCCCCGCCGAGGGCGAGCAGGTCGAGCGGGCGGTGGAGCAACCAGGCGATCAGACCGCCGGCGAGGGCGGATGGAGCCAGCATCCAGACTTCGGCCCAGCCGCGCCCGGAGAAACTGCCCATGAGCCAAAAAAGAATGCTGCGCAGCGCGCCGGGGTCGAAGCGGAGAATGATCGCGGTGGTGAAAGCCTGGGCCAGGGCGCCGAGGGCGACGCCGGCGAGGAGGAGCGATGGCAGATCCGACGCGATGCGGCGGCAGAGAAGCAGCACGATGGCCGCCACGGCCAGACTTCCGGCGAGGGCCGGCCAGGTCAGCACGGTCATTCCCGCGGCCAGCGCGATGACTCCGCCGAGGGCGCCGCCGGAGGAAAGCCCGAGCAGATACGGTTCGGCCAGCGGATTGCGAAAAATGGCCTGGAGCAAGAGACCGCCGATCGCGAGGTTCGCGCCCGCAGCCGCCGCCAGCAACACGCGGGGCAGGCGCAGCTCCCACAGCACGATCGCCGCACGCTCGAGTTCGGGGGTCGCCGGCCCGGAGCGCAGGAGATCCCACAGCCGGGTAAAATCGAGCAATGCCGTCGGTCCGGTGCAAACGGCGAAGACCGAGAGCGCCGCCGTGGCCACAGCCAGCAGGACGAGGCGTAGTGAACTTTTCATGGCGCGAAAACGGTTCCGGGGCGTCCGGTGAACGGATTGGCCGTCACGCGCAGTGAAGGACAGCGGAAGACTTCTTGCAGCACATCCTCCTGCAGCACATCCGCTGGCGTTCCCAAACTGCGAATGGTCCCGCCGGCCATGAGCAGGAGGCGGTCGCAAAATTCCGCGGCAAGATTCAGGTCATGCGAAACGCAAAGCACCGCGCGTTGGCGTGTGCGCGCAAGGTCGCCGAGCACGACATGAACGGCATGACGATGCCCCGGATCGAGATGGGCCGCCGGTTCGTCGAGCAGCAGGAGGGGAGATTCCTGGGCCAGCGCGCGGGCGAGGAGGGCGCGTTGCCATTCGCCGGTGCTGAGCGAAAGGATGCTGCGGGGGCCGAGCGCGGTGAGGTCGGTTTGCTCCATGGCTTCGTCGGCGGCGCGATGATCCTCCGCCGAGGCCGGGCCGAGGAGCGCGCGGCGCGGATGTCGTCCAAGCAGCACAAAATCCCGCACGCCGTAGTCGAAAAGCGGCGCTTCGACCTGCGGTTGCACGGCGCAAAGCTGCGCCCGCTCCCGGGCGCTCATCCGGGCCGTGTCGCGCCCGGCGATTTCGACCCGTCCGGCGCGCAGCGGCAGCAGTCCGGTCAGGGCCCGGAGCATGGTGCTCTTGCCGCTCCCGTTCGGACCGACGACGCCGAGGACTTCGCCGGGGTGAAGGGTGAAGGTGAGGCCGCGGATGACATCATCGCTGCGGTATCCGGCCCGGATGCCCTCGGCCTGCAGTGCCGGTGGGGTCATGGCGATTCGAGTTGCGCGCGCAGTTGGTCCGCCGCCTCGAGTGCGGCCGGCCCGGGCACGCTGAAGGCCGGAGCGGGAAAAGAAAACACGCGGCCGTGGCGCACGGCATTCAAATGATGGCGCACCGGATGAGCGCGCAGGGCGGAAATAATTTGCTCGCGGGTGGATGATCCGTAGTCGGCCACGATGATGATTTCGGGGTCCGCCGCTAGGATCAATTCCTCCCCGAGTTGCGGCCACGGTCCGCCCGCGTCGGCCGCGATGTTGCGCAGGCCGGCGGATTCGAGAATTTCGTGGGCGTGCGTTCCGCGGCCGGCGCTGTAGCCGGTGTCCGCACCGAAAAGCAGGACGGCAGATTTTTTTTCGGACGGCAGCGGGGCGGCCACCGGCTGGACGGGAGGAGGCATCCCGAGCAGATCGGCCAACCGCGTCATGGCGCGGCGGATCCCGTCGAGCGACGCGGCATCGATCACTTCGACGCGCAACCCCAGGTCCGTCAGCTGGCGCCGCGTCGCCGCCGGGGTCATGGAGGTGGCGAGGACCAGCGCCGGGTGCAGGGCGAAAACTTCCTCCGGCTCGGGCTGAAGTCCACCGGGCAGCCGTTGCGCCGCGGCCGGAGCCTCGCAAAACGGTGTCACCCCGAGCAGGCGATCCGCGGCTCCCAGGGCGCTGACCATTTGGGTCAGGTTCGGGGCGAGGCTGATCACATCACGCGGAACCTCTGCCGCCTGCGCGACGGACAAAAACATCGCGGCTAAAAGAGTGATGCCGGGATGCCGCATGGCCGGCTAAAGACTGATTCCGGCCCGTTGGAGTGCTGAGGCCATGACCGCGTAGCCCACCGCAGTGGCGACACAGGCGAGGATCATGGAGGGGTAGAATCCGAGCCGCGGAAGCAACCAAGGGAGCAGGACAAAAAAGAGCAGGCTGGGCAGCACGAACCAAAACACACTGCGCGAGAAATCCGCAATCTTCACCGCATCGTGCGTCTCAAACCACATCCAGCCGATGGCCAGCAGCGAGACGAGGGGCAGCGAGGCGAGGAGGCCGCCGAGGTAGCCGGTGCGCTTGGAGATTTCACTGATGGCCACGATGAGGCCGGCGCTGACCAGCAATTTGACCAGATAGAAACCCATACCCCGCAGCATGGAGGCTGCAAGCTTGGCGGGGGAGGAAAAAAGCGATGCGCTTGTGCGCCCCGCCATGAGCAGCCGGGGCCTCGTTTTTGGTTGCCCTCCCGCTGGGCCGATGCCAAGAATGTCGTCTGCGCTTTTAGCGCCGGACAGGACACGAAGCCGCTCCAAAAAGCCGTCGCTTCATTGTCCCGTCTGCCGAAGAGTCGGGGTCATAGCTCAGTTGGTAGAGCGCCTCAATGGCATGGTTAAAAACGGCTTTTTGCCCCATGTTTCCTCACTTAATCCCACGTGTGCTAACGTATTGTAATCAGAGGGTTAAAAACTTTTTTCAAATTTCTCACATTGCCTCACGTATGCCCAATTAACGGCCTTCGGGTTACAATTCGGGTTACAATTTATTGGACGAGCGTTTGAATGAGGTGCCGGGTGTCAAATTTGGAACCGTGAGGTAGCGGCCCGGATCAATAAATCATTGTGGTGCTCCCATCCGAGTGTCCGCGGATGGCCCGGAATTTCTTCTCCTCAGAAACCGCTCCAGAGACCGCAATTTCACCCCCATTACGGCACTCAAAAACCATTTGCGCCGGGGCAGGAAAATAACTACGTTCCGCCCTTTGTTGTCATCGTCTTGGGTGCGCCGGCCGCGGACCTCTTATTGTGACGACACCGTATGCAAATGTCGGTGTTGGTCGCGGCCGGAAAAAACATGCCCATGAAACAACCCATCACCCGTATTGCCGCGCGTTCGCGCGAGCTGGCCCGTTACTTTTTTGCCCTGCTCTCGTTCATCGCGTTGATGTCACCGCTTGCTCCGAGAGCTTACGCGATCACCAACACGTGGACGGGCCAAGGTGCCTCGACCAACGGCAACTGGTCCGCTGCGACGAACTGGGGCGGCACCGGTCCGGACGGCGGTGACAACATCATCTTCGCCGGCACCACGGGCTTGACCAATACGAACAACCTCGCGGTTAACGGCACGGCCAACGTCAACATCAACCTCCTCTTCGCGACCAACGCCGGGGCATTCGTTCTCAATGGCACCAATGCCACCGCCTCGGCCTTGATTCTCACCGGCCCCGGAGTGCTGACCAATCTTTCGACCAACCTCCAGACGATCAACTTCGGCCTGACCTTCCAGACGGCCACGGCCAACATCGACACGGCCTCCAACAGCGTCATCCTCAACGGGATCATCGCCGGAACGAACATCACCAAGTCCGGCGCGGCCACCCTCTTCCTCAACGGCACCAACACCTTCACCGGCATCGTCACGAACAACGCCGGGGCCATCCGCGTGGGAAACAACAGCGGCCTGGGCACGACCAACAGCGGCACGGTGATCGTGAGCGGCGCGGCCTTGGAGCTGACGACGAACAATGCCGGCGGCAACCTCAGCATCGGAGCCGAGTCCCTCTCCTTGGCGGGCACGGGCATCAGTTCCGGCGGCGCCCTGCGCAACATCACGGGATCGAACACCTACGGCGGCTTGATCACCCTGACCAATGCCACCCGCATCAATGCGGATGCCGGAACTCTGCTCCTGACCAATACCGGGACGATCACCGGCGCGAACTGCGGCCTGACTTTCGGCGGCGCGGGCAACATCGCGCTTAATAGCATCATCGGCACGACGACGGGCACGGTGACGAAAGACGGCGCGGGAACGTTGACTCTTTCCGGTTCCAACACCTACACGGGCGCGACAACTTTGGAGGGAGGAACGACGATCGTTCTTGGTTCGATCAGTAACAGCTCCATCTTCACCGTCGGCAACACCATCAGCGGCAATCGCCTGGTCATTTCCAACGGTGGCAGTGTGTCGAGTTCCGAGAGCTACATCGGCTATATCTCCGCCGACAACAACAGCGTGCTGGTCACCGGCGCGGGATCGCGGTGGAATAGTATTTATCAATTGTATTTGGGTTACTTTGGTGCGCAGAACAGCTTGGTCATTTCCAACGGGGGAATGGTGACGTCCACGGGCGGCTCAATCGGCTTGGTATCCTCAGACAACAGCGTGCTGGTCACCGGGGCGGGTTCGCTCTGGACCAACAACGGCTACCAACTCACTGTCGGCTTCGAAGGCAGCGGCGACAGCCTCACCATCGCTGACGGTGGCACGGTGGCGGCATCGAGCATCCTAATTGCATCGGAGGCCGGTTCCTCCGCCACGCTCAACATCGGTCGCTTCGGCGGGAGCGATGCCGGTGGGACGCTCATCGCCGGATCGATCGCCGAAGGCGCAGGCGCCGCCACCGTCAACTTCAACCAGACCAACAGCGTCACCATCACGAGCACGATCACCGGAGCCAATCTCTCCCTCAACCAGCTCGGCAGCGGCACGACGACCCTCACCAGAGCCAACACCTATTCAGGCACCACGACGATCAGTGCCGGGGTGCTTGCCTTGAGCAACACCGATGCGCTGAGCGGCAGCACACTGGACTACTCGAGCGCGGGAAGGATTTCCTTCCTAAGTCTGACGGGAGTGAACTTGGGCGGTTTGCAGGGATCGACCAACCTCGCCCTGACCAATGCCTCGGGCGGTGCCGTGGCCCTCAACGTGGGAGGCAACAGCGCCAACACGACTTACTCCGGCATTTTGAGCGGCGCCGGCAGTCTGACCAAGGTGGGTGCGGGAACCTTGGTGCTCTCCGGCCTAAATACCTACGGCGGCACGACGACGATCGCCGGCGGCACGCTCCAGGTGACGAACCTGGCCAACGCGGGCGCGAACAGCGCGATCAGCACAAATGGCACGATCATCCTGAGCAACGGCGGCGTATTCTCCTATGCCGGTGCGAGCAATTCGTCGTGGAACCGCACGATCAATCTGGCCGGCGCTGGCGGGTTCGGTGTTTCCAACTCGACCGTCGCAGTGACCAACTCGGGTGCGATCACCAACACCGGCAACTTCACCAAGAGCGGAGCCGGCACATTGATCCTCTCCGCGAGCAACAGCTTCAGCGGCACGACCACAATCAGTGCCGGAGTGCTTGCCTTGAGCAACACCAACGCGCTGAGTGGCAGCACACTGGCCTACTCGAGCGCGGGCACCATTTCTTTCCTGAGCCTGACGGGAGTGAACTTGGGCGGTTTGCAAGGTTCGACCAATCTCGCGTTGACCAATGCCTCGGGCGGTGCCGTGGCACTCAACGTGGGCGCCAACAGCAGCAACACGACTTACTCCGGCATATTGAGCGGCGCAGGCAGTCTGACCAAAGCGGGCGCGGGCACTTTGATTCTCGGCGCAGCCAACACCTACACGGGCGGGACAACGATCAATGCGGGGACGGTGGCGATCAGCAACGGCGCTTCGTTCGGATCGAACACGGTGACCTTCGCCAGCAATGGCACGACCGTGGCGGCGCTGGCCAGCGTGCGGGTGACCAATAACTACGCGTTGAGCGGCAGCGGCACGATGGATGTGGGCGCAAATGTTTTGACCAACTCTGGCGTGATTTCGGGCGCAGGCAGTCTGACCAAGGCGGGCGCGGGGACCATGGTTCTCGGAGCGGCCAATACGTATGCAGGCGGCACAACGATCAATGCAGGGACCGTGGCGATCAGCAATGGAGCCTCGTTTGGCTCGAACACGGTGACCTTCGCCAGCAATGGCACGACAATGGCGGCCTTGGCCAGCGTGCGGGTGACGAACAACTACGCGCTGACCGGCAGCGGCACGATGGATGTGGGCGCAAATGTTTTGACCAACTCGGGCGTGATCTCGGGTGCGGGCAACCTGACCAAAGCGGGCGCGGGCACGATGGTGCTCTCTGGTCTCAACACCTACGGAGGAACGACGACGGTCGGCGGAGGCACGCTCCAGGTAACCAATGTGGCCGCGGCGGGGACGAGCAGCGCGATCGGCACGAATGGCACGATCATCCTGACCAACGGCGGCACCCTCGACTATGCCGGCACGACAAACACGGCGATGAACCGCGGGATCAATCTTGCCTCGGGCAACGGAGGCATCGGTGTTTCCAATGCTGCGGTCGCTCTGACCAACACGGGCGTGATCAGCAACAGTGGCACGCTGGTTAAGAGCGGAGCGGGCACCTTAATCCTCGGCGCAGCCAATACTTACACCGGTGGAACAACGATCAATGCGGGGACCGTGGCGATCAGCAACGGGTCGTCGTTCGGATCGAACACGGTGACCTTCGGCAGCAATGGAACGACCGTGGCGGCCTTGGCCAGCGTGCAGGTCACGAACAACTACGCACTCACCGGCAATGGCACGATGGATGTGGGCGCGAATGTTTTGACCAACTCCGGCGTGATCTCGGGTGCGGGCAGCCTGACCAAAGCGGGTGCGGGGACGATGGTTCTCGGCGCAGCCAACACCTACACGGGCGGGACGACGATCAATACGGGGACGGTGGCGATCAGCAACGGCGCTTCGTTCGGATCGAACACGGTGACCTTTGCCAGCAATGGCGCGACCGTGGCGGCGCTGGCCAGCGTGCGGGTGACCAATAACTACGCGTTGAGCGGCAGCGGCACGATGGATGTCGGTGCAAATGTTTTGACCAACTCCGGAGTTATCTCCGGCGCAGGTAGCCTGACCAAGGCGGGCGCTGGAACGATGGTTCTCGGCGCAGCCAATACCTACACCGGCGGGACAACGATCAATGCAGGGACGGTGGCGATTAGCAATGGGTCGTCGTTCGGATCGAACACGGTGACCTTCGCCAGCAATGGCACGACCGTGGCGGCGTTGGCCAGCGTGCAGGTGACGAACAACTACGCGCTCACCGGCAATGGCACGATGGATGTGGGCGCGAACGTCCTCACCAACTCGGGCGTGATCTCGGGCGCCGGCAGCCTGACCAAAGCGGGCGCGGGGACCATGGTTCTCGGCGCGGCCAACACCTACACCGGCGGGACAACGATCAACGCCGGGACCGTGGCGATCAGCAACGGGTCGTCGTTCGGCAGCAACACCGTGACCTTTGCCAGCAATGGCACGACCGTGGCGGCGCTGGCCAGCGTGCGGGTGACCAACAACTACGCGCTGACCGGCAATGGCACGATGGATGTGGGTGCGAATGTTTTGACCAACTCTGGCGTGATCTCGGGTGCGGGCAGCCTGACCAAAGCGGGCGCGGGCACCATGGTTCTCGGCGCAGCCAACACCTACACCGGCGGCACAACAATCAATGCGGGGACCGTGGCGATCAGCAATGGGTCGTCGTTTGGCAGCAACACCGTGACCTTCGCCAGCAATGGCACGACCGTGGCGGCATTGGTCAGCATGCGGGTGACGAACAACTACGCTCTCACCGGCAGCGGCACGATGGATGTGGGCGCAAATGTTTTGACCAACTCGGGCGTGATCTCGGGTGCGGGCAACCTGACCAAAGCGGGCGCGGGCACGATGGTGCTCTCTGGTCTCAACACCTACGGAGGAACGACGACGGTCGGCGGAGGCACGCTCCAGGTAACCAATGTGGCCGCGGCGGGGACGAGCAGCGCGATCGGCACGAATGGCACGATCATCCTGACCAACGGCGGCACCCTCGACTATGCCGGCACGACAAACACGGCGATGAACCGCGGGATCAATCTTGCCTCGGGCAACGGAGGCATCGGTGTTTCCAATGCTGCGGTCGCTCTGACCAACACGGGCGTGATCAGCAACAGTGGCACGCTGGTTAAGAGCGGTGCGGGCACCTTGATCCTTGGCGCCTCCAACACCTACACCGGTGGGACGACAATCAGCGCCGGCACCTTGAGAGTCGCAGGTTCGCTTAGCACCAATGGTGCTGTCACCGTCAACAACGGCGGCACCCTCGCCGGAAGTGGTTCGGTCGGCAGCGTCACCGTCAACAGCGGAGCCACCATCACCTCCAGTGGTGGAGGCAGTGTTGCCAGCACGCTGAGCGTCTCGAGCCTTATCTTGAACGGCGGCGCATCCTACCTCTGGAACCTCCAGGGCTCGGTCAACGACCTGATTGCCGCCTCGGGCGGCATCACCTTCAACGGCACCTCGGGCAACCTGATGACCATCTCGATACTCACCAACGCAACGACGAGCTGGAACTCGGCGACCTCGACCAACTTCACCATCATGACGGCGGGCAGCGGGTTCACCGGGTTCAACGCCGCTGCCTTTGCCTTCAGCGGCACCAATAGTATGACCAACGGCACTTGGTCGATCCAGACAAGTGGCAACAACCTGAACCTCCTCTACACCACCATACCGGCTGGAACCTGGACGAACGGATCGGGTAACCTCAGCGCCATCGGTATCATCAACAACTCGATGCTTAAATTCAACAACCCGAACTACACGGCACGGGTGACCAACAACGCACAGGTCACCGCCCTCTCGGGCATCACTTTCAATGCCGGAGCAGGAACCAACACCCTCTCTGGATCCAATGTCTCGATCGGAGCCGCCGGCATCGTCAACAACTCCGCCGCCACGCAGACTGTCGCGCTCGGATTGACCCAATCCGCTGCCTCCAGCGTCACTGCCGCAAGCGGCAACCTCGTCATCTCGGGCTCTCTCAACACGGCCGGTTACAACCTGACCCTCAACGGCTCCAGCAACACGACCGTCTCGGGCAGTATCAGCGGTAGCGGAGCCATCACGAAATCCGGCACCGGCACCACGACACTCACCGGCAACAACAGCTACTCAGGCACGACCACGATCTCGGGGGGAGCCCTCCAGATCGGCAACGGTGGCACGAACGGAACACTCGGGAGCGGCGATGTGAATAATAACGCGACGCTGATCGTAAACTTTAAGGATAGCTCTTATGCGTCCGGCGGCACGACCCTTGCCAATGCGATCACTGGCAATGGCAACCTCATCCTGGCAGGCACCGACTATTACGACTCCTATTATAGAGAGACGGCACGTTCATTTCTATACCTCACGGGATCCAACAGCTACACAGGTCGCACTACGATCAAGGGAGGGGTCGTCGTGATCGATACTCCCTATGCCTTGGGATCCACCAACAGCACCCTCGACGTGGCTGGTGGAATACTCGTGTGTAACCCCGTGGTGACCTTGGGATCTGTTTTCCTCGGCAACGCACAAATCCAGGGAGAACCACCGGCGGATTATGATTATGACCCCGTTACCGGGGCAGAATTCATAATTCCTAACCCCAATCCCACCCTCTACGCGACGATCACGGCGAGCAGCATCACAGCGACCAACACAGGAGAAGCAATCATCAACGTCCAACTTGCCGGCACAGGTGGATTCACCCAGAGCGGCACTGGCACAACGATACTTGCCGCATCCAACACCTATAGCGGAGGTACTCTCGTGCAACAGGGCAAGATCCAAGTGTTTAATAACGAAGCCTACTACGGCCAAAACTATGGGCTGAACACCCCCAGCAGCGCTTTTGGCACGGGAACAGTGACCATCACGGGGAACACACCCGCTTATGTTTCACTTGCTTATCAGCTGCGTCCGCGGGTCGACCTTGGTGGAAAAACCGTCACCAACACTTTCGTACTAGAAACCTTAGATGGGTGGGACGACTTTTTACAATATGAATTAAATCCGATCCCCATATCGGGCTTCACCAATAACGTCCAGGACTCTATCGCGAATGGTACTATCGACAATGGTGCGGCCCCCTTTACGACCCTGCGATCGGGCTCAGTTGGTGCGACGCTCGCCGGCACGGGGGGGTACATCCAGGACGGAGGCAACATAACACTTAAAGCAGCCAACACGTACACGGGTGGCACCACCATCATTAATCGGGGGAACCTCACTGTATACCTAGGAGGCACCCTGGGATCCACCACCAACGCCCTCAACGTGGCCAACGGGACGCTTTCTCTCAAATCCTACGCGGGAATTTCCCCGAGATTGACAGTGGGATCGCTCACCCTTGGCAATGGCACGATCACAGGGAGTGCCACAGAGGGTGCCATCACGGCGAGCAACATCACAGCGACTAACACAGGAGAAGCAATCATCTCCGTCCAGCGAGATATTGTCAAAAGTTGTGTTTCTGAGTTTTCGCGGGTGTAATTTTTGACGGGGTCAAGAGGGTTGGTTAGGCGGCTATTTCTTGGTTGGTGGTTGCCTGGGTGTGCTCGATGCCGTCCTCGAAG
>Ga0247838_1002503_pt1 | contig 23120 bp, 13 predicted proteins | sample LaCruzMarch2015__5_FD_189097 | JGI IMG/M metagenome (GOLD analysis project Ga0247838, IMG submission 189097) | Freshwater microbial communities from meromictic Lake La Cruz, Castile-La Mancha, Spain - LaCruzMarch2015_15m | ecosystem: Environmental > Aquatic > Freshwater > Lake | place: Spain... | reverse complement strand
CGACACGCCCGTTACCGTGCGTGCCGCAAGGCTCGATACTGGGCTCGCGGCTCACGACTACCCAGGTGGGACTTGCACCCACTAGACTACGCGACATTGCCAAGCCGCACTGACCCCATTCCTACCCCAGGACTGGTCGCCCTAAAGGGCGACCTACACCTCCCCTTGGACAGACTTTTCAGTAACCACCACGAACTTGATACACTGCTGCTGAAGGAAAAGCGTTTCTTGCCTAACTTGCGGTATTTCGGCAGTTACTTCATGGAGGAACCCGCGCACTGTGTCACGTACTGAGAGCTTGAATTTGAGTCGTGATTTGGGACTTATATTCATCAAAATTCTTGCATCTCTCAAGCAACCGCAAGTGGCGAGACGCCCGAAGATACGCGGACAGAAAGAAGTACGATGCAATTGGCCCTGCCACGAAGTCTAAAATCGAAAATGCACCACTAACGGCAAGGCCAAGCCCAAGCCACATTAGGGTAGTGAACAACGCAGTTTGCCCCTCCGCGGCAAGCGCAGCAGGGCTAGATTGAAGTCCTTCGATTATCGTAAGCTCGAGTTGTAGCGTGTCCTTTCGGTGCGCGATCTTTGATGTTGAGCGGCGTGCCCACCAGTTCCCTACAGCAGGCGTCAGAAGATTGGCGAGAATTGATAGAGGAATGGCGGCGAGTAGAGATATTGCCCAGTCGATTCTTCTTGCGCTCGCGATTATCTCGTCGATGATGTCCATGGTACTCGTGTGCTCGTCGTCTCGTGCGATGATCTTCGGGCAAATCGGCTAGGCTGGAATGCCCTGTGGGTGGCTCCGAATCCACCGCGTACACCGTGAGTGAGCGCGCTGGCCGGGGTCGACTCTGACGTTGTGGTTCGGCGATTTCTTTCTCTTGACCCTTTCGATCCTTGCCTCCTTTTCGCACTTCATAATTCCCATTTTCCCTGTTATCGTTTGCTCACAGTGCTACCCCTAAGGTTTTGACCAGCCTATACTGAAAAGCCTCCCGCTTTTTTGCGTTACAATGTCGATTCCTTGCCGAGTCACCACTGAACTCCGATATTTCTCGTCAAGAATGCGTTTTCTGTTTCCATCAATAGTCAGCGCATAAATGAAATAGCGAGAACCAAACGGATACATGGATAAGGCTTCTTGATCTTTGACTTCTTCCGCGAATATTAAGCGCGAGGTTGGCAGCTGCGACAAATCGAACGTGCAATCATGATTGGTTGTGCTGTTCAGAATAACCTCAAGCGCGTCAGCTAATGCATAGACACGATCCTTTTCAGCACCTAGAAGGTCGTAAACGATTGCGATACAGATCGATAGAAAAACGCAAGCAACGCTGAGGAGAATGAGATAGGAGAAGGCGTGTTTACTTGGCATACGTGACTTTGACCTCCACTTCTGTTTGCCCCTCTTGGTGTGCGTGCTGCAATATTGTTCGGATTTTCAAAATGTGGGTGGCGCCCTTTACTCCGATGCATCCTGCAGTTCCGGGATGTCCGCCATCCTGATGCAGGAAGAACCCAGAGCGACCGCCGAAGATATTGTCGGCCTTTCCCCAGAAACTTTCCTCTAATCGCCAGCCACCTACACCCCAACCTCCCCCCGATTTCTCAAACTCCATCTTTTCGCTCAGCGGCAACGTGTAAGTGCCCTCAGGAATCGGGCCCGCATCCGGTACGCTTTGATACTTAGGCTGACGATAGTCCGTGCTCAAAGATAGATCCTTGCGCCCCTCTGCTATAAGTTGTTTTGTGTGTGGAGCATTGGGCGGTAGCCCCGAAGTGGCGCTTGCTTGTTTTAGAATGGTATCGTTTTCTATACGAATAATCTTCAAGCTTTTTCCGTCAAACTGCATTCTTATCCATTCGCATTGCTGGCAGATCGTGTTGCCTGCTTTAACCGCGGATAAACCATTTGGATTCGGCCCGTCTGGAATCCGCAAAACCTGCCCTATCGACAAATGCGCGGGATCTCGAACCTGCGGGTTAGATATAATCAGATCGGGCAGCGAAACATGGTATTGGCTCGCGACTCTTGACAGTGTATCCCCGCTTTCGACAGTGTGCTCTTTCATGTCAATCGACGCCCAATAGGGCAAGTGCCCGCTCTAATATTGCGTCCGCTTGATCCAGTTCTCCGACCGCATCATCTGAAAAAATACCCGCAATGACGCGGTCTGCGAGAATTGTATCCGTGCCTATGTACCAGCAAGCTAAGGAAAATCGCTGCAAGGACTCTTCAACAGTTAAGCCCGCCCGGTGCCCTTTGCTTATGGCATCATCGACAAATAGTGCAATGTCGGTATCGACAATCCTCTGAGGGTTGTATTCCAACGAGCGAAAATACTGGCATAGCTGGTTGTGGAAACGCCTGAAGCTAGCGAGCTTAAACGCCTCGACTTGGTGTTTGCTCAGTTGCAGCATCTCACACGTTCTCAGTTTTCTGGGGTTTCCAAATTCGGTAGCCAGCCCGCCGGTGCCGGGCGGCGTCTCAGCTCCCGGGGGGCGGTCGGTGCGACGCAAACCGGTCATCAGAGGGAGTCCGGAGGGCGGCGGGACGAGCAATATTGGGAAAAATTGTATACTATTTTCCGGAGTGTCGGCGAGCGTGAGCGCAGCCAGCGGGCGACCGGTGCAGAACGACGGGTTTGCTCCTTGGCGCCCAGCCGCGGGCGGCTCTGGCCATCACCCCTTCTTGACCCCGCGGGGCCAGATGCACGGCGATCCGCAGACGGCCGGTTTGTCACTCGGGGAACGGATAGCCCTCAAAGGGGGCCGTCGGCCCGGGTGTCTTGGTGGGTTCCGGTGCCGGAACGACGAGTGCCGCGCGGCCCTTGGTCAAAATTCCGGCTGCTGAGCTTACGCGAGGTCGTTGGTCCGCACAGCGGACCCTACGGCGCGCAGTCTTAGCGTAGGGTTCGCTATGTGGACCGAGCGCAGCTATTCAAAGGCGAGCACCAGCCGCTTACCCAGCGCGGCGGCGGCGCGCTCCAGTTGTTTCAGGGTTGGGGAGTGGTGCGGGTCCTCCAGGCGCTTGGCCGCGGGCCAGGAGGTGTCCAGGGCGCGGGCCAGTTCGGCGAAGGGGCGATCCGCGCGTGCCCGGCGCACCAGCAGGGCGGCCTGTATACGGGCGCTGGGGGCAATCCACTGTGCATCGGGGGCGAGCGAGGGCGCGGGGATGGGTTGCCCTTCCTCCATCCGTCCGTCCAGGGTCAAGGTCAGCACCTCGGCGGCGTTGAACAATGCCTCCTCCAAGGTGTCCCCCTCGGTGAAGGCCTCGTCGAAATCGATGAACTGGACCACAAAGCCGCCGTCGGGCTCCGGGGTCAGGGTTGCGGGGTAGCGGATATCCATGGGGGTTACCTGAGCTTGACGCCGGTTTGGCGTTCGATGCTGGCCAAGGTGCCGGGTTTCAGGTCACGCTTGCCGTGCAGCGGGACCGTCGTGCGGGCCGCACCTTTGCCCATGCGGACATGGCTGCCTTCCTGGCGCAGCACGGCCCAGCCTTCGGCCTTTAGCTGCTTGACAATATCTTGTCCATTCATGGGGGAAGGTTAGATCAGAAAAGGTAGAGGGTCAAGCGGTGCTGAATGGGCTTCAGCCCGCATCCGGCTGAAGCCTCGACCTCCGGTTGTTCCGGTGGTCATCCGGCCTCACCCCGCCCGCCGCAAGGTCTGCAACGGCGGCCGGATCAGCAGCGGATAGGTGGCGAGCGTCCCGGCCAGGCCGATCAGCAGGCCGGAGCCCAGGACGCCGGTGACCCAGAGCAGCGGGTTGAAGCCGAATTGCAGCCCGAAGAGCCGCTCGGCGAGTAGCCAGCCGGTCAATTCCGCGAAGATGGATGCGAGCAGGCCGGCGAGCAGTCCGGTGGCGGTGAATTCGACGGCCAGGCTGCCGAGCAGCGCCCAGCGGCCGGCGCCGAGCGTGCGTAGGATGCCGTGCTCGGTGCGCCGCTCCGCCAGGCTCGCCTGGATGCCGGCGAACATCACCAGCACCCCGGCGGCGAGGGTGAAGAGGAAGACATACTCCACCGCCAGCACCCCCCGGTCGATCACGGTGCGCACCTGCTTGAGCAGGGCGTCCACGCCCAGCAGGGTGACGCTGGGGAAACTCCGCACCAGTTCCGGGATCAGCCCCTCCTCGCTGCGCGGCAGGTGGAAGCTGGTGATGTAGGTGGCGGCCTCGGCGCCCAGCAGGCTGGGCGGTGAGACGACGAAGAAATTCACGTTGAAGCTGTCCCACTGCACCTCCCGCAGGCTGGTCACCGGGGCCGTGACCTCGTGGCCGGAGACGAAGAAGGTAATGCGGTCGCCGAGCGCGATCCCGAGCGTCTCGGCCAGGCCCTTCTCGACCGAGAACTGGGGGGCCGCAGGCGGCGCGCCCGGGGGCTGGTCCCACCACTGGCCGGCGGTGATCCGGTTGTCCGGCTGGGGCCGGTCGGCGAAGCTCAGATTGAACTCGCGGGCGGCCAGGCTCTCGGCGCGCGGGTTGGGGTAATCCGACGGCTTGACCTGGCGCTCGTTGATGCCGATCAGGCGCCCGCGGATCATTGGGAAGAGCGCGGCCTGTTCGACCCCGTGCCCCTGCAGGAAGGCGCGCAGCGGTTCCACCTCGCGCGGCTGGATGTTGATCAGGAACTGGTTGGGGGCGCCCGGGGGCAGCCCCTCCCGCCAGGTCTTGAGCAGATCCACCCGCACGACCGCGAGCAGCAGTAGGGCGAGGATGCCGAGCCCGAAGCCGGCGATCTGAAGTACCGCGAAGGTCGGCCGCCGGGTCAGGGCGGCGAGCCCCAGCCGCCACACGCCGCGGCTGCGCCCGGCGAGCCCTGCCGCGAGGCGCACCAGCCCCAGCACGGCGAGCACCAGGGTCGCCAACATCAGGGCCACGCCGCCCAGTAGCTTCCAGGCCAGGTCCGGGTCCCCGGCCTGCCACAGGATCAGCAGGGACAGCGCCAGCAGCGCCGCCAGCACCGAAGCCGCGGTCGAGGCGCGCGGCGTCCCCAGGTCACGGCGCAGCGCGCGCAGGGGAGAGACCCGGGTCAGTTGCAGGAGCGGCGGCACCGCAAAACCGAGCAGCGCGATCAGGCCGGTCGCGACCCCGACCAGGGCCGGCCGCAGCGAGGCCGGCGGCAGCTCGGTGCCGAAGCGGTCTGCGAGCGCGGCCACCAGCCCGAACTGCCCGAGCCAGCCGACGAGACAGCCCGCGAGGCTCGCCCCCAGCCCGAACAGCACCAGGCGCAGCAGGAAGACCCGCAGCAACAGGCCCCGCGGCGCGCCCAGACAGCGCATCACGGCCACCGCGTCGATCTGGCGCTCCACCAGGCGCCGGCTGGCCAGCGCAATGGCGCTGCCCGCCACCAGCAGCGTCACCAGGGTCGCCAGGTGCAGGAAGCGCGAGGCGCGGTCCAGGGCCGACTCGAACTCGGGGCGCGCGGTGCGCCCGTCCATCAGGCCCAGGTTGACCGGCAGTTGCGGCTTGAGCCACGCGGAGTAGTCATCGATGGCGCCGATCGGGCCCGCCAGCAGCAGGCGGTGCCGGACCCGGCTCGCCTCGCTCACCAGCCCGGTGGCCGGCAGGTCCGCCGCGTTCATCAGCACCCGGGGGGCGAGTTGGAAGAGGCTGCCGCCGCGGTCCGGTTCATAGCTCAGGATGGCGCCGACGCGCAGCCGCGATTCGCCGAGCCCGACCTCCGTGCCGATCTCCGCCTCCAGGAGGCGCAGCAACCGCGCCTCCACCCAGACCTCGCCGGGCGGCGGGCCTGCCTCGACGCTCCGCTCCGGGCCGGTGAAGCCGTCCTGCACCCGCAGCCGTCCGCGCAAGGGGTAGGGCGCATCCGCCGCCTTGACCTGCACCAGTTGCGGCCCCTGCTCGCCCATCACGACGCTGGGGAATTCCAGGGTGCGCGTACCGGTCAGGCCCAGGCGGGTCGCCTGCTCCAGGTAGGCCGCCGGGGGCAGGGACGAGCCGTCGATGGCCAGATCCGCGGCGATCAGCTCGCCGCCCTGCCGGGTCATCGCCGTCTCGATCCGGTCGGTGAAGAAGCCGACCGCGGTGATGGCCGCCACCGTCAGCAGCAGGGCGGCGCCGAGCAGATAAAGTTCGCCGCTGCGCCAATCCTGGCGCAGGAGGCGGCGCGTGATGCGCCAGGTCGATGAGGTCATACCATCACCTCCAGCGTCCCGTTGTGCATCCGGAGCCGCCGGTCGCAGCGCTGCGCCAGGCGCGGGTCGTGGGTCACCAGCACCAGGGCGGCGCCGCACGCCTGCCGCAGGTCGAGCAGCAGGTCGATGATATGCCCGCCGGTCGCCTCGTCCAGGTTGCCGGTGGGCTCATCCGCGAACAGGACCTGCGGACGCGGGGCATAGGCGCGGGCGATGGCGACCCGCTGCTGCTCGCCGCCGGAGAGTTGGCGCGGGTAGTGTCCGGCGCGGGGGGTGAGACCCACGAGGTCCAGGGCCTCGTCGGCGCGGCCCTCGGCGTCCGGGTTGCCGGTGAGTTCCAGCGGCAGCAGGACGTTCTCGCGTGCCGTCAGGGTGGGCAGGAGTTGGAAGCTCTGGAACACGAAGCCGACCCGCCCGGCGCGCAGTTCCGCCCGCCCGTCCTCGTCGAGGCCCGCCAGGCGTTGGCCGCAGAGCCAGACCTCGCCGCTGCTCGCGCTGTCCAGTCCCGCCAGGAGCCCGAGCAGGGTAGACTTGCCGGAGCCGGAGGCGCCGAGGATGGCCACTGCCTCGCCGGCCTGGATCTCAATCTCGAGCCCGTCCAAAATGGTCAGGTCGCCGCTCGGACCGCTGATGTGTTTGCCCAAGCCCTGGGCCCTGGTTACGACTGCCACCGGATCGACTGTCATGATGCGCCTTAAGTGGATGATGTTGTTTGCTGTGACCACGCTGGGATTGTCCCTGGCCCTGCCGCCGCCCGCCCGCGCTCAGGCACCGGTGATCCTGGTGCTGGGGGACAGCCTGAGCGCCGCCTATGGGATCGCGCTCGCCGACGGCTGGGTGGCCCTGCTCCAGGGCCGTCTGCGTGAGCGCGGCCTGGACTTTCAGGTGGTCAATGCCGGTATCTCCGGCGACACCACTGCCGGGGGCCTCGCGCGCCTGCCCGGACTGCTGGAGCGCCACCGCCCGGCGGTCCTGATCGTCGAGCTGGGCGCGAATGACGGCCTGCGGGGGATGAGGCCCACCATGATCCGCGACAATCTGGCCCGGATCATCCAGGCCGGGCGCGCGGCCGGCAGCCGGGTCTTGCTCACCGGCATCCAGTTGCCGCCCAACTACGGTGCGGCTTACAACCTCGCCTTTCAAGGTGTGTTCCAAGACCTGGCGGCCACGCAGGGGGTCGCGCTGGTGCCCTCGCTGCTCGCCGGGGTGGCCGAGGACCGCGCGCTGATGCAGGCGGACGGGATCCATCCGGACACCGCGGCCCAGTCGCGGATCCTCGACAACGTCTGGCCGGTGCTCGCGCCGCTGCTCGCGACGCTCTCCCCGGTCGCCGACTGATTCCCCGGTGGAGAGCAGTGTTACCGTGAAAGTCAGGCCGGGCTTATCCCCGCGATGTAACCATGTAGGGGCGGGTTTAAAACCCGCCCCTACGGAGGCCCTTTCCAGCGCCGGGGTGTCCAAGACAGCACCTGGCCGTTACTGCGAAAGACGCGCGGTGACGCCGTGGGAGCGGCCTCCGGCCGCGATGCGGCGCCGCGGGAACCTGCAACCCCTCGGTCGTCTTGTAGGTCGGGTTAGGCGCGCCCGGATGGGATCGCGTCGGAGCGCGGTGCCCGCGCGCGCCGTAACCCGACAGGCGTCACTGCTGCCGGGTTACGGCGCGCGATAAGCCCTCTAAGCCAAAACGCGAACTCTTGGGGCGCGCGCCTAACCCGACCTACAGACCTGGTCCACCCTAAGGCCTGGGCGCTTCGGTGATCGTCGCGACGGATCGCGCGCCCCGGAAGGGCTACAATTCGCTGTCCCGGCCGCTGCGCCGGTCAGGTCCCATCCGCAACGGAGTCCCCTATGCATCGCATCACCATCGTCGGTTCAGGTTTCGGTGCCCTGACCGCCGTCACCCGGCTCCGTGAGTCGGGCCTGAGCGCGGACCTCACCCTGGTCAGCCCGCGCCCCGAGTTCATCTACTATCCAAGCCTGATCTGGGTCCCGAGCGGGCTGCGCACCGGCGATGACCTGCGCGTCAACCTCAAGCAGTTCTTCAAGCGGATGGGGGTCAATCATGTCGCGGCCGCGGCGACCGGGCTCGCCGACGGGGGCCGGACCCTGGAGACCAGCACAGGACCCGTCCAGAACGACGGGCTGATCATCGCCAGCGGCGGGCGCTTCATCAAGAAGCTCCCCGGCATCGAGCACGCCATCACCCCCTGCGAGGGCATCGCCGCCGCGCAGGCCATTCGCGACCGGGTGCGGGCCATGGATGGCGGCACCATCGCCATGGGCTTTGCCGGCAACCCGAACGAGCCCAGCTCCATGCGGGGCGGGCCCGTCTTCGAGTTCCTGTTCGGCATGGACACCCAGTTGCGCCGGGAGGGGCGGCGCGAGCGCTTCAAACTGGTCTTCTTCACCCCGGCCGACAAGCCCGGCAACCGCCTGGGCCCCAAGGCCGTCGGCGGTCTGTTGAAGGAGATGGCCCGGCTCGGCATCGAGACCCACCTGGGGGCCAAGCTCAAGGGCTTCAGCGAGCGGCAGGTCACGACCGAGGCCGGCAGCTTCGACGCGGACCTGATCATCTTCATGCCCGGCATGACCGGCGATGCCTGGTTCGACAACACCGAACTGCCGCGCTCACCGGGCGGGCTCTTGCAGGCGGACGCCCAGTGCCGGGTCCCGGGGTTCCCGCGGGTCTATGCCGCCGGGGACGCGGGCAGCTTTCCGGGGCCCGACTGGATGCCCAAACAGGCGCACATGGCGGACCTGCAGGCGCGTGCCGCCGTCCAGAATCTGGTCGCCGAGTTGCGCGGCCAGCCGGCCACCGCGACCTTCCGGGTGGAGCTGCTCTGCATCGTCGATGCCAACGACCGCGGCATGCTGGTCGGCCGCAACCTGAAATACAACATCGTCCTGCCCGCCCTGCGCGTCTTACACTGGCTGAAGCGCGTCTACGAGTGGTGGTATCTGCGCCAGTATCGCTGAGCAGCGGTCCCCGATGGCCACCGACCCGCTGCGCGCCGCGATCGAGGGTCGCCACCCCCTGATCTACGTCCACTCCCCGGAGGAGGCGCGGGTGAGCGCGCGGGTGCGGCGCCTGGCCGCGGACCTCACCCCGGGGGGCGTGCCGGTAACCTGGACCTGCACCCGGGGACTGGAACCCGCGCCGGGAGGGACCCTGCCCGGCGGCGCGGCGCCCGCCCCGGGCGACACCCGTGACCCGGTCGCCGCCATCCAGGCGGTCGCCGCGGCGACCGGCCCCGGGCTTTACCTTTTCATGGACCTGACCCCCTTTCTCACGCGGCCCGAGGTGGCGCGGGCACTGCGCGACGCCCATGGCGCCCTGATGCAGCGCCCGGGGGCGGCCATCCTGATGGTCTCGCCGGAGGTCCTGATCCCGCCCGCGCTGCGGGCGGACGTGCTGCTGCTGGAGTTGCCCCTGCCCGATGCGGATGAGATCGCGGAGCGGGTGCGCTCGGTATGGGTCGGCTATACGACCAAGCCCCTGCCGGACGAGGCCCTGGCCGAACTGACCCTGGCGCTGAAGGGGCTGACGCTCGACGAGGTGAGCCATGTCATGCACCGCATCCTGGCGACCGGGCGCCTGAACCGGGACGGGATGCTGGCGGAGATCGGCGCGGCCAAGAAGGCGGCGGTGAGTGGTGCCGCCTTCCTCGACTATGTGCCGGAGCTGGTAGACCCGGAGCGCATCGGCGGCCTGGCGGTCCTGAAGGACTGGATCGCCCGGCGCGCGCCCCTGTTCAATCAGCGCACCCTGGACGCCGGCCTGCCCATCCCCAAAGGGCTGTTGCTCATGGGCATCAGCGGGTGCGGCAAGAGCCTGTGCGCCAAGCTCATCGCCCAGGCCTGGCGGGTGCCGCTGTTCCGGCTGGACATGAACCTGATCTATTCCGACCTCTACGGCAACCCCCAGGCGACCTTCCACAAGGCCCTGCGCACGATCGAATCGGTCGCCCCCGCGGTGCTCTGGATCGACGAGATCGAGAACGGTCTCGGTGGGAGTCAGGGTGGAGGCGGGGGTCACGCGGACGCCGCCTCCCACATCCTGTCGGCCTTCCTGACCTGGATGCAGGAGAAGCCGCCGCTGGTGTTCGTCGCCGCTACCGCCAACCGCATCGAGGCCCTGCCCGCGGAGATGATCCGCAAGGGCCGCTTCGACGAGGTCTTCTTCTTCGACCTGCCCAACGATGACGAGCGCGCCGCGATCTTCGCCGTCCACATCCGCCGCAACCACGGCGACCCCGCCGGCTTCGACCTGGAGCGCCTGGTACGCGACAGCCGCGACTGGACCGCCGCCGAGATCGAACAGATGGTGATCGCCGGGCGTATCGATGCGGAGCGCGACCGCGCCCCCTTCGCCACCGAGCACATCCTGACCCAGGCGCGCCGCCTGGTGCCCCTGTCCAAGGCCATGAACGAACAGATCCGCTTTATCCGTGACTGGGCCTGGGACCGCGCCACCCCGGCGTCGGCCAATCAGAAGGTCCACTATGACTGAGCGCGGCGCGCTACACTCAGATGCGTCCGCGGTCGCGGGCTTCGGTCCGGGCCCAGGTCCGGGCGGTTCCTCAAGGCCGGTCCTTTTTCTACGCTCAATGCAGGGGTTATCGATCGATGAATGAGGCAGACAAATTGCATGCGCTGCGGCGCTCACTGCTCGGCTCCGAACTCGACGAGGCCGAGATCCCGGTGCTCGCCGGTCAGATGGGGGTGGCGACCCGGCACGACGGCGAGACGCTGCTCATCGAGGGTGATGAGCACCGCACCCTGTTCCTGCTCGCCGCCGGCGTCATCAACGTCGTCAAGGCGGTCGGCGGCCACGAGGAGACCGTCTACCAGTTGCAGGTCGGCGAATGCGCCGGCACCCGCGCCTTCGTCGATGGGTCGCCGCGCAAGGCCGGGCTGCGCTCGCAGGGCGACAGCACGGTGCTGACGCTGGAGCCCGCGGCCTTCGAGTCGCTGGTCGACACCCACCCGCGGCTCGTCTACAAGGTCATGCGCGCCTTCTTCCGGACCACCCATGCCAACCTGATGCGCATGAATCTGGAGAGCAATGAGCTGCGCAACTATTTGCTGAAGACCGGCGGGCGCTATTGATAGCCCCGTGGGCGCGGCTTGTGCCGCGGCGAGGGGACGGCAACTTGCGCGGTCCCGGGCGTCCTACACCGGTGGTGGCGGTCTTACCGTGAACCCGCAACGAGCGGTTTCCGCAACTGAACGAAAAAACGCAAATAAATTAGATTTTTGGCATCAGCCCCATGGTTGCCCGCGAGCTGAGCCGGCGGCCTGGTACGCGATTCCAGCTAACCTTGCGGTGGCCCGAAGCCCCGAAGGGGCGTGACATACCAGCTTAGGGCGCAACGCCCTGGGTTGCGTGCGTACAAGGGATTAGCCCTGAAAGGGCGTGACATAGCGGCAGCGCCCGATGTCACGCCCTTGCAGGGCTAGGCCGATTACACGACGCGATCCCCGGGGCGTTGCCCCGGGCTGGTATGTACGACCCCGTTGGGGTCGTCCGCCAAGCTATCGGCTGGAGCGGGGCACTAGCCCGAGCGGCGGTGCGGGATTCGGTGGACTGCGCTATCGCTTGTCCACCCTACGGCTGGAGCCAGGTACGCGATGCGCCCAGAACGAGCAGTCCTCTCACAGAGACACAAAGATCACAAAGATTTTCAAAGCGATATCCAGGTCCAGGCGGTCATCTGGGCGGTGATCGCCCCAACGCCGTCAATGATCTGTTTTTCTTTGTGTCTTTGTGTCTTTGTGTCTTTGTGAGAGCACTTGCCGGATTTGGGTTCACGGTAAACCAGTTCCACCAGGTCTCCCCACTCCATGCTTGAGATCCACCACAGCAACCGGCTCGAAGTCCTGCTCGACCACCTGGTCGCTGTGCTCGAGGGGCCGCTCGCGGACCCCTTCGGCGAGGAGTTCCTGGTCGCCCAGAACCAGGGGATGGCCCGCTGGCTCGCCCAGGGGCTGGCGCAACGCACCGGGATCGCGGCCAACCTGCGCTTTCCGCTGCCGGCGCGCCTCGTCTGGGACCTGCTCGGCTGTTGGTTCGAGGACCTGCCGCCCCAGTCGGACTGGGACAAGGACCGCCTGGTGTGGCGGATCTTCGCCCAATTGCCGGGGCTCGCGGCGGACCCGGCCTTTGCCGAGCCGGCGCGCTACCTGGTGGGCGAGCCGCAGGAGCTCAAGACCTACCAGTTGGCGCGGCGCGTGGCGGACCTCTTCGACCAATACCTGGTCTACCGGCCGGACCTGGTGCTGGAGTGGGAGCAGGCGCCCGCCCAGGCCCCAGCCGGCGCCCCGGCCGGGATCAGGCCGGACCAGGACCACTGGCAGGCCCGCCTCTGGCGCCTGCTGGCCGCGCAGATCGACACCCCCCACCGCGCCGCCCTGTTCGGCCGCCTGGACCGTGCCCTGAGCGCCGGTGTCGCGCCCCGGGCGCCCCTGCCGGAGCGGGTGCTGGTCTTCGCGCCGACGGCGCTCCCGCCCATCTATTGCCGGGTCCTGGTGGGGCTCGCCGGGCTGATCCCGGTCCACCTCTTCGTGCTCAACCCCTGTGAGGAGTATTGGGCCGACATCGTGGACGAGGGGCGGCAGGCGCGCCGCCGCGCCCGTGCCCTGCTGACCGGGACCCCGGACGGTTCTGCGCTCCTGGATCTGGGCAACCCGCTGCTCGCCTCCTGGGGTCACGGCGGCATGGGCTTCCAGGACCAACTGCTGGACATGGGCGGGGACTGGCTGCCGGACTTCCGCGAGCCGGACGAGGGCCTACTGCTCGGCCTGATCCAGGGCGACATCCTGGCCCTGCGCGACCGGCGCCACCCGGACCCGGCCGAGCGCTGGCCGCTCGACCCCGCGGACGACTCGATCCAGGTCCAGGCGTGTCACGGGCGCCACCGCGAGATCGAGGTCCTGCACGACCGCCTGCTGCGGCTCTTCGCCGACCTGCCGGGGCTCAAACCCCGGCAGATCATCTGCATGGCCCCCGACATCGACAGCTACGCGCCCCATATCGACGCCGTCTTCGGCGCCGCGCCCCCGCAGCGGCGTATCCCCTGGTCGATCGCCGACCGGCGCCTGTCCGCGGAGCAGCCGCTGCTGGCCGCCGTCACCGAACTGCTCGGGCTGCCCAACTCCCGCCTGGGGGCGGCGGAGGTGCTTGACTGGCTGGAGGTGCCGGCCATCGCCCGGCGCTTCGCCATCGACACGCAGGACCTCGCCCGCATCCGCACCTGGGTGACCGAGACCGGGGTGCGCTGGGGCCTGGACGGACCCATGCGCGCGGACCTGGACCTGCCGGGTGAGGACGCCAACACCTGGGCCTTCGGGCTGCGGCGCCTGTTCCTGGGGCTGGCCCTGCCGCCGGGCGACACCCTGTACCGCGGCGTCCTGCCTTACCCGGACGTCGAGGGGCCGGAGGCGCAGGCGTTGGGCGGCCTCCAGGAGGTCATCGAGCGGCTGGCCCACTGGCGCGCCGCGCTGGCCCACCCGCGCACCCTGGCGGACTGGGCCGGGACCGTCAACCGGCTGCTCGCCGACCTCTTCGACCCGGACGAGGACGAGGAGGACCTGCTCCAACCCCTGCGCGCCGCCCTGAACCAGCTCGGGCTGAACGGCGAGGCGGCGGGGCTCACGGCCCCCGTGGGGCTCGACATCCTGCGCGCCGAGGTCGGCGCCGTGCTGGACGCCGCGGCCCCCGCGCAGCGCTTCCTGACCGGGCGCGTGACCTTCTGCAACATGGTCCCGATGCGCAGCATCCCGGCGCGCGTCCTGTGCCTGCTCGGCATGAACGGGATCGACTTCCCGCGCGACCAGCGCCCGCTCGCCTTCGACCTGATGGCCGCCGCCCCGCGCCGCGGCGACCGCGCCCGCCGCGAGGACGACCGGCACCTGTTCCTGGAGGCGGTGCTCTCCGCCCGCGAGCGGCTCTATCTCTCCTACCTGGGCCGCGACCAGCGCGACAACGCCGTGCGCGTCCCCTCGGTGCTGGTGGACGAACTGCTGGACTACTGCCGCGGCGCCTTCCGCTTCACCGATGGGGTCGAAGTGCTGGACCGGCTCCTGGTCCGCCACCCGCTCCAGCCCTTCTCCCGACGCTATTTCGACGGCGCGGACGCGCGCCTGTGGAGCTACCGGGACGACTGGTGCCGGGCCGCGCGGGCGACGCGCGACCCCGGGTCAGACTGCTTCGCCCCGGCCGCCGCGGCGCCCGCGGGCGGGTGGGCGGCGGGGGAGGGTGCGTCTCCGCGAGGGCTAGATCTGCCGGAAGTGGAACTGCCGGAACTGGAGCTCGACGACCTGATCCGCTTCCTGCGCCTGCCCGCCGAGTGGTTCCTGACCCGCACGCTCGGACTGCGCACCCCGGACGAGGAGGCGGCCGTGGCGCAGGTCGAGCCCTTCGCCCTGGACGGCCTCACCGGCTGGGGCCTGCGCCAGCGCCTCCTGACCCTGGCGGGGGAGGGCCGGCCGGACGCCGAGGCGCGCGCCCTGGTGCTCGCGGGCGGCGACCTGCCCCACGGGGCCGCCGCCGGGCTGCTGCTGGACGCCCAGGCCGGGCGGGTCGCCGCCTTCCGCGCCGGGCTCGCGCCCTATCTGCGGGACCAGCGCCCGCCGCTGGAGTTGGATCTCCCGATCGGCGGCCGGCGCCTGGTCGGCTGGGTGGACGGGGTGACGGGTGAGGGCCTGCTCGCCTGGCGGTTCGGCCGGCAGCGCGCCCAGGACCTGCTCGCCCTCTGGGTCCGGCACCTGGTGCTGAACCACCTGGCCCCCGCCGGCATCGGTCATCTCAGCACCCTGGTCACCGAGACCGAGGACAAGCGCACCGGCACCTTCCTGCTGGAGGTGCTGCGGCTCGCGCCGGTCCCGGGCGCCCTGGGGCACCTGGAGACCCTGGTCGACCTCTTCCAAGCCGGCCTTCTCGCGCCCCTGCCGTTCTACCCCGAGACCTCCCGCGCCCTCGCCGCCGACGGCTGGCAGAAACAGGCCCGGGACGCCTGGGAGGGCGGCTTCGGCGGCGGCGCCGGCGAGTCGCAGCGCTGGGCCATCCGCACTGCCCTGCGCGGGCGCGACCCCATCGACCAGACCTTCGAGACCCTGGCCCACTTGGTCTTCGACCCGCTGCTCGCCGCGGCTGAGGGGAATGATGAGTGAACCTGGAAAGAGCATTTGTTTCACGCAAAGACGCAAAGACGCAAAGTTTTTCAATGCGATATCTCTGTCGTACGGTTCACCTGCCGGGTGACGGGATCATCGCCGGCAAAGTTCTATTCTTCTTTGCGTTCTTGGCGTCTTTGCGTGAGCAATTGCCGATTCTAGGATGAACCATCGTCGTTCTGGCTCCCACGCTCCCGCGTGGGAGCAAGAGCGGGCGCTCCGCGTCCGGTTGGTAGACGGGACGCGGCGCGTCCGCCCGGCATTCCCCTGCTTCCAAGACTGGGCAAGTATTCGCTGCGGTCGCGGCGAAGCCGCGGGTCGGAGCGCCGGCATCTTGCCGGCCCGCCGCCGTAAGGCGGCGAATCGGAGCCGCGCGTGGCGCATCACCCATTCGCCGCAAAGAATAGCGACGGCGCTCCGCGCCGTGGCCGGCAAGATGCCGGCGCTCCCAAGGTCAGCGCCGCGGTCGCGATCGGCAGCATTCCGCGAATACTTGCCCCTTGCAACCCCGCCCCGAACCGGGCATAAAGGACCAGCACCGCGCCCATATCAGCACCAGCCCACCCAGGGACAGGCCAATGCCCGACGCACCGCCCGCAGCGCCAAGAACCCACGAGACCGACCGGCAACCCGACCGGCCATACGAACTGTTCATCAGCTATGCGCATGAGAACGAGCCCGTCAAGGACCGCCTGCTCAAGCACCTGGCGACCCTCCAACGCCAAGGGCTGGTGAGCACCTGGACCGACCGCGCCATCCCACCCGGCAGCCGGTGGCGCGAGGAGATCGAGTCCGCCATGGCCCGTGCCGACGGCGCCATCTTCCTGGTCGAGGAGCACTTCCTCGCCTCGGGCTTCTGCATGGATGTCGAGGTCCCCGCCTTCCTGGAGCGCCGGGCGGCGGAGGGAACCTTGATCCTGTTCGTCCTGACCCAGCACTGCAACTGGCCGGCGATCGACTTCATCCGCGCCACCCAACTGCTCCCGCGCGACGCCAAGCCCATGCGCGCCTTCCGCCCGCAGGCACTCGCCTATACGCACGTCGTGCAGGAGATCGGCCGGGAGTTGGGCCGTCACCGCGCCGCCCACCCGCGCCCTGCCGCGCAACCGGTCGACGGCACCCTGGAGACCCCGCACCCGGACCAGCCGCCGGACCCCCTGTCCCACCGCCTGGCCCAGGTCCTCGCGCGCCTCCCCGGCCGCACCGACCGCCTCTTCGGCCGCGAGCGCGACCTGGCCCGGCTCGATGCCCGCTTCGGCACCGCGGCCGGGGGCGGCAGCGGGGTCCTGCTCTGGGTCGCCCCCGGCGGCATGGGCAAGTCCGCACTCACCCGCTGGTGGCTCGCGCACCACGCCTGGCCCGGCGGGACCCGCTTCGTCGGCCACTCCTTCTACTCCCAGGGCAGCGGCAACCAGGGCACCAGCGCGCGCGCCTTCCTGCTCGGCGCCCTCGCCGGGCTCGGCTGGACGCCCGCCGGCGGCGGGGCCCAGGACTCCGACTACGACCTGGGTCAGCGGCTCGCCCGGACCGCCGCCGCCGCCCCGGCCCAGGCACCGGTGGTCCTGTTGCTGGACGGGCTGGAGCCGCTGCAACAGGCGTCCGGCGACCCCGGGGTCCACGGCAGCGTCAAGGACCAGGGCCTGCTCGGCCTGCTGGAGACCCTGGCCCGCGCCCCCGGCACCGCACTGTGCCTCGCCAGCAGCCGGCTGCCGGTCCCGGACCCCGGCGTCGCCGACTGGCCGGGCTTCACCCAGGTCGACCTGAAGGCACTGCCCATCGACGGCGCCCGCGCACTGCTCGAGACCCGCGGGGTCGCCGGTAGCGCCGCCGATCTGGACGCCCTGGCCGAGCGCTGCGACCGGCACCCGCTGGCCCTGACCCTGGCGGCCGAGTTCGTCCACACCTTCCTTGACGACAGCGCCGCGGCCCTCCTGGCATGGGACTGGGACCCGCCTGGGAGCGCCCCTGGGAGCGCCGGCCTCCGGCCGGCCAGCCGGCCGGAGGCCGGTGCCCCCAGCCGGCCGGAGGCCGGTGCTCCCGGCCGGCCGGAGGCCGGTGCTCCCGGCCGGCCGGAGGCCGGTGCTCCCGGCCGGCCGGAGGCCGGTGTACCCGGCCGGCCGGAGGCCGGCGCTCCCAGCCGGCACGCCGCGACCATCATGGCCTGGTTCGACGCCGAGCTCGCCCGCGGCCGGCAGGACCTGGACCGGGAACTGGTCCAGTGCCTCGGCCTCTTCGACCGCCCGGCCCCCTGGGGCGCGCTGCTCGCGCTCAAGGCCGCCGATCCGCCCATCCCCGGGCTGACGCGGGCGTTGCACGGCGCGGACGACCGGGCGCTCGCCGAGTCACTGGCCCGGCTCGCCCAATGGGGCCTGCTCGACTGCGACCCGGCCGAGCCCGCGCCGGACCTCGACGCCCACCCGCTGGTGCGCGAGCGCTTCGGCGCCCGCTTGCAGGAGGAGCACCCGGACGCCTTGCGGGCCGCGCACCGCTGCCTGTTCAATTGGTTCCGCGCGCTCCCGGGGGCGGACCGGCCGGACGGGCTGGACGGGCTGGAGCCGCTGTACCGGGCGGTCGGGCATGGGTGTCGGGCCGGGCAGTACGAGGCCGCGCTGCTGGTCTATCAGGACCGCATCCAGCGCGGTGATCAGGGCTACACGACGTTCCAACTCGGCGCCATCTCGGCCGACCTGTCCGCCCTCGCCGGGTTCTTCCCGGACGGCTGGTCGGCGGCGCCCGTGACTGGCGACCTGTCCGAGCCCAACCGTTCCTGGCTGATCGCCGAGGCGGCCTTCTGTCTGATGTCGCTGGGCCGGCTGGAAGAGTCGCTGGGGCCGCGGCAGACGCATCGCGAGCGCAGCCGCGAGTCCGGCGACTGGAACGAGTTCTGTATCGCGTCGATTAACCTGATCGACCTCCAGACCCCGCTCGGGCGCTGGGTCGAGGCCGAGCGGACCGCGCTGGAGGCGGTCGCGGCGTCCGGGCGGGTCGCGGACCAGTCCGAGGCCCAGTTCGACAAGCTGGTGGCGCTCGCCAAGCTGGGCCAGGCGCTGCACGGTCAGGGCCGGCTCGCCGAGTCCGCCGCGGCCTTTGCCGAGGCCGAGTCGATCCAAGCGCGGCGGTCTCCCAAGCTCCCGACCCTGAACAGCCTGGCCGGCTTCGACTACGGCCAACTGCTGCTGGACGGCGCCCGTGAAGCGGCAGGTCGGCTGGCGGTCCTCAAGCGTGCGCGCGACTCGCTGGCCTATTTCCTGGGAACCGGACATCTGCTCTCCCAGGCACTCGACCACTGCCAGATCGGCCAGTCGCTCGCCGCGGCCGGCGACCGGGACTCAGAGACCCAAGCCGACGCGGCCCTGGACCTGGCCGTCGCGACCATGCGCCGGGCCGGATGGATCCTCAACATGCCCGTCCTCTACCTCGCCCGCGCCCACCAGCACCGCGACCGCCACCGCCCGGACCTCGCCCGCGCCGACCTGGACTCGGCCCGCGCCATCGCCGCCCGCGGCATGATGCAGACCCCGCTCGCCGACTGCGCACTGCTCGAGGGCCACCTGCACCTGGACCGGCTCACCCGCCCGGCCGCCGGCCTTGCCGCACCGGGCGCGGCGGAGCGCCCCGGACCCGGGCCCGCCGCGGACCGCCCCGACCCCATCCCGGACGCCGCCCGCGCCTGGGCCCAGGCCCACGAGCTCATCCGCCGCACCGGCTACGCGCGCCGCGAGACCGAACTCCACCTGCTGGAGGCCCGCCTGCGCCACCACCAGGGCCGCCCGGACCAGGCCGCCGAGGCCCTGGCCCGCGCCCGGTCGCGCATCCAGGCCATCGGCCAATGGGGCCTCTGGCCGCGCCTCACCCAGGTCGCCCGGGAGCTTGGCGTCCAGGTCCCCGAGCGGCCCCCGGACTGACGCCCGGGCCTCGATCAGGATGCCGGTCACCCCGCGAGTCAGAGTCGTCGCCGCGTCGGAGCGGCCTCCAACCGCGATGCGAAGCCACGGTAACCTGCGACCCCGCCGCAGGCGTAGGTCGGGTTAGCGAAGCGTAACCCGACAGTTCGGCGCCCCGTGTCGGGTTACGGCGCGCGGTGAGCCCCTGTACTTTCAATCGGCCCCGTGCCGCGCGCGCCTAACCCGACCTACGGGACTGCGCTACCCCGCGACCCTGAGGCGTATCGCGAGGCCCGGTCGCGGCTGAAGCCGCTCCCACGCGGTCCCGGCGGGACTGTCACGGTAACCCGACCGACGAGCATCCGTTCGCCATCCCCGGAGCGTTGTCACGACGCCCGCGTTATGATCAGCCCCCCGGCGATTGCTTGCAGCCATCGGTATTCACCCATGACCATCCGCAGAACCATCGGCCGCCGCACCCAGCGCCCCATCGGCGTCGTGGCGCCGCCCACCCCCGCGGAGATCGCCTGGCGCGAGGCCATGGCGCAGACCCGCACCCGGGTCCCCAAGGGCGTCTTTCGCTACCCCACGCACGAGGCCGCCAATGCCGATTGGGAACGATGGCAAGCCGAACTGGTTGCAGCGACTCTTCGGCGCTGAACGGTTCAGACCGTCGGAACCGGCCGCCGACGGATCGGCGGACGACTACACCCGTCCCGCCACCTGGGAGGACGTCCAAACGACCGTCCGCTTGCTCAACCGCGCGCGCGTCCGCTATGTGCTGGTCGGCGGCTATGCCCTGGCCGCCAACGGCTATGTCCGGATGACCGATGACATCGACATCGCCGTAGCCCCCGATCCCGAAAACTCAGCCCGCTGGATCGCCGCCCTGGCCGCGCTGCCCGATGGCGCGAGCAAGACCCTGAGCGGTGAAGCAGACCCCTTCGAGGGCGACTATCTGCACGCGATCCGTCTCAACGATGAATTTACGATCGACCTCATGCCCTCGGTCGCGGGGATCAGCTTCGCGGAACTGGAACGCCATATCGCCTGGCTCGACCTGGACGGCGAAGCGGTGCCGGTCCTGGACCTGACCGGTCTCTTGAAGACCAAGCAGGGCCTTCGCCCCAAGGATCAGGCCGACGCCCGCATCCTGCGCGAGGCGTTGCGGCGGCTGGAGGGCAATCCGTGAACCCGCTCGCCTGAAACCCTGCCTCGAACCGGGCATAACAGGCCGACAGCAAGCCCACCTCAGCACCAGCCCGCCCGGGAGCCTGAGGGAGCGGCTTCAGCCGCGACCGAGCCTCGTCGCGGCTGAAGCCGCTCCCACCGGGCGCTTTTTCTCGTTCCCACGCTCCCGCGTGGGAATGCCGCGCGGGCGCTCCCGCGTCCGGTCCTGGCGCTGGACGCGGAGCGCCCGCACTTGCTCCCACGCAATAGCGTGGGAGCCAGAGGGAACCCTGGCCGCGGCGATCAACCGCGGCCTCTCAAGGTGCGCACGGCGCACCCTACGCCAATGGTCCGAGCCATTGCGTCAGGCGGTACCAGCCCGCCTCCCCCGGTCGCGCAGCGACACTGTGGGAGCGGCTTCAGCCGCGACGAGCCCAGGGCCCGGCAAGTTGCCGGAAACCACCGGGGTCGTTAAACCTAAATCCGGAAATTGCTCTCACAAAGACACAAAGACACAAAGAACAACACATCACTCAAGCCGTTGTGCCGAGCACCGCCCAACTGGCCTCCTCGACCGACCTATCGCTCTGAAAATCTTTGTGATCTTTGTGTCTCTGTGAGAGAACTTCTTTTCTCGTTCCCACGCTCCCGCGTCCGGTCCTGGCACCGGACGCGGAGCGCCCGCACTTGCTCCCACGCAATAGCGTGGGAGCCAGAGGGCGGCGCGGTTTTCTCGTTCCCACGCTCCCGCGTGGGAATGCCGCGCGGGCGCTCCCGCGTCCGGTCCTGGAACTGGACGCGGAGCGCCCGCACTTGCTCCCACGCAATAGCGTGGGAGCCAGAGGGCGCCAGAGGGCGTCACCCGACGCTTCGGCGCCGCACGTCGGGTTACGGCGCGCGGTAAGCCTGTGCTTGCAATCGGCGCCGTCGCGCGCGCCTGACACTAGCCCGACCTACGCGGCTTCACCCCGACCCCCAAAAGGGATTACCATCCGCCCCACCGGATCACACAGGGAGCCCCCCGGATGGCCGCCGAGCTCAATCTCCAATTCCCCGACGCCGATCATGTGGTCGTCAGCCTCGACGGACTGGCGTCCGGTCCGCTGCCCTTCGCGGACCCCTTCACGCCCAAGGACCACGCGGACATCGCCTGGTACATCGAGACCTACGGCGCCCGCGCCCTGGGCGACCCGGACGACACCGAGGCGGCGCGCATCCGTGCCCGGCTCCCGGAACTGGGCAAGAGGCTCTTCGCGTCCGTCTTTGCCGCGGACCAGGCGAAACGGGCCTTCTTCCGCTTCCAGGAGTCGGAGCCCCAGTCCCCGGACCCCGCCGGCACCGCGCCGCCGACCCGGCTCATCACCATCAGCGCCTTGGACCCGACGGTGCTCGCGCTCCCCTGGGAACTGCTCCACGACGCGACGGCGCCGGACGGGACCTACCTCTTTCACGAACGACTCTCCATCCGCCGTCGCGTCCCCGGGGCGACCGGCGGGCGCCTGCCCTTCCCGGTCGCGCCCAAGGAGCGGCTGCACCTCCTCTTCGTCGTCAGCCGCCCGACGGACGCCGGCTTCCTCGACCCGCGCCTGGACCCGCGCGCCGTGCTCGACGCACTCGACGCCGAGGCCCCGGGCCGCGTGACCTGCGAGTTCCTGCGCCCGCCCACGCTCGCGGCCCTGACCGACCGGCTGGGTCGCACCGACCTGCCGCCCGTCGATTGCCTGCATTTCGACGGCCACGGCGTCTTCGACCGCGCCGGCAATCTGCCGGCCCTGCATCGTGCCGCCGGCGGCAAGTCCGGCGCCCCCGCCGAGTCGGTCCAGAAGGACCAGGGCGGGCCGGGCGAGTACCCGCCCGACACCGGCTACCTGCTCTTCGAGGACGCCGCGGGCGGCACCGACTTCGTCCCCGCCCACCGCCTGGGCGAGACCCTGCATCGCCGCCGTGTCGCCCTGGTCATCCTCTCCGCCTGCCAATCCGCCGCCGTCGGTAACCAGGACCCCGAAGACGGGCACGAGCCCGCGCCGGAAACGAACGAACCAAACGACTCGGCGGGCCAGAGGCCCGCCGAGCTGGGCAGCGTGGCGGCGCGCCTCACCGCCACCGGCATCCCTGCCGTGCTCGCCATGACCCACTCGGTCCTGGTCGCGACCACCCGCACCCTGTTCGGCGAGGTCTACAAACAGCTCGCCCGCCGCCGCACCCTGGGCGAGTCGCTCGACGCCGCGCGCCTGCGCCTGGCCCAGGACCCGCGCAAGTACCAGCTCCAGCGCGGCGAGGAGCGGGTCTGGCTCAGCCTTCAGGACTGGTTCATCCCGGCGCTCTATCAAATGGGCGAGGACCTGCCGCTGTTGCTGCCGACGGCGGGGGAGGGCCTGGATGCCCCGCCTGCACGCGCGGGCGCGACGCCGCCCTTCCTCCCGGCCGAACCCGAAACCGGCTTCCACGGCCGCCGCCGCGAGCTCTGGGCGATCGAGCGCGCCTTCTCCGCCCCCGCCGACACCCCGCAGGCGGCCCTGCGCCTGACCCTGACCGGCTTCGGCGGCCAGGGCAAGACCGCGCTCGCGCTCGAGGCCGGCCGCTGGCTCAAGCGGACCGGGCTCTTCGACGCCGTCGTCTGGGTCGACTTCGCCCGCGAGCAGGGCCGCGACGCCCTGCGCGCCGCGCTCAACGCCATCGGCGCGGTGCTGGACACGACGCTCGCCGACGCCGCCGCCGCCCTGGAGGC
>Ga0247838_1002487_pt1 | contig 23210 bp, 31 predicted proteins | sample LaCruzMarch2015__5_FD_189097 | JGI IMG/M metagenome (GOLD analysis project Ga0247838, IMG submission 189097) | Freshwater microbial communities from meromictic Lake La Cruz, Castile-La Mancha, Spain - LaCruzMarch2015_15m | ecosystem: Environmental > Aquatic > Freshwater > Lake | place: Spain... | reverse complement strand
TTGGCAGACCGGCTGACGAAGCTGCAGATCCGTCACCTGAGCCTTGCGTCGCCATTTCAGCCAGTCAGGGTGGACGTGGAGGTTGGCGCGTGGAACGGCACTTCGTTCTGGGGGACGCTGGGTGACATTCATATCCCTGTTGTTGTGAAGGCGGTGGGACGCCGTCGGTGCAATTACGCGAAGACTATGTAACAATGCGCGTATTTCGCAACACCGTCTTCCAGAGGGCGCCCAGGACAAATAGATAAAAGAGCATGGCGCACCACGCGGTGTCAGTGATGTCCTTGACACAGAACACAATGGCAACAGCTGCCATGAGAGCAACGAACTTCATATTCAAAACACACGCACTGCTTATAAAAGCTTATCGACGGTGGCATGTGAATGCTGCTGTGGGGCACGGTGAATCCAGACGGTGAGTGCGATAGCCACACAGGGGTGCTGCTCAGGCAGCGTGATATAGAGGAGATCTCGCAGCAGCACACGCTTGTAGGCAAACCAGTGAAGCTTGAACACAAGGGAGTGGCGGTGGGGCATGTGGTCTCAGCGTGGCAACACGGCAACCGTCTCGATTGCGTGCTGCAAATCGACAATAACATCCCAGGCCTATTCGCGCAGAAATTTGTGGAGAGTGGACGATGCAAGGAGCTGAGTTTGGGATACTCTATTGCCATGCAGCACTCAGATGGACGGATCAAAGGGGGCGACAAGACGGTGCATGAGGTCTCACTTGTCAAAAAGGGCGCGCGGCATGAGTGCGACATCAGGGGTTTCTCAAAGGATGTTATTTAAGGTTTCATTTGATATGCATGATGCAATGGTTGATCATGTTGCTGGTTGCACTGCTTCTGCTCATGCAATGTGACGCATTGCGTATCACGTTCACGCCAGCACCAAAAACACCTCCATGTGAAAAGCGTTTTTGCTACGAGTACTACCTCAGTAAGATGCGTGGATTCCTCAATGAGACAAATGGTTCACGCTGATGCTATGAATACGTGTATCCCAACGACAGCAACCAAATGTAGCACGGCATGTAGTTGATCCGCTTCATCTGACGACACATATTTCTGGGAAATCCACAAGCACATCACTGTAATGGGAAAGACTTCTAATAACCAGTTTGGTGCTCTGATAGCAGCAACAGCAACCGCCGTGTGTGCCATTATAACGTCTATGTATCGGATCCAGATGGATGCATGTCCTGTATGATACAGCAGACTTGTAAGCGTCAGAACAAGATAGATATGGTGATATATCGCGTCTTGTGCGTAGAACGCATGCAAGACAATTGTGGCGAAAAGGCATGACGTGAGGTGTAGCATGACACGATATATGATGGCCGATGACTCACATCACTAGTTCGGGCTTGTTTTGTTTTAATAAATTATATTATCTGCAATCACGTGACCAGCCTGGAGTGACGTCATTGAATGCACGCGAAGCGCAAAGTATCTGGCAAGCTGCCAGTGGAGTCATGGGCGGCGGTGGCACTGCACTTGGGGTCAAACCCGCGCAAGGTGTTCATGCTAGTGTGTGCTGTGAGAGGGTTGGACTGGTGGCTGGGGACGGAGTGGTGGAGTAAGTACTGGGCGAAGCATCAGGTTTGATGACGTGCGCGTGCTGCAAACTTCGTTTGGATAACTTCATTTGACTCAGGAGTACTTGCGGCACAAGGGGTGGACGCCGCACTGGTTTCTTCGTTACAGAGCGTGGAGGCACCTGCGTCCCGCGCAGTACCGTCCTCTGCTTCGGTTGGTGTATAGCCTGAGATGTGATTTCTGTGGATGTCGATACCACCATGGGATCAACACGCACCTCATGGTGCGGATCTGCACGACCTGCAGCCAGGTGTGTGCCACATCATAAACCCTGAAAGTTCAACGTACTGACACCAACGACTGGTTCAGGACCGATTTGTGTCGAACGCCGTGCTGTACATGCGGTATGGCATTTCGACTGCCAAACTGCTCGAGCAGTGGGGACCCTTTGTCAGTTACAGACCTGTTGGTGTTTACCGCACCGTGCGCGAGCTCATGTCCTACACACGAGATCCAATCGACCTACAGGCCTGTAACAACAAGCGAGTGTTCTTCTGGCGCCCAGATATAGACTGTCTATTCAACCTGTCCCGTTGCGAGGCTGAACAAACAGCGAAGCTGCTGTTGATCAATCGTCTCAAGGGCTGCCTGAAGCGTCGATTTGTTCAACACCTATCGCGACGGTATATGATCGAGCACGCCTTTCGCAACGAGATGAGGCGGTTCAAGGAGCCGCTGTTGCTGGGCACCTGGTTCGTCGGTGGACCAGATAGCCTCGGGTGGCGTACGATTCCCAACAAAGGCGATCCATCACACATCCGCAGTGCATTCAACAGGCTGATTGAGCACTACCACAGCATGCCGTTGCTTGCACGGGATGAGTATGTCTTGAAGACGGCCCTTCGTCATCTGCAGCTCAACGCAGACACGGTACTTGAGCGGGCAGACCTCATAGCAGAGGCCAGTGGGTTGGTTCCATCCAGCAAGCGGTTTAATGTATAAAAGGGGTACGAGATAGTTCGATAAGGCGTTGGTGACGTTGCGGAGATGTGTTTTACCCTTCATTAGGCTTGCGAGCTCCTTATTTCAAACATATAAAAGCTGGATGTGAATAATTACAATAGTCATGAGCATGTTATACGTCGACGCAAATTATTATCGGCAGCTGATGGAGTCCAGAAACAACAGCGCGAGATTGATAGATGAGAATGAATCTCTACTGGCTCGTGTGCAGACGCTGACTGTTGAGAGCGATGCAAACAAACAACTTGTCGTTGAAATCACAGATGCCATTGGCAAGCTGGACACGGAATTCAACGTGTTGAAAGCCAAGACAACAAGCTCTCTATCGACTGTGACAGGCTATGTGACGATGTTGTGTGCTAATGACCTATGCATGAAAGAGACACTGATTGAAAAGTCCAAAGCAGTGGCGTTTTACAGTGTACAGGTTGATGGTCTGCGAACGATGGTCAATGAAGAAATGAAGAAGTTGCAGGAACCAATGGTTACGTCCAACATCGCGGATCTGCTTCACTCGATGGAATGCAACACCAGCAACATGCCCAAAGACTTTAATGATCTGTATCACCGTGTCGGGTTCACGATTGACAAAGCACATGCCCTTCTTACCTACGTTGCACGGGTTGCATATATGAACCCACTCGAGCGCGAATCGGGTATGTTGCTCAACAAGTACTTTCTCAGCGGATTTGAGAAAGCGCAGGATGGTCGTATTGACCAATTTCTCGATGTGACCCCGGACGTGTCTGCTGTTCTGAAATGGCTGGCCTGAGTCTTGTTTTTGTTTTGTGAATAAATCACATTCATTCACGTGTAATATCACTGCTGGCGTATAAAATAACAAAGAAATATATGTTCATGCGCGCAATGCTTCTGCTTCCAGTGATACAAGCAGTCGTGAAGCCATTGACAATCTCCCAAACGGCCGTGAAATCAAGAGTATACATATTAGAGCTCGCGAAAGGGCGTGTGTATGTGGGCAAATCAATCGATGTCAATCGAAGAATCGCGCAACATGTCAATGGAACGGGAGCGGCATTCACGCGCGCCTTTGTACCCACTGGGAACAGACTGCATCGAATGGGGGATGTAGAGGGTTTTGGAGATGCCGCCGAGCGTGACGAGACATTGCGGTACATGTTTATGCGTGGCATCGACTTGGTGCGGGGATGGCGTTATTGCACTGTTGTGTTATCGAAGAGAGATCGTGAAGACGCGGAAGCGAACATACGCGAGCTATACGACCTATGCAGGCGATGTGGAAACGCGTCGCATTTTATGAGCCAATGTAAGTTTAAATACGACAGACTCGGACGTGACATCACATAGCTGGTAATCCTATAAAAATTGCCAATGGTTGTGTGTGATTCACGTAAAATGGTCTTCTTTCGAACTATGATAGACGGACATGAGTACATATTTGCTGGATCAGATACACATGATTTGCAGACAGTTGTGCTTCGATATTGTCTGGCTCAACATGTCACAATCCCTATTGACGACATGACCGAATGTATGCATGCGCGCGACGAATATTAAGACTGCTGCAAATGCAGATGTTTATATAAAAGTGGCACGATATATGGTTGTATATCGCACGAATGGATAATTTGATTCGCTATGATATGACTGTGAATGGTGTAACACACACCATAACAGGAAAATATCTCTCCCATATTGCTGCAAGTGTGTATACTCGTTGCATTGGATTGGATCATGATATGGTCACTGCACAGCTTGATAAGTTGGATGTGTTTGAGGCCGAATTTAAAACCAACATGAGAGCAAAGTATGCCATTGCCAACGTACCTGCATCCAATGGGATCCGTTTTCAGGTCATGCTTCATCAGGAAGAATTCGCATTCGTCGGGTTGACCGTAGACGAAATCTTCAACAAGACGTCGGTTTTTTGCAACACTATGGCGATTGACATGCCATTCGATGAGTGGCTGGCATTTGAGCAGTGTCCGACTGGAGGGGAATGTTGCATCTGTCTGCAGCGCCAAACCCCCATTGGTTGGACGCAGACGCTATGCATGCATGGTTTTCATACGGCGTGCATTGCAGAATGGAAAAAGACATCAGCAACATGCCCCATGTGCCGCATGATTTTGTAAGATCAGTGATATGAATCATCGCATGAAAACCAACATGCCATACTCGGCTGCGCCCGAGTCACGCAGCGCGTGCGCCACAGTGGTGACAGATAGCAAGTTTGCAGCCGTATGCGGCCTGACAGACGATAGCCAGCGCACAAAGGATGCAGACCGAATAAGCAGACGCGATATGCGCCATCCGAAGTCCCAGAATGGAATGGCCTGTGATGTGAGAGGCAGATGTTCGATCAAAACCAATCCCGAATCAGCACAGGCAGAAATCCAGTCCAATCTGGAAGGCATTCTCCTGATCTTGAAGCCAGATTCAGCGAGCTGCATTGCAAGCTGTTGATCTAGACTGGCATTTTGAAACCCTGCAGATCGGAAGCCGTCTATAACAACAAGCAGACCATCATCGTTGAGCTTCATAGTCGCCTGTTGAACAAACTGCAGAAGCTTGAGTTGTGTATCGAGATGACAGAGCGACTCGACGCCAAAAATAACATCATATTTCTGGCTGTCCAGTTTCGTCGCGTCTCCAGCTACGAACGCGAGATTGGGGATGTCTGATATAATCACATGCGACGATAGATCCAATGCTGTAAAGTGGACATCAGGTAGTTCACTTGCCAACCAGCGTGCGCAGTGACCTTTGCCAGCTCCGACTTCTAAAACAGTATGGGCCTGAATGCTTGCAATTTGATACATGACGTAGGCCGCCTGTTGTGTTCCAGCGAGTCGCGTATGCATACCAGAACCAAAGAGATAATCAAGCAGCGCATACTCACGATTGGTAGTTTCGGAATAGTATGTTTCGACATCTGCAGACGTGAATGATTTTTTGGAATCAACGATACCATCAACGTCGTATGCCAGACGAATTGCATTTAAATCAGATGCAAGAGAATTGTCGTCGAGAGGCAACGTCAACCATTCATGAGCAAACACAAAGACTGCAATAGCGCCGATGGAAATGACAACGTGTTGCAATGGCATCAATCCCGAAAGTGCTCACGGCCAGATCCCGAAGGGCTGTTTTAAAACCCCTGCAGGCGTTCTGACGAGATCACAATGCATCACGTTTACTTTGTGTTCGACGAGTCTGCTTCTATGTCTGTGTTCACGCGCGCCGTTCGCGAAGAGCTTCATGCGATGGAGCGTCACAACGGAACATCATGCGACCTGCAATTCATTGGATTTTCGGATGCAGTGTTTCATGGCATGAGTGTGGAATCCGTGCCACAGCAGAGGGGATCAACCTGCATCTGGATGGCATTTGAAAAGATATCGAGCCTTCTTCGATTGATTGGCGAGGGCGACGATGCAAGCATCGTCTTCATATCAGATGGGGAAGACAGCAACCCTGAAATGTGCACTCGGCGATTTGCACTCATGTCGCGTATGGCATGTAAGTGCGTCTTGCTGTGCATCGGAGTAGGGGCGCAATTCCCGACGACGGTTGTGTTGGAACAGCTACGTCCGAAGTTTCACACGATCAGCGACGACTCACTGCCAGTAGTGATTCCATTGTGCAGTCTTGAAGACACTTCACAGGTTTTTGCAGAGATGGAGACAATTATATTCGCTCGGCCTGCATTCGTGACGGTGTTTGACGAGAAGACGAACATTAGGGATTTGATGCACGGTATCGAGCAGACATACAACACAGTAGTGAATCGCTGTTCAGGGGTTGTCACCAAAGAAGCCAGTTTGGCGATATTAGACGAAGGAATGGCGAAGCTGCATCAGATCAAGGGACTCGCGGAGCGTCTGCGAGATACAACGCTCGAAACAGAGACGGACTTCCTTCCATTGGCGTCGAATCTGCTTCGGTTGAGTGTGTTCAATACAACGAAATGTCTATGCAAAGTAAAAAATATATTGGCGCAAATAGGTCTCATGAGATCCCGGATATCAAACCAAGGGGTGATGCTTGGGTCGTGCACAGACGCGGAGAAGCAGAAGGTGTTGTCGTATGGACACGTGGTGGGACGGCACCTGAAGGCGGCACATGCATACCACGGGGCCAACTATGGTGGTTCAAAGCAGACGCTCAAGTTATTCTTGGAGCATTACGAGGTGAACCCATATGACGAGATGCTGGAAGACAAGATCTCTCTGTGTTCACAGGCAGCTTTTCTGCAGGATGCCAAGGAGTCGTTGAAGCTAATGTTGCCACAGATCCCCACGCTGGTGCATCTGATCCAGTTCATGCCGCTGGTCTGCCGGACGTTGACGTTATCGATGCCGCTGCCCGACGGACTGCAGATGAATCCATGGCTGGGATGCGTGGTAGGGATGCCGACGATCCTGACGCACATGACCACATACGATTTCTTCGAGCGGTTCAACAACCGGCTTGAGAGGAGGGGCGAGGTGATCAACGGGGTCATGTTGGTTACAAACGACCCATCAGGATCGCTGCTGGCCAAGGGAATTGGGCGGCATCTCGCGTCGTATCTTCTCACCCGCAACTCCGACCTCTACTTCCCGGATGCCGATCTCGCTACATGGGGAATGACTGCGGCCTTCCTGCTGCGGCAACCAGTGCTGAGCGAGTGGATGCTGACGGAGATGCGCTCGCTCGTGGACATGGCCAAGGCAGTATACAGCGCACCCAATGGCTCGTGGAGCAGCTATGTGGAGGAGGTGATGTCGGATGGGTTTCGTCGGGCGCTCCTCACGAGCTCTGTGGTGCTACCCAAGCACTGCCAATGCCCTCACCTCAACAAATTCGTGCTGGCGTGCATGGTGGCAGGCGATCGTCTGACGCTTCCACAGCTGCAAGAGCGACGCGATGCGGCGATTGTGGAGCTGTTTGCACGTCGTGGAGCGAAGATGACGGAGTTATTCGAATGCAGACTGCAGGATCAGCCGTTGGGGCCCGTGGTGGTGCAGGCGACACTGGAAGAAACCGTGGAAGGATTCAAGCGCTCCATGGGGAAGTGGAAGCTGGTGCATACACTGCACATCGACGAGTGCAGGCGTCTTGCACATTGGAACTTGAGCGCTGGCAAGCTTGAGCAGAGTTTCAGCAACCTTGCGCACCTGCAGGGCATGAAGCTGGCCGCAGTGGAAGACCTCAGCCGGCTGATGTTTACCGGGCTCAAGTTCAAGGATGATCCAATTGCCAGATGCGACGGGAAGAAGGCCTCGATGGAGGATGTGAATGTGGACAAAGAGCTGCGAAAACATGTGGCAGCTGCAATCCCCGGGCATGTGGCGCTAGCGTTCCAGGCGGCGATGGACGCAACGCACACGCTCCCAATTGTCATGAGCGAGGCGAACATGGCGGCGTTTCTGATGAAACATGGACGGGACCTAAAGCAGGAGCTGGACGTTACACCCTGGGGACTTTCTCGGGTTGCATGCCTCAGCCCTGGATGCCCTCATTTCGGGAAGCCGATTGGAAAGAGCGCCAAGTCCCGCAATGGCCTGCCGCGCATGGCCGATCGTCTGACGCAGCATCTCGCTGGTCTTCCTGGCGAGAAGGGATTTCATCGCGATGGTAACGCTGCAGTCGAAGAGACGAAGTGGGAGTTATTTGAGAGCCTGTTCATTTAGATGGCGTAGGTCAGACGGTTCCTTTGCAACAAACGTGCATGCGACCGTACCGCTTCTCACGAATTTTCCGTATTGAATATGAGGTGTGAACAGACGCACGCCACAAACCCACCGTTCGTTGCCTTGCTTGTCTCGGATCAATAGGGTATCACCCATGCGCATATGCAGACCTTCTCCATGATGCTTTAGGCGTCTGAGACGTACCAGCAGTGTACCATCAGCACACCAAGCGCACGTAAGAGATTGTGTGCCATATTGGATGTATAAGGTCATGCCGCGACGACTTGAACAGACCTTATAAGCACACGCATAACATACACAGATGCAAGTGGACGAAGCAACACGCAACGCAGGAATAGGCGTGTGCATGGGTCAAGCGCCCCTGTTGTTATTCCTGATTGCGTCTTATCCAGAACCCAAATCAGTTATATTTACTGTGCATTTTATGGGGAATCTAACAAATCCCGATGTTGTATTTGACGCAGACGAATATGGGCTATCAGTGGCGTATATGTTGGTATCCGTGTGCTGCGTGTTATTCGCGTTCATGACGTTGCAAATGCAAATGGCACATGCGATAGACAACATGGTAGAATTCAACACAGATGTTATGAAGCCTCTATACATCTGGGATGCTATAATGTGGATGTCTGTCCTGACGTCACACACTCTACTGACGTTGCAAATATGCTCCCCTGTGGACATATATCTCGTAGGGCTCACAGCGGTAGGACAGACAATCTGTCTATGGGCTGTCTGCAGACCAGGGGGGGGGCAGGGGATGAGCCTGGTGGTGTACCTGAGTTGTATTACGTTGGTATTGTCAGAGATGCATACGCGTCATGGATTGAGGTTGGTGGTTTGGTGTATGCTGGTGATAGCTGACATGCTGCTAATGATGGGACATACATTTGACTCGCAGATCAACATAGAGACGATAGCAAATTGCAGGGTGTGTTACAACACACTGTTGGTGATGCAACTATTGCTGCTGTATACCATATAAGAGAACGTGGACAAGGTTCCATGCATGGATGAACTAGTTGGGGTCATTAGCGGCGTATATGCTGTCGTCATGGTCTTGATGTGGTTTTTTCTACATCCTGCATGTTGACAAGTATAAAAGGGATTTACAACAGAATACGTATGTCGTTACGACGGAAAGAGATTTGCAACGATGTCATCACGTTCAAGGATGGATTTCAATCCGAACCACGACCAGAAAAAGAGAAGATTCCTATCCCACCACGTGAACCTGTCAAGGTTGAAATGTCGGTGGCAAATAAGCAGGTAGTAACATTGAACGCTGAGGTGACCAGCCAGGCCAATTCACCCGACAATCTGATGCTGGAAAAACTAGACAATCTCGAAAAGAGGATGGAATACAGGCAGGAACCACCACATCAGCTGGTATTGGAAAAATTAGAGCGAATCGAATCGCGCATGCGATCCACTCCAGAACAGCTCACAGGACTTGGGTTGCGAATGGAAGGAATGCAACATACTTTGAATGCAAACCCTAACAAAGCGGTCATGGATAAGCTGAATCAACTCGAATCCAGGCTCATCGATACACCAGACAAGATCAGCAGTATTGAATCTCGACTGGATAGCATGCAAAGCTCAGTACCACAACGAGCAATAATGGATAAATTGGATCGATTGGCAGCACGACTTAACTCCACACCAGACAAGTTTACAGGACTTGAGTCCCGCCTAGATAACATGCAGAGCTCGCTGAGTGCATCACCCCAACGAGTTATTATGGAAAAACTGGATCACCTAGAGACGAAGCTAGGCTTAGACAAATTCAATGGGATTGAGTCGCGATTGGACAGCCTGCATAAGTTGGCACAGCCACAAGCTGTCATGGACAAATTGGTTAGCCTAGAGGCAAAATTTAACTCAACACCAGACAGATTCATTGGGCTCGAATCACGACTGGACAACATGCAGAGCTCATTGAGCGTGTCACCACAGAAATTGGTCATGGAGAAACTGGATCGCCTAGAGGCAAAGCTCAACTCCACACCAGACAAATTCATTGGGCTCGAATCACGACTGGACAACATGCAGAGCTCATTGAGCGTGTCACCACAGAAATTGGTCATGGAGAAACTGGATCGCCTAGAGGCAAAGCTCAACTCCACACCAGACAAACTCATTGGGCTCGAATCACGACTGGACAACATGCAGAGCTCATTGAGCGTGTCACCACAGAAATTGGTCATGGAGAAACTGGATCGCCTAGAGGCAAAGCTCAACTCCACACCAGACAGATTCATCGGGCTCGAGTCACGACTAGACAACATGCAGAGCTCATTGAGCGTGTCACCACAGAAATTGGTCATGGAGAAACTGGATCGCCTAGAGGCAAAGCTCAACTCCACACCAGACAGATTCATCGGGCTTGAGTCACGTCTGGATAACATGCAGAGCTCATTGAGTGTGTCACCACAGAAACTAGTCATGGAGAAACTGGATCGCCTAGAGGCAAAGCTCAACTCCACACCAGACAGATTCATCGGGCTTGAGTCACGTCTGGATAACATGCAGAGCTCATTGAGTGTGTCACCACAGAAACTAGTCATGGAGAAACTAGACAGACTTGAGGCAAGACTCTGCTCGACACCAGATAAGTTGATTGCAATCGGGGAGAGTCTAGACAACATGCAGATTTCTCAGAGCACCTTCATGCAGCGATCTGTCATGGAGAAACTAGACAAACTTGAAGCAAGGCTCAGCGATGCCCCAGGCAAGTTCACACAATTGGAATCTCACCTTGACCACACGCGCAATGCAACAGAGACCTCAACAACACAACAAGCTCTAATGGATAAGCTAACGCAGCTAGAGACAAAGATGAACCACACACCGCGAGATGTCATGGACAAACTCAACCAACTTGAGAGCAGGCTTGCTACAATCCCTCAATTCATCAATGAATCACAACAGTTGCAGCAAGTGAAGGATTCAGTCACATCAAAGCTCAAGACATTAGAAGAAAGGATGGAACCCAAAAAAAATGTATCAATTGACACGCCGGCTATCACGGTAGACTCCTATGTAAAAGAGAAGATTCGTTTTACCAACCTCATGAAGATGAGAGATCGTCTAACACGAGCATAATCCCATAAACATATATAAAAACATGTATGGTCACTGCATGCGCGCGGTGCACGTGTTGTTCTATCGCCCACAATCTGACGATCACTGGATAAATCGACTGGTTTCGTTCTTCAGCCCTCCATTTAGCCACTGTGATATTCAATTCGAAGACGGAATCGCGTCTTCCATATATAATAACGAAAGCGTCTACATGCAAGCTAAGCGCTTCTCACGTTCAAATTATGAACGGATCAGCCTAACATTAAGCGACGAAGAATACGAACAGGTCCACACGTTCTGCACACAGGCACATGTAGAGAAGATTGGGTTTGATTTTCCAGGCATGCTCATGTCGTACCTGCCGTTTGGCTCAATTCAACGCAACAAGCGGACGTACTGCAGCCGATATGTCACTGAAGCATTGCAGGCATCCCAACGAGATGATTTTGTAATCATGCAGGCGGGAGGCGTGAGCCCAAGCGGACTGTATAGGAAACTGAAAGAACAACACCGCAGCTTCGTATTCGTGGCCGAAAACCGACTAGACCAGCTGCGTGCCACTTGATTATGTAATATATTGTCTGACCTGCTCCCACAGCTCTGCCCATGCTTGCGTGATGTGCTGAACGCTCTTGCCACCCGTGACAACAATCTTGCCAGATGTAAAACAGAGCAATACGACGGAACTGGAGAGAGAGCGGAATATGAGGCCGGGGAACATATGACGCTGATAGGTCACCTCCCTGGCATGCTCGGCATAGAAGCGGTCGAGATTAAGTATCTGACCAGGCTTCATGGGAATATCAACATGCGCTACGATGTTCTGTACGTCATAGCTGACGATGCGGAAAGTCTGCCCCAGATGATGAGCACGCAGGATGTCGCGGATGCAGTAGGCCGTGAGCAACCCCTCATCCCAGCTGCACGCACCCGTCACCACAAGCTTTCCAGACGTGAACAGGAGGCATGTACAAACGGGGTCGGCCAAGCGGATTGTGATTGCGGCAAATTTGGATCGGTCATATGAACTGTAGGGCAGCAGCTGTGATAGTCGATGGATATTGATGGGCTCACATTCGATCTGGATTGTTGCCACGACATTGTGGATCTCTGGTTCAGGGACAATATCATGTGACGTCATCAAATTTAAAAAAAAATGGATTGTGTTTTATGTGGGACAACGGACAGCCTGGTGGAGACCAAGGTAACAAGCAACCTATGCAGGCTGGTCGTGGCTCGCTACAAGCAGGGTCCATTTGCATGGGCATCGCTGTTTGGCCACACCGGAGAGGCAATTGGATGCTGTGCGCAGTGTCTGAACCATCTTCGCAAACGCCGCAGAGTGTGTAGGAAGCAGATGCTGCCAATGGACCATTTCCTGTTGTCACTTCTCAATCCAGGACGCAAACCAACGGTTGACCAGCGCAGCACTCGTCGGTTGTGGAAGACTCTCCAGAGTGCGTGCAATCGATATCGCCACACGGGCATCTGGCCATTGGACTCCATCCTGGCATCAGACCACCCCACTCAGGCCTGGTGGCAGCATAACCTGTCGACCCCTTTCTTCCGCGACAAGCACGCCGCGCGTCTGGTCAGACTGGAACTCGAAAGATAAAAGATGGGCACCCGTGGGCACATATGCATCTGCGGACTCATCAAGACATTGCCTTATTCGAGAAGGAAATTTGCATGCATACAAAGTGTGAACGATCAGACCCGCTGCTGCTCCGCAGTAGACCGTTTGTGGACTTTCGATGCGCAGCACTGGCCCATATGGCATCGCCTGGAAGTGCATGCCTCGCTGTTGGGCAGCGTTTCCATTTTTGGCTGGTCGGGCTGGCCATCAATGTGGATGAGATTCACGCAGATGGCAGCCTAGACGCCCATGTCGACCTACTGGATATCCCTATTGATATATAAACAGCAATCTGAATGGATAAATGGAAAGGTTTAATGCATACGAAATCACATATGGTGATGACAACCCAGAATACGAAATGGAAATCACAGAATCAGTAGACAATGCAGCAGGGCTGGCAGCATATAGAGCATGGTATGATACCCTACGAGATCATAAGGTATCCTGGATGGATTCTGATGGCATCTCTGTAGATGAACTCAAACAAATTAATCCTGAAGAGGGAGAATTGGTGCAGACTGAGATCAACGAGAAAAAGGCCGGCAACGCACACGAAAAACAAATATATAGAAATAAGATGAAAGAGTTGTATAAGCAGCTAAACAATCCAAACAAAGAATGGAATCGACAGGTACGACAGACTACATCTTGGAGACCGAATTCAAGAGTTTTAATGACAGATACACGTAAACGAGATGCAGATGAGGCAGGCATGGTAATTCAACCAGTCCACACAGAACCTGTCCACACAGAACCAGTCCCCACAGAACCAGTCCGCACAGAACCTGAAATATTCAATGCAGACTGTGATGGGAAGACAGCCACACCCCCTAACGAGATAGTTGAGAATATCCACTGTCTACAATGCTTGCCCGCTGCAACAGAGCGATTCTACATCCCAAAAGATAACCCAAAATATGCTGAATGGGAACTGAGCAATACAGACAAGAACAAATCAATGGAAAGATATTCGTTCAATGACATTCCACATACTTGGACTGTACCTATGAATGGATCCAATCATCCAACCAGACCGTACATTAAAAAAGCGTTTAAAGCATCTGTCATGCATTGGGGTCAATTGAAGCTATTAATGGCAGAAATTGACTTCCTCACCCAATACATGTGCAAATGCCTCTTAGACCCCACGAGGAAAAGATGTAAAATTGTGTACGCAGGAGCATCGCCAGGGCATCATTTGCCAGCAATGATCAAGTTATTTCCAGGTGATTGGGAATGGGAACTGATTGATGTAGATAGAACAGAAATCTGTGCAGGAATAAGGAAAAGATATACAATACCTGGTAATATATTGGAACGACAAAGTATACCCCCAACTGATCAGCACAAAATAATGAAAGAGTATGCATCTGAGGTTTTTTTCAATTCAGACGTTACAGCTGAATTATACAAAGATATGATACAAAAACCATTTGATGAACTCATAATTGAAAAATATCAGACGATAAAACAACTAAAACCAACAAAACCAAGTGGAAGAACAGGGCATATTATACATAACCCAAATGCTTCCAAATGCATGGAGAATCTAGACAGTGAACATGCTGAACTTGATAGAGATCGTGAAACATATACAAGAATAGCCACCTTTGTAGATCTTGTAAATACATGTAGTAAGCAGGTCCAGACTAAAGGTCGATTTAAGGTTCAGAAATGGAACGGGGTCAACTGTATTCAACATGTAGATGGACTCAACCACGCGAAAGCAAAGATAATTGAGCATCCACCTGACGCATTTCTTCTCCTTATAAGCGATATACGCAACAGACGACTGCCAGATGAAATGGAAACAGTGAAACGCGACATGTCAACACAATATCAAATATTCAGCAATCTGATGCCATATCAAGCCATGTTGAAATTCAAGTTACCATACAATGATCCAAACCACACAAGAACAAACTACCCACAGGGTGAGATAAGATATCAGACATACTCCAGATTTGTCTCACATGAAACCAGATTGATCACGTCTGAAACAGAATCATGGCCACGCAAGTTCGTATACCCCCCAGATGTATACAACCACGCGGAATACGAGAAGAGATTATATTACTTTACATCTGTGCTCCGTACTTCCCTGTACAAGGGTCATACAAAAAAACCAGATATAATAAACCACCCAACGTTGCATGCAAATGGAGTGATGGTATGTGATTGCTATGACTGCTATACATCAAGATGCATCATGCAAAATTTCATTCGAGAAAGAGAAAAGGCGGTTTTTATCAAGAAAGCACTCAAATCAAACCCTGATCGAATTGCAGCCCCTGACGTCCTCAAGCAAGACGCCGAATATCATATCAGAGACACTTTCACTCCAGGACAAATTGAAGACATGGCACTTCTTCTATCAGAACGCATAGTGAGCCAGCTTGCATTTGTGCAAGCCATGTGCGGCGGTACAGATATAGATCTTGACAGCGGTAAAGCATGAAATCATATTAAAGCGGCTTGCATGCCACCTGTAATGCGCGTTCGATTTTCAGCATGCGCAACGGTCTTCAGCGATAAAGAGCAGTTCCCACACTCGACCGTTCGGTGCGTGGTGGTGTGCAACAGGGACGGCTGCACATACCAGCGAGTGGACGACGTGAAGAAGGGGCGATTTGACGTAGACTTTGAGCTACAGCCGATGGATGCTGGGTGTATGCTGACAGACACGCTTAAATTTCACGTGTTCACGGACAAACTGCTAGTGTTAGTGGCGAGCGGTAAGATGCCCATGCAGGACGTGGCACAGGCCATGTCGGATCCCACATTCAAAGGACATGTGGTGTTGGAGTCCAACTTCAAGCCTGTGGCAGTACACGTGCAAATTGACTCATGTATAACCCCTATGAACGTGCAGCTGCCGATGATGCAAAAGTCAACCCTTCACGATAACGAGACATTTGCTGGGTTATTCCAGGCATTCGCAGGAGCTGTGCGAGGTGTGTTGAATAAGACGATAGAAATCAATCCAACCAAGGGGGCAAACATGTTTGCAAACCTGCTCACAGCGCATAACTTCCAAGGAGAGCTCACCACACACGTGCATTTCCAACATGACATAGAGCCGACGAAGAAAGACTCTGAGCTTTTCTTCCGGTCAGGACTCACCATGCTGGCAGCAGCAGAGGCGCTGCATGTACAGGGGGTAGAGGCAGAGGAAGTACTTTCATGGGAAGTGGGTTCAAGGCAGTTCACCGAGTATACAGCGGCCGTGGGTCAGGCGTTCATGCGCTCTGCGCATATTTGCCCATACCTATCAGACTTTAATGTAAGCGCAGAGCTGGATGCCATGGGGCAACTAAAAATGGACGTTGGTGAGAGCTTTAGGCTGCCATTTAGAGAGCCATTCCATGGCAGCGCCAAAAAGGCATTATTTGTACACGCCGACGACTGCGATGGGTTTGCAACCTATATTCTATGTCTACTGCATTCATTCATGCACTTGCACGAAGAGATCACAGCACAACCAATCGCCATGCAACTGACACTCGACACACCCATCTTAGACACAAGCACATCCAGTCGATATTTCCCAGCGCATTTATTCAACATGACAGAGACAGACAAGGACGCATTGCTCGCTGTAGGGATGAAGATTGGAAAGGCATTCAAGGAGCGTCATATTCGATGTGACGTGACGCTGCTGAGTGCCGGCGGTGCAGCTCTTGGCGACAAAGAGGGTGCACTTGGCGGCCACGCCACATGCATGCTGTCCAACTGGTCGAACCTCAACGAACCATTTGATATTATGATGGAAGGAACAAACAGCATCTATGCAGACGCAGACACAACCCAGGTCACAATCCAAACCACCGAAGGAATGCAGGAAGTGCCCCTCATTGACATAGCCAACAAGCTGACCGCACAGATCAACGGACCATTGGACCGCGCCAACAATAGGATATTGCAACACATCAACCTGAAGACACATTCTGTGTTCTACAAGACTGCGTTTTGTCAGAATGGAGTATTGCTGGCGACGCCAATGGGAGCCAACAACCTGAGCTATGGGGTGAATATGTGTGACATGAGTGACTACAACAAAAAGGTGCTGATGCCAGTGGATGCATCAATGCTAGACAACACGGTGAAATCAAAAGGGGCACATGAAATGCTGGAAAGATACTGCCATGCAAGAAGAGACGAGATACACCCTCCACGCGTGTCAATTGACCGCGTCAACGAGGCACTAGGGGCATGGTCGCCAATGGACATGTTCAAACGCCCGACCGCAATTGGCAGCAGGCCTGTCAAGACATGTCTCTCAAGCACATCTGAACGCGACCCAGAGAAGCGTAAACTAATCTTCAAAGCGGCGCAAGAAGTTGCCATTGCATGGAACAATCATCCACGCGACAGAACGATTGGCCATTTTAGGGTTGTGCAGGCGTTTGATTCTGTCTACAAGATTCTGAGCCTCTACACAGATGACATGACAACAATTAAAAAGGGACTGGAAAAACCTTGCTAGGGTAGGAGTTGATGACGCGGCGATCTTGCGACGACTCGGGGCCTTTGACGACCAGCTCCTCCATGTTGCAGCGGATCACCTTGTACTTGGGCACACCCAAGCCAGCATGGATGATGTCCAGAAACGACAAGACGTTCCTGAGCAGCTTCTGGCTGATGCGCTTGCAGGTGCTGTATATTGAGACCTCTACACAAGGGGCGGCAAAGATCATGGCAGCAGCAAACATGCTTACGGAGATAGTCTTCCTGCAACACGCTACCGAGTCACGGCCCGCGCACACAAAACAATAGAAAAATACGACGCACCCGAACCTGCAAATGACACGTATTCGTAAGCAACCAAAGCAACAAGGAGAAACCCTCAAAAAATGGCTGATACCCAGCAAGGAGGATATGTGCGTGCGCGAGTTCAAGATATTTGAGAGCGGCGGCCGGCCAGGCGTCGCAAGGCTAATGCTAGTATGGAAAAACATCCTGAAGCACCATGGCATCGCCCTGCATCGCGGATACGCCATCTGCCTCCGCGCGGGCATGAAAATGCGCGACGAAGGGGTCATATACAGCACCGGCGAGGCGTAGACACGAGGATCTCCTGCGAGAGATGATCCCATCCATTGAGCTGCAGAATGCACTGATGGTCGCGCGCAAATTGGCCGGCCTGCTCTGTCTTCCAGAACACACGGGCGCACGCCCTGAGAAACGTATCATGAAACAGTCTCTGATGAAAAGATCGTTGCCAGCCATTCATGTCCAACACCTCAAGTGCCTTTCGACACGCAGCCACGCGATCAAATCCTGACGACCGAACGGACACACGCTGTGCGCGCATCGACTGCATAGCAGACAACAACATGGGTGTGCGTACGACGTTTGCCTCGTCAAACGCGTCATATAAACTCTGCAATGAAATCATGGCATATGTTTACACAAGACGTGCGTATATGACTACATTGGGTCATTATTTAATGTGTGACACAGCTGGACCTGATGTAAGGGGAAGGCTTCATTCGCTGCAACGTACTGAAAAAACGTCGTAATTCCACAAGATAATTCCCATATTGGCGGTGATTCGGCCATGAATTTTCCTCATTGCCTATGAGCTCTGGGATGACATGATCGATCCATAAAACAACCCTGTGCGAAATGAGATGTGTATGTGATATGTGCTCACATCGCACCACCAGAGCCTCGCGATTTGCTTGCTGGATGGCAACCCACGTTTTCCTGTCAATCCCAACCCAGTGATGCATAAATGGAGTCAGCTCCAGTCTATCGCTGAACACGTCCCAAATGGAATCAACCACTTCATAAATAACAGGCTGATTGACAATATTGATCTCCCCATTCATCTCGCCTAGTCCACAGACTGACTTTATATAGCGGCAACAAGCTACAAAATCCAATGCCAAGCGGATCCGCATACGTATACCGACAAAGAGCGTTTAAACAAAGTCAACTCTTCAATCAGACGTGTAAGGCTAGAGGGGTCATGCCCAGCTGTCAGACGGATAGCATTATGGGCCAAGTGATCAAACTCATCAATCTTAGCAACAAACGCCTCTTGACCTTGCTTCGTCTTTCCATTTAGTATGTTGATCCTTCGCATAGACAGCATTAGAAGGTTCATGTCCTGAATGCGCTCCCACTCATCTCTTGAAGTGGGCCCATGTCGATGAGTCAACGCCAAATCAACCAGACTCCGTTGCACCAATATCCAAATATCGTCAACGAGAGTATAAATCGACTCTTGCATTCAAAATCCGTGTATTATACATATATACAAAATAAAATTCCATGTTGCTCATTGTGTTTTCTATATCACTCGTGTTTGCTGCCGACGCTGTCAACAGGATTTTAAAAAAGTCCAAGTAACTCACAAGTAAAATAAAATAACAACAGACAATCTGGAATGACGTCACTCACAGTAGAGGAAAACTACACAGCACTGCATACGCGATGCATTGCGCTTGAAGAGGCCAACCGATTCAACAATTACGTCAAGGCAGATCTCATCAAGCGGTATATGCCACACAACGGTCAGGTTCTGGACATGCCATGCGGAAAGGGAGGAGACATCAAGAAGTTCCGCGCACGCGTCACAGCATTCTACATGGGCATCGACCTGGTTCCTGCAAGCATCGAAGAGGCACGCAAGCGACATATCTCGACCAAATGCATGTTTGGCGCTGCATTTGACGTAAAAGACTTCACGCAGCCACTGGACCTCAAGTCCAAGTATGATCTAGTCAGCTGTCAGTTTGCCATGCACTACGCGTGGGACCGACCTGAACGAGCGAGACAGGTACAAAAACAACAATAGCGATGCGCGCGACTATGGTGTTCACTATAGATGATGTCAAGAGTCTAGAGGCCCTCAACCTGCAAATCATACGAGAGCTTGAGGCGTCACACGCCAAGATACAAGCAGACTGCATGTCATTCATGGTAGCTAGAAACAATGCAGTCACCATGGGCGTTTATTTTGACATGAACCGAAAGCTTGATGCCTGCACCGACGAGTACACGCGTTTTTTCACCGAGATGGCAGCGCTGAGAAAAAGGGCCGCGGGGCTGATTTGAACAGGTGCTTCGAAACGCGAGCCGAAGCCTAAAGCCAGACGGCCACTTCATCGCCACGATTCCTGATTACGATGAGATCATGGCGCGGCTGATGGCTCTCAGCACATCGCAAGACGCGTGGAACACCGCCATCCAGAAACAAGGCATATATCGCTTCAGGATGGGAGGGGAGCATCACTTCCTCGAGTTTGAGACCAGTCTGTCCTTCACAGCCTTCATCGCCTCCCTGAAGCTGCAGCCGTTCGGCCACAAGTATACCTACTACCAGGCGGGATCGGTCGAGCGCGTCCCAGAGTACCTAATCCAACCACGGGCGCTGGCCGACCTGGCCTCCGAAGAAGGCCTTCGCATCGTGGAGAGCCACAACTTTCTGCACGCCCTGCAGACGGCAGACCGATCGCTGCTGCAGCGGATGGGCGGGACCACGACCCTGTCCAGGGAGTGCAGGCAGGTTGTGGGCTTGTTTCGCACCCTGGTGATGGCCGCCCGCAAGCGCAAAAGGTGAATTGAATCTCAGCCGCGTCAGCGACAGCATCGCCGCTGGAATCAGCGCCGCGCACGCTGCGTCGCAGTGCATGTTGCTGGGGTGAGTCTGTGGATTTATATAGGGCTGGTAGAATGAAATTTGATTAGGTCATGAACTGATAAATACTGTCATTTGGTTGGTTTTGAATTGGCAACACGCCTGTTAATTTCACCCCGCAACTCATCACGATATACTTCTAAATCAACAATATTATATTTATAAGATACGCCATTTGCAAAAATGTCAATTATATTGCTCAGTATTTGACCTCTCCATACATCAAGTCTCTGTATAAACCAACCGGTGTGATTGTAATCGTGCCTATCTAATTTGGCCTGAATAATGAATCTATTACTTGTTTGCAGCGTATTCCATGCACGAAATGTCATATATGGGGTGTGACGACTATCAAAGCGCACCTGCAATGTGGAAAAAAACAAATCCCAAATTTCATCTACAATCACATATAACGCTTCATATCGCTCAGATTCACTTGCCATTTTGTCAATATATTACATCCATATATATGTAGGCTGATTGGACAAACACTGAGATTACCATTGGCTTATGGAAGGATGGATGCATAAAGTCTATAACATAGCATTAAGTGCATCTCTGACTTTGCTGGAGACACGCTGCATGACTACTGCTTGTAGATCTGAGTTGCCGCGGGAATTCAATTTGGCTAGTTGAAGATTTGATGCTATGCTTGAAACAAACTGAGAAATTGACGCATCATCAACGCATATATCTACACGTTCTTCCATATAGTTGCGTAGACCTGAATCTGCTGTTCCAGCAGGAAAGTGGATGGTAAGATAAGAATTCAATGCATCAACTGACACAACAGATTCGCGTTCAGATTCGTTTCCATATGCATCAAGTAGATATATCATAGCAGGCGGTCTTACAGCTGGCCATTCAATACCTCCACGAGAAACACTACCAATAATACAAAATCGATGGATTTGTGGAAAAATAACTCCGAATCTATTCCAGTATGTTATTTGAGTACGCATATTGCCAGTAGAGTCATCATCTTTAACCATCCTCCAATTATCTCCATAACCAGATTTATTTAGATACGTTCTAATACAAACAGTCATATCGGTTATGTCAATATTACCAGTCTGCATACACTGGCTGGTCTACTGCTTAAATACGACCAGCGCAGGCACATCAGCTGTATTTATAAATGATCCATTGCTACAAGGATACCACATGATAGACGTAGGGGTGTGCATATACATCTGCGTCATTGCAACGTCATTCAGTCTGCTCATCTGCGTTGTGATGCATTTCGACGACGATCCTCGTGTGATGCTTGTTCAAACACCCCCAGCCTACGAGATGATGGACATGAGGCTTACATTTCCCCAATGAGTGTCAGACGTGATTTAACACCTGCAAAATAAAAATAAAAAGCCCAAATGCCTGTCTGGCTCGTCCAGTTTCACTTTCCAAGTCAATGGTTCAACCAACAATCAAGAAACACCAGCGCCCAGCCGCCCTTAAACTACGGATCGATAAAATGAAGGTAAAGCTCGTGGAGCTAGAGGACCTGCTGGCAGCAATGCCAGTGTCGCCTTTACCAGCACCAGACACGAATCAGATTCCGGTGGAATCACACCTGTCAACACAACCAGACGGCCCTGGACCGACGGCGTCACCGCCACCGGACGACGACGAGACTGAATAAACAGTTTGTCGCTGGCCAACGATAACTGGTGTATTGCAGTGCATCATCCATCATGTGATGGCAAATATACTATAAAAGGCATCTGCATCATTTGGTTACCATTTGTTGAAATGTCATTCTCCAATTATTCAAAGCTCTCTCAGTATTTCGCTAAGTGTCAGTCTCTCCGTCTGTCGGCCAGTGCGTTGGCAAGTGTGGCAGGAAACCAGCCCCCAATGACGAAAATGCACAATGGTGTAACCGCTGATTTCACAACAACCCGTCATGAGTTTCTCGATGTCCGAAAATCGAGTACCAACAAGACTGCATACGTCTTTTGCAAGACATCGGGTCAGACCATATGTGTCTTTCAACAAGAAGGCCCAACCAACTTTGCTCCGTCGCGTGTTCAGCTTGCTCCAGGCGTCTGGGTAGACTGTATTGAGCAGCTTTTCAAGCTGCATTGCGTTGCCTCTCAGATTGGTATCAGCGACAACTGCGAGGAAGTCACGGCCGCAATCCTTTGTGCTGACACGCCAGTCAAGGCCAAGAGGGCGCCTTACAAACTTTCTCCGTTCAATGCTGCCAAGTGGGACACTGAGGCAGAAGCAGCAATGGCTACTGCCATCGCACACGCTTGCACGGTGAAAGAAACGTTTCATCGCTTCCAGCAGATCGGTCGCCCATTGGGCAAAGACAAGTTTATGGTCGCCGAAGCGATGGATGATCCGATTTGGGGTGTGAACATGTTTACTGAGGATTTTCTCAACGAACTTCTCTCCGAGCACGCAGGCATCGATACTCTGTTCTACATGGTTGGAGAAGTGTCAAAGGGGAAGAACCAACTTGGAAAGATTTTGACCCAGTTCTTCGAAGCCATCTACGGCCTTACCTACGAAGAGTTCATGCAAGTGGCCTGCAACATGACGTTTGTTGTGATCTACTAAATAAACGTTTTTAGTGCGTTGTA
>Ga0247838_1002459_pt1 | contig 23440 bp, 15 predicted proteins | sample LaCruzMarch2015__5_FD_189097 | JGI IMG/M metagenome (GOLD analysis project Ga0247838, IMG submission 189097) | Freshwater microbial communities from meromictic Lake La Cruz, Castile-La Mancha, Spain - LaCruzMarch2015_15m | ecosystem: Environmental > Aquatic > Freshwater > Lake | place: Spain... | reverse complement strand
TGCGCCGCGGACGGCGCGATCCACCTGGTTACTGTTGCTGCACTTCCAAACGCAGGAACTTGCGCATCTCGCCCGGTAGCACAGGTGCCGTGGCCCGACGCACTTCGTGGTCATCATGATTGCTGACGAACTCGTCGGTAACACCGTCGGCAGACCAATTGGCGTCAGTCAGCGCGTTCTTCCACTTCACTCCCCCGCTCACGCCCTGCGTGTTTTTGCTGCGGCGGTATTGCATACTGACCTCGCCTGGCTGTGTCGTGTCGACGGGCATTGTGGCTGCTGAAGCTCCATCCAACGGGCTCAGACCCATGAAGTATTCGACAAGGTTGGGCAACCCGTCGCCGTCGGGATCCGCTCCCAGCGCGGGATCGGTCAAATCCGGATAGTTGCCGAGCCAGTCCGAGAAAGTTGGTGAGGATCCGCCCGCAACCGTGAGCACGAACGACTGCGTGGCCGTCTCGCCGAGTGCGTTGTAAGTCTCGAGCACGATGTTGTAGGTGCCGGCCTGCGCCGGCGTGCCGCTGAGCAAACCGGTTGCGGTATCAAGGGTCAGGCCGGGCGGCATCTGATGGCCGGCACCCGTGCGGTAAAGGTTGCCCTGGCCGAAAGTTCCGGCGCGCAGATTGGCCACGAAGGCCGCGTTGACCGGATTGTTCCCCTTGCCCGGTGTCACTCCGTCGAGGGAAGGCTCGTCGTCGGTCACGGTGAGTTGCACCGTGCCTGCCTCGTATCCAGTGGCCGTGGCCGTGGCCGTGATCGTCACGCTTCGGCTACCGTCGGAGGCAGCGTTGTCGACCGCCGCGATCGGGAAAGTTGCGGTGGCCTGGCCGGCAAGAACCGTCGTGCTCGCCGGAACCGTGACCGCATTGGGGTTGGAAGACGAGAGAGAGACGGACAGATCCGAAGCCGCGGCGGATGGAATTCTGACAGAACCAGCGGATGCATTGGCCCCCGCATTCTCGGCAAAGACGGTAGGAACCGCACTGACCACAACCGCTTGCGCTGAGGAGCCTGCCGCGAGAGCAAGCTTGTCCAACTGGATATTCCCCAAAGTCTTGGTCTGGTAAACAAAGCGCACATAGCGGGAGGTAGAAGGTAAAATGTCGCTATAAGGCGTGTCCGTGTTGTTCTTGTCGGCGACCGTGCGATGGGTGGAATAGGTCACGCCGTCCACCGAATTTTGCACCAGGAATGTGCCCTGCGTGGCCGTCCCGCTCGAGGGATTCCCCTTCAAGTTATAAGTAAGAGCGCCAGGGGCGGTCGCAAATTGGATCGTGAGGCTGTCACCGGTTGTGTCAAACTTGGCCGAACTGCCGCCCGTGTCGCCTCCCAAATCCGAACTGTAGGTCCCCAAGCCGCTGCCAGTGAAACCGGAAGGCAAGGAGTTCCACGGGCCGCCGAACGCGATCGGCAGGCCGGCGATCCTTGCCGCGACACGTGCCCCTCGCGCCGTTGAAGCCGTCGTGACAAACCAGTTCGCGCGATCGGTGATGCCTTCCTCCGTGTCGCCGGTGTAGTAGGCCGCGCGACCCGAGGTCACCGTGCCGATGTTGGGCGTGGCCGCCAGACTGCTGCCGTAAGCCACTTGGGCCACGGTGATGTTATCCGCATCATTGACAAAAATGGCGTCGCCGTTGTTGCCCAGAGCCGGCCACGCTGTCGTCTGGTCGAAGCAGGCCGCATTGAGAGAGGAGAGAACCATGCGCCCGTCGTCGAGAGGATTGGTATCCTCGGCCGGCAACAACGGATCTTTGCTCGCCCCGTTGTAGATGACGACCATCGTGCCCGCGGGGATGTTGTCCCAAACGGGATCGTCTTGGAAGAGGAGGTAGTTGCCGCTCGCGTCCTCGATGTCATAGTAAGCCAAACTTGTGTCCTGCAGGACAAGCAACTCGACCCACTCGCCACCATTCGATCCCTGGCTGAATTCGTTGATGATAACCGGACGGTTGAACGTGGTGCTCACCGCGGGCACGTAGATCGCGGACTGGAAAGAGTAGGAGGAACCGAGAGTTCCGGTGGTGACCGGACGGTTGCCGACGCTGACCGGAGCAGTGAAAAACGGCTCTCCCGTCGAGTAACCATCGCTGGCCCTCACCGCGCAGCGCCAGAGTTTCCCGGCATTGGCCGGTGAGGCGCCGAGCACTGACGCGGTTCCTCCCGCATCGGTCCAGACCGTACCGTTGAGGCTGGACTGCCACTGGTAGAACAGTGTCACAGGGTCCCTCTCGGGATCGCTGGACAGCACGCTACTGACCTGAAGCAGTTCGTCACTGTAGACATCGACGGACGGAGAGATCTGCGCGGCGGTGACCATCGGAGTCTGGTTTCGGACCTCGACCGTCACGGAAGAACTGGTCGAGGTGGCGCCTTCGTTGTCGGTCGCGCGGGCCGCGACGGTGTAGGTGCCGATGGCGGGAATCCACTGGAACGCATACGGAGCCGTGTTTTCGGTGCGGATTACCGTTCCGTTGGCCAGAAATTCCACGCTGGCCACGGAGCCGGCGCCGCCCTCCGCCGTGCTGTCGGTCGCCGTGGCCACCAGATTGACGGTCGCACCGGGCGAAACCGCCAGATCGGCAGCGGGCGAGGTCAGGGCGACCGATGGCGGCGGGTTGACCGGCGCGGTCGAAGCACCGAAAACCTCCAGCGTGGCCGCGATGAGTGTCCCGCCCACGGTGTTGCTCGTCCCGCTTTCATCGGTGACTTTCAGCCTCCACGTCCCGGCCGCATTCTCCCCCCAGTTGCGCACGGTCATGAAGGTCCAGTTGGGAAAGTTGTCGCCCGAGTCGCTGTGCACCTCGGCCAAGCGGCTCACCGTGCCCGAGGGGGAAGTCAGCGTGATCTTCAGGTTGCCGCGCGCCGTGTGATTGATGTTCACCGTCACCGTGACGTGTTCGACCCGGATGTTGTCCTGCGCGGCCACGGTGAACTCGCGCGTGACGCCGGTCGCGTTCTGGGTGGGTATGGCGACGCTGAGCCCCGTCTGCGCGATGGTCCGCTTGAGTTGCTCCCCGAGGTTCGTCCAAGCGGTGGCGAGACCGACTGCGGCCGCCGCGTCGATGAGACCCCCGCCGAATTTGTGGTTGTGGTTGATGTTGTCGGGAGCGACCGGCGCCTTCCAGTCCGCGTCGGACGGGTTCACTTTTTTGGCAGAGCGCAGGAGAATCTCCTGCACGTCACGCCAACCGAGGTTCGGGTTGGCCTCGAGCATGAGGGCCACCACTCCCGCCGCCGTGGGCGTGGAGGAAGACGTTCCGCCGAACTCGCTGTCATAATCTCCGGAAACATAGCCGGCCGATCCGGTGCGGTCCGTGGTGGTTTTGCCCAAAGCGGGACTCGCTCCGCTGGAAGGCGCCGTGATGACAAGGTTCGCCCCAGGTTCGCTGTAGTAAGCCTGACGCGAGCGGCTGTCGAATGCCCCGACGGCGATGGTGTAGATGGAATTGGCGTAGCCGTCGTAGTTGGAGTTGTCGTTGACCTCGAGACCGTTGCCCCCGGCCCACATGAAAATTGTTCCGTTCCCACTGCGCCCAGTTTCCGCCGCATTCTTTAGAGCGGCCAAGGTCAGCGAACCTGGCGCTTCGAGAATTGTCCCCGTGTCACTTGGGCCCCAGCTGTTGCTTTTGATCTGGATAAGCTGCGGGAGGTAATTCATGGCATCTGCCTCCTGCTGGTCGGTAGTAGTGTTGGCAATGAGACGCATACCGACGATCGTCGCCTCCGGTGCGGAACCGGCGACGCCGATGCCATTGTTGCCGCGGGCGGCCGCATCCCCGGCACATGCTGTCCCGTGATCATCCCCTGTCCCGGGATTCGGATCATTCGGCGTCGAGTCATTCCAATCATAGTCGTTGGCCGTATCGATATTGCCGGCAAAGTCCGGATGCGATGTCTGCACGCCGTCATCGACGATACCGATGCGCACTCCGCGGCCGCGGCGGCCGGCCCCGGTGGTCGGATAGGCCCAGACCGACTCGATGTTGAGATCCGTTCCCGCGAGCGCGCCGGACTGGCTGTTGAACTTAAGATGCCACTGCTGATTGATCAGCGGGTCATTGGGCATGGCTTTTTTGCTCTGCTGACGCGCCAGTTGCGCTTCGGCCAGAAGAACTCCGGGCTGACCACCGAGTCGCTCCGCCGCCCGCAGCGAGGAAAGTCCGGAACATGTCTTCAAGACGGCAAAACCCGGAGCATACTCGAGAAGTTCGAAGGAAGAGGCCCCCGCCAACTGCGCGACCTCCGCAGGTTCGGCCCCCCCCGAGAGTTGGACTGTCACCAGAGACGAAACAACGCGGCGGGTGAAGTCGTTGCGCTCGACATCTGCCTCATAGAGAACAGCCTGAGCAGGCTCGCTGGAAGCGGAGGACGCCACAACGAGCTGCTCGAGTTGCTCCGGCGATGCTGCATCCACCGGGACCACACGCCCCTTCCCATCCGCGTCGACGACCCAGATTTCATCCAAAGCGAGGACGAAGTTCCTCGGCATACCGCCATCCAGAACCGTGAAATCCGCGCCAGTTTGTTTGCCGGGAGACTCCATCGCTTTTCCTCCCAACTTGGCTGACTTTTTGTCCACCGACCGGACGGTCCGCGCTGGCGAGGAGGAGATCGGGACCCGAGTGCCGTGGTTCAGACTCGTCGCAGGCCCGGTGCCCGCAGAGACAGATGCGGGCACGGATGAATCGGTTGAAGAAAGGCCTATCTTTTCCTCTGAGGATGAGAAAACTCGGCGGTCAGGTCCTTTGTCTCCCGTAATCCCTAGCGCGAAAAAGAAAACGCAACCGGCGATCATCAGCGCTGCCGAGAAAGTCAAGACTAGACACTTGTTTTTCATGCACGTTGGGCGGGGGAATAAACCGTCAATCTTACATTGAACAATAGCCGTAAATTAATTCTTAGCAACCGCCGACGAGCCGCAGCGGTGACGGGACGGTCACAGAAATCCGCAATCAATCGATCAGATCGAATGCCGGCAGGGTGAGTAATTCTTCGAAATCCGTGCTCTTCGACAACTTGGTAAAAAACTCGGCCCCCTTCGCGGAGCGGAGCATGTGAAGACGCTCCGTGCCGAATTCATCTTCGGTCGTCGCCATAACCTGAGGGAGCCATTCGTCATGGAGCGCGGGTGTGATGCCCCCGCCGCCGTCGAGTTTCGCGCCGTACCGCATCCAGTGCCACAACTGCGCGCGAGAAATTTCCGCCGTGGCGGCAACGCGCGACCGTTGGCGCCGGGCTATGCGGCCAGATATTGGACACCGACGCTAATAATGCCACGCAAGCTAACCCCGGTAATCGCGCTCTCCGCCACCGCCACCAGCTCGGCGGCGGTGACTTTCACGTCGTGTCGCGCTGACGTAAAATGTGGTTCGGTGGCGGCATGGGCTGTCTCTTGCTTCCCCACTCGCCGTTCAATCGGCAAAAAAAACAGTTCACCCTAGCATTTGCCGGAAAACCTTGGGTCTCGATCCGAGAAGAACCGGGGCCAGACGCAACGCCGAACGTCGCAAGGATTCTTTGCTGCGCGACAGATCCGGAGGAACCCTCAGGCTTTTTTGCTTTTTCAACCATATCTCGGCCAGGCACACATCTTGCATGTCGCCCAGAACCTCCCCGAGCCGGTCCACCCGGCGGATGAAACGCGTCAGTCGGGCCCGCCCCCCGAGATATTCGCATTGGTAGAGCAAGCGCTTGACCCTCCTCCGCCAAGCATGGAACACCTCGTCCGGCGCGTTGCCGCGCCTGGCCTCCTTCCACGCGGCCCGTGCCGCGCGATAAGTGTCCACCGCACGATGGGCAATCTCTTTCCATTCGACCTTCACCCAGTACGGATCATCGGCCAAGAGATCGACCGCGCCCTCCGCCAACCGCCGCGCCTCGACCAGATTCGGGGGCAACGAGGCCGGCAAATGGTGAGCTTCCCCCGGCGCATATTTGTCGGAAAAACCCTGGACAATGGTGGCGTCACGCGTCTCCGCGAAGAGATCTTTCAAGGCACGGCATGGTTCTAAAAATGCCTCCTGCCAGACCTTGCCGTGCGGCACCAACCGAGACAATGACTGCAGCCGCTTGACGCGGGTGCGCACAAAATGGGCCTGACCGGCGGGGTCTTGCGGAAACTTTGCGATCGCCCGCAACACCTGCCTCAGCAGCTGCCGCAAGGCCGCCCGCAAGGCCGAACCTGGCGCGAGCTTCCGGGGAGAAAGGCGCATGAACTCTATCTTTATCACCGCACCCGGCCCCATCAAGCAGCGGAATGTGACAAATCGCGCTCCCCGCCCCGCAGCCTGCCCTTGGGCGCGCCGTGCTCAGCCTTCCCGGAGCCCGTCCGCTTACCCCGCAGGTCCCAAACCCGCTGGTTGCTTTCCGCTTGATCCGGACGATGTTAGCTTGGAAAAGACCTTCGTCCGCGATCAAGCCACTTCTCGACATGAGCAAAACCCTTCGTGTTCCGCTATTCATCGGGGGCGAGTGGATGGAAATCTGCGGTCTCCCCACCACCCCTGTTTACAATCCCTCGACTGGCGACATCATCGCCGAAACCCCGGCCTGCGGAGCGGATATCGTCGACCAAGCGGTCCGGGCCGCCGGCGGTGCTTACCCGCAATGGATGGAAACCCCGCCCGTCGAACGCGCACGGATCTTGATGAAGCTCAAGGTCCTGCTGGAGGCTCACTTCGAAGAATTGGCCCAAATTGTGACCCGCGAAAACGGCAAAACTCTGGGCGAAGCACGTGGTGATGTCCGCCGAGGACTGGAGAGCATCGAGTTTGCCTGCGGTGCCCCTACTCTCCTTATGGGCGAGTCCCTCGAAAATGTCGCCCGCGGCATCGACTGCGATTCCGTCCGCCAACCACTCGGCGTCGTTGCAGGCATCGCCCCTTTCAACTTTCCCGCAATGGTTCCGCTCTGGATGTGGCCGATGGCCGTGGCATGCGGAAACACTTTCTTGCTCAAACCGAGCGAAAAAGTCCCGCTCACCTCGATCCGCATCGCGGAACTTGCGCAAAAAGCCGGACTACCCGACGGAGTCCTCAATCTTGTTCACGGAGGGCGGGAAGCGGTTGATGCCATCTTGCGCCACCCCACGATCAAAGCCATCTCCTTTGTCGGTTCGACCCCCGTCGCCAAATACATCTTTCAAACAGGCACCGCGCACGGAAAAAGGGTGCAAGCCGCCGGCGGCGCAAAAAACTTTGTCCTGATCATGCCTGATGCCGATGTCGCCCGTTCCGCCGCCGGTCTTGCCGAGTCCGCCTTCGGCTGCGCCGGTCAGCGCTGCATGGCCAGTTCCACGGCCATCGCGATCGGCGCGGCGGCCCAGACCGTTATTCCCGCGCTCGTCGATGTCGTTGCGAACATCCGCGTCGGTGCCACCGACCGCGACCCGCGGGCCCAAATGGGTGCGGTCATCTCCCGCGAGCACGCCGATCGCGTCTGCGGTCTGATCACGCAGGCTGCCGATCAAGGTGCCAAACCCCTGACCGATGGACGCCACACCAAAGTCGCCTCGGCTCCCAACGGTTTCTACGTCGGCCCCACTGTGCTCGACCATGTGCTTCCTGACATGATCACGATGAAAGAAGAGGTGTTCGGTCCCGTGCTCAACGTTGTCCGCATGGAAGACCTCGGCACCGCCATCGAGCTTGCCAACTGCTCGACCTACGGCAATGGCGCTGCCATTTTCACGCAGAGCGGCAAAGCGGCCCGAGAATTCCGCCACCGCATCCAAGCCGGCATGATCGGCGTCAACATCGGTGTCCCCGCTCCCATGGCTTTTTTTTCATTCAGCGGCATGAACCAGTCGTTTTTCGGTGACCTCCACCTCCAGGGCCGCGAAGGCGTCTTGTTTTATACCCGACAGAAAGTGACCACAACGCGCTGGTTTGGCCACGGGGAAAACTCGATCTGGGCTGAGATCTAAGTAGAGTTGGCCTCCCATGCTGGGTCTCTCCGTCCTGCGGTACCAAGCGTGGAGAACTGACATGACTGCCACGCACCGATGAAACTACCGACACTTCCGCACTGCAATCATCAGCCGTTTCGTTACGAAGGCCTGTCCGCCGACGAGGTTCTCGCCCTGCGCCAGCAGTTCATGAACCCGGGCATCTTCCTCTATTACAAGAAGCCGCTCATGGTCGTGGAAGGCCACCGTCAATACGTGTGGGACGAAAAGGGCAAGCGCTACCTTGACGGCCTCGGCGGCATCGTCACCATCAGCGTCGGTCACTGCCATCCGCACGTCATCTCCGCGGGCAACAAACAAAGCGAACTCTACCAGCACTCCACCACGATCTACCTGCATCCCAACGTGGCGCAATACGCGGAGAAACTCGCGTCGAAAATGCCCGGCAATTTGAAGATGTGCTACTTCGTCAATTCCGGTTCCGAGGCCAATGACCTCGCCCTCATGATGGCGCGTGCTTACACCGGAAACTACGACATCATCGCGCTGCGCAACGCCTACCACGGCGGCAACCAGTCGACCATGGGCATCACCGCCCACAGCACCTGGAAATACAATGTGCCCCACGGCTTCGGTTTCCACCATGCCCTCGCGCCCTATCCCTACCGCGGAACCTTCGGTTACGACGATCCCGAAGCTGGAGCGAAATACGCCAACGACGTGAAAGAGCTCATCGAATACGCCACCCCGGGCAAAATCGCCGGCTTCATCGCGGAGTCCATCCAAGGCGTCGGCGGGTTCGTGGAGTTCCCCGCCGGGTATCTTGAGCACGTCTACGGCTATGTCCGCGCCGCCGGCGGCGTGTGCATCGCCGACGAAGTGCAAACCGGCTTCGGTCGCACCGGGACGCACTTCTGGGGATTCGAAACGCAGGGCGTCATCCCGGACATCGTCACCATGGCCAAGGGCATCGGCAACGGTTGCCCTCTCGCCGCGGTGGTGACAACCCCGGAGATCGCGCAAGCTCTTGTCGGCAAAGTTCACTTCAACACTTTCGGCGGCAATCCCGTGGTCAGTGCCATGGGCAAAGCCGTGCTCGAGGTCATCGAAAATGAAAATCTCCAGGAGAACTCCCGCAAAATGGGCGCTTACATCCTGGCCGGACTGAACAAGCTGAAGGACAAGCACCCGATCATCGGCGACGTCCGCGGCAAAGGTCTCATGCTCGGCATCGAAATGGTCAAAGACCGAAAAACCAAGGAGCCCGCCACGGCCGAATGCGCGCAAGTCCTCGAGACGGCCCGCGATCTCGGACTCCTCCTCGGCAAAGGCGGACTGCGCGGACAAGTCATCCGCTTCGCCCCGCCCATGTGCATCAACCAAGCCGACGCCGACTTCCTCCTCGAAGTCCTCGACGAAAGTTTCAGCCGGTTGCAATCTGCTACCACCTCCAACTGACACCCCCCCGCCGCCGACCAGCTGACAGGCGGGGCCATTCAAATATTTAAGAAGTCCAGGCGTTTGCCATGGCCTTGAGCCCAAGCTACAGTCGGACTTCGTGAAACTTACCTTTATTTTTCTCGGCCTTTTGGTCCTGGCCAGCACTTCCCTCCGAGCCCAGTGCAAAGACTGCGGGTGCAAGGCCAAGTGCGCCACCACCTGCCAATGCAAGCATGGCGAAAAGCCGGAAGCACGGTGAACTCCCTCGATCCGCGGGCCAAGCGCTTCCGCGCGGCTGACAAGTCCCTGCAGCAGGCCAAAAATGCCCTGCAAGGTGCCCAGCTCGCCCTCGGCGATCTTCCGCGCTCAAACCACTCCCCGATCACCAGTGCCCTCGATTCCATCGATCACGCCCTCTTGCAGATCGCGGCGGCAGGCGGGCAAATCGACGAGGCCCGCTTGGATGACAGCGAGCAACTGGCCTGAACGAGAGCGGCATTGCCTTTTCCCGCCATGCGGCGAGACTAACCAGTCCGTTTCCGCATGTTTTTTCTGACCCCCGGTTACCGCAAAGAAGCCAAGCTCGTCCTCCGCGCGGCTCGCAAGCTGCTGCGCTACCGGCGGGACATTCTGCCCGACAAACAGATCATCGGCCTTCGCGAGGGCATGACCAGACTCGAGGTTGCTCTGCGGACAAATCACCGCGAGGACATCGCCCTGGCCACGGAAAAACTCCATGGCCAATTCGACCAGGCGGCCCCCCAACAACGCCTGGCCGGCCTGCGGGAAAACACGGAGGTCATCCTTGTCGCCCTGGTTATCGCCCTCGGCGTCCGGTCTTACTTCCTGCAGCCGTTCAAGATTCCCACCGGATCCATGCAGCCGACCCTTTACGGGGTGACCGGCACGCGCACGGTCGAACCCCCTCCAAGCTGGCCCTTGCGCGCCGCCGAATTCATCCTGCGCGGGCGCACCTATATCGATATCAGCGCGGAGAACGACGATGCGGTCATCGGGCTCCGCGAGGTCACCCGTTTCCACTTTTTCACCTCGACCGAGGTCATCACCCGCACCCGGACTTACCAAGTCCCCGCGCCGCTCAACGTTGTCCGCACTGATTTCCAAATTCATCCCGGCCGACCACTCCGCAGCGGCCAGCCCATCGTGCGCGGCTACGCTGAAAGCGGGGACCAGTTGTTTGTCGACAAGGTATCCTACAACTTTATCCGGCCGAAACCTGGCGACGTCTTTGTTTTCCGCACGTCCGGCATCCGCCGGATCGAAGCGGGCATCCCGCCAGGCATGGGGTCGCAATACTACATCAAGCGACTAGCCGCCGGCGGCGGACAGACCTTGCAGATCCAGCCACCCGACCTTTACGTCGACGGGACGGTTTCTTCACTCCCTGTTTTTCGCCGCGTCATGTCCTGTCGGGACGGTTATGCCGGTTATTCGAACACCAGTGCCGGCGGTGGCGCCTTTCCCATCCTTGGTTCTCCGCAAGCTGAATACACCGTGCCGCACGGGGCCTACTTCGCCCTTGGCGACAACAGCTACCACAGCAGCGACAGCCGCTACTTCGGGCCGGTCCCCGAAGAGAACGTAGTCGGACGCGGACTCGTCGTCTACTGGCCGTTCGTTGGACGCTGGGGACTGATCAATTGACCGAGGAAAAATGGCGGATCGCGTCCGCCACCCCCTCACCCCACGGGTGCGGAGAAACATAGCCGGCGTTGCGCCGGACCAACTCTTGCACCTCGGGTACCGCGTTCGAGGGACACGCGACCATTGAGGCGGATGAACCGTCGAGCATCGGAATGTCATTGTGATGGTCGCCGATCGCCAACACGTCTTCCCGCGGAATGCCCAGCAATCGCGACAATTCGGCCAGCGAGGATCCTTTGTGGATCCCAAAATGCGCGAACCGCATCCAGACGTGGTTGCGATTGAAGGAGAACTCGGGGACATCAGCCGCCAGTTCCCTCACCATACCCGCCATCAGGTCCATCGTCCCGGGATCCTCGGTCATTAAGCCGGCGAGGCGTTCATTTTCATACAACAACTCGATCCCATCGCGCGTCGCGACCATGGCCTCGATCGCCGTAACCACATGGGCCGCGCGGTCGAATAAATCGATCGTCTGGCGCTCGGTTTGCGCATTCCAGTCACCAAATGCCTCCCAGCTTCCCTCTTCGATGCGGCGGTAAATGTCTTTTTCGCTGGTCAGGACAAACTCGGGATCGTGCGGCAGAGCCGCCTGCTCGAGTCCCTCGAGGGCGAACCACAGTTGCCTACCCGTATTGACCGCCCAGACCGCACCTTGCCGGCGCAACCCGGTGAGCGCTCCGGACAAAGACCTCAACGTGCGCGCGTCCGCGTGGTGGCCGATCAAGGTTCCGTCGAAATCGGTGCTCAACAAACGGATAGGCATCGGTTAGAAATAACCCGAATTCTTCTCCACATCCAGCCGACTGATGAAATCCGCCTACGAAATCGCCATGGAACGGCTCGCCGCCAAGGAGCCGGTCCTGCAGCTCAGCGCCGACCAAAAACAACGCATCGCCGCCATCGAGGCGAAGTGCAAAGCGGACATCGCGGCGAAGGAACTCCTTCTCCAAAGCGAATTGGCCAAGACACTCGCGGCCGGCGCCGCAGAAGAAGCGGCAAAGATCCAACGCCAGTTGACCGACGAGATCCGGCGCTTCGAGGAGAAGCGCGAGCGCGAAAAAGATGCGGTGCGTCGCGAGGCTTGACCCGATGGACCGGCGCCTGCCCACGGACGAGGATGAGCACTTCATGCGCGCGGCCATCAGGCTGGGCGAAAAGGCCGCCCTGATTGACGGCACCGGCGGCCCTTTCGGCTGCGTGATCGTCAAGGACGGCAAAATCATCGCCGAGGGCTCAAATCAGGTAGTCAGCGAGAACGACCCCACTTGGCACGGCGAAATGGAGGCCATCCGCGCAGCGACGAAGAAACTCGGCACTTTTGATTTGTCCGGCGGCACGCTCTACACGACCGGCGAACCTTGCCCGATGTGTGCGGGCGCGATTTTCTGGGCACGCATCGACCGCGTGGTCTACGCGTCGACCATCGCCGACGCCCTGCGTTACGGCCAATTCGACGACCAACCCATTTACGAAGATCTTGCCAAATCGATTGCCGAGCGGTTGACCCCGGCCGCGCAATGCCTGCGTGACGAGATGCTCGAACTGTGGCGGCGCTACGAAGCCAAGCCGGACCGGATCCGTTATTGAGTGCCGGTCAGTCCCGCCTTCATCTCGGCGAATTCGCGCGCCAGAATGCTGTCCGACTCGAATCGCATGACCCGCCCGGCGAGATCGAGGGCGCGCCGTGCATCGTCGTTCCGCCCGGCAGCCTTCATTTGCCGGACAAAGGGACGGACCACCTCGTAGAAGAAATTGCCGCCACCGGTCGGACCGAGCTTTCCGGTCAGCGAGCGGTATTCCCGCATCGCCGCAATATATTCACCCTTTTGCATGAGTCGGGAGAGAACCTCGGCACCCGTGGCGGCACTTAGATCGGTACGGAGACGCCGGTTTTCGCGGATCATGCGCGTTTCGATCTCGCTGGCAGCTCGCCCGTCGCCCCCCGCCCGCTCCAACTCGGCCAACCGCGTCTGGTAGCGTACACGCAGATCTTCTTCCCGACGGAATTGGTCGATGCCCGCCGTGTAGTGCGCACGCAACGCTTCCGTGTCCTTCGCCGCCACGAGCACGTCTTCCTTTGCCTCCCAAGCCGCCACGAGGTCGGGTGAATAAAAAAGCGCACTGTCCGCCGCCGCGCCGGACGACGGCAAATCCCCGCGCCGCCGGAAGACCTCCGCCATGGCCAAGTCGCCCAAGGCCCCGTCGTGTCCCTGCGAGCGTGTCGCCCGGCCCGAGAGAAAGAGCAACTCGTGATCCGTGACGGGCAACCAAGTTTGCGGGTCGAGCGCCTGGCCAACGGTATAGCGCTGCTGGAAGAAACGCCCGGCATCCAGCTCCCACTGGCCGTTCCTTCGCAAATATCCGAACCAGGCATGGCCCCCGTCTTGCCCCTGGCCCGCGAAGTAAAGGGTGGGAATCCCCCGGGCCTTACCCGCGATGCAGGCGAAGTAGGCTTGATCGGTACAAATCCCCCCGGCTGAGTTGATATTGCCCAAGCTGTAATTACCGTGGGGCCACGAAAAAACACCGCGGTCAGCCCGCCCTTGATCGTACCGGACCATGTCAAGGACACGGTCGAACTTGTCGTGCCGCGTCCGGGCATTTTTCGCAGCCCACTCGAATTCGGAGCGTGGCACCGGGGCATCGACGAGGAACTTCAGTTCCGCCGCCGGAAGCCGGCGCAAATCATGCTCGAGCTTCCTTGCCTCGTTGGCCCGGTAAAAATACTCGAACTGGCCCGCGACACCCTCCTCTGTACGCGGGACCGCCTCCGGAGGCACCTGATGGTGCGGCCAGAATGATGGCTCCCTTTGGTCATGGACCAAGGCGAAAGCCAGGATGAGCGAGCGGTAAGCGGGCCACGCACCCGGATGAGCACGTCGCAACTGCTCGAGACGCGCCAGCACGACCGGTGTGAAATCGTCCGGCTTCAATTCGCGGAAAAACTCTTTGAGGAATTCCTGGTCGTTCGCCAACTCGACCAGAAAGTCTTCCGAGGCCCGCGATGCGACAGAACCGCCGCCCGGTGTGTAGTCATCCGGCAAAAGCGCATGCAGAATCTCCGGCGGCAGATGTCCGGCCGGGAGGGCACCGGCCGCCGTGGGCAGGGGCCGTCCGGATGAGTCGGCTGGCAGCGGCACACCGGAAGGAATGACCAGCAACGCGTTGGCCTGGTCCGGATTCCGCAGCACGCGACGTCCGAGCCACGCCTTCAGCGCTTCCGGTTCCGGAGTCCCGAGCAGGCGGCACCATTGATAAAGCCGCTGCCACTGGCGGAAAACGGCATTGCCGGCACTGCCGGCCTGCGAGGAGTACGACGGTTTCCATTGCTCCGCCAATCCGGCTTCCAGCGCGTCGGCGGCAGCCGCCCAGCCCATGGCGCGGACAGCCACGATATCTTGGGCGGTGGGCATGCGGCCCAAATCGAAGTCCGCTCGCGCCAGAACGACAGGGAGGATCCCGAGAATCAGAGCCAGCCACACCCGCTTCATACCCTCACCATAGCCACGTCCCTCGCCTTGCCAAGGGTCACAATCCTCTTTTGCACCGCAAGGCAATCGCCCTATCATTCCCGGTCACGCATGTTGCCTTCCTCCGAACCCGCCGCCATCCGCGTCAAAGGCGCCCGCCAGCACAATCTGAAGAATATCGACGTGGTCATACCGCGGAACCGGTTTGTCGTCCTGACCGGACCCAGTGGCTCCGGCAAATCATCCCTCGCTTTCGACACCCTTTATGCGGAGGGGCAGCGGAAATATGTCGAAAGCCTCTCCGCTTACGCCCGTCAATTTCTCGACCGACTCGAGCGTCCCGACGTGGACTTCGTCGAGGGTCTTTCGCCCGCCATCGCCATCGAGCAACGCACCGCTTCGGCCGGCCCGCGTTCGACCATCGCCACCATCACGGAAATCTACGACTACCTTCGCATCCTCTACTCCGCCCTCGGCGTGCCGCACGATCCCGAGACCGGGGAACTGGTCCGCCGTCAGACCCCGCAGGAAATCACCGACGCCATCCTCGCCTTTCCGCCGGAAAGCAAACTCGTCCTCCTCGCCCCGGTCGTGCGCAACCAAGTGGGAGAGTTCCGCGACATCGTCGAAAAACTCCGCCGCGAGGGCTTCGTCCGAGCGCGCATCGACGGCGAAATCACCGACCTCGGCGGGGATGCGCGCATCCGCTTGGACAAAAAACGCCGTCATCACATCGAAGCCGTGGTCGACCGGCTGGTGCTCAAGTCCGGACTTCGTCAACGCCTCGCCGATTCCGTCGAAACTGCCCTGCGCTGGGGCGAAGGACAACTCGTCGCTTCGGTCCAATCACCGGACGAAAAGAAATTCACCGACCACCCTTTCTCCACCGCCTTCTGTAATCCGCGCACCGGCTTCACCCTCCCGCGCCTCACCCCGCAGCATTTCTCGTTCAACAGCCACCTTGGGGCCTGTCCGGGATGCCAAGGGCTCGGGACCGAGCCCTACTTTGATCCGGATCTCATCCTCGATCTAGACAAGTCTCTCGAAGAAGGCGCCATCGTGGCCTGGCGCAAGGGCACGCCGAAAATGGAATCCTATTACGCAGCCCTGACCGCTGCCCTCGCTGCCGATGCGGGTGTCCGCACTGATGTGCCCTTGGGCAAATTGCCGCCGGCCTTTCGCCAGCTGCTCCTCCACGGTTCCGGTGACCGCGCCATCGACCTCCACTTTGGCACCGGGGCTGCCCGCCAAAAATTGTCCAAGCCGTTCGAAGGCCTTCTCGCGCAGCTCGAGCATATGCTGGCCCGCGCCAAGGGTGAATCGCTCAAGCAGCGCCTCAAAGCCTTGCAGAACCGTCGTCCGTGCGGCCGCTGCTGCGGGGCCCGTCTCCGTCCCGAAATTCTCGGCGTCACCCTGATTACGTCCGCCGGAGAGGAATATCCCATCGACACCTTCTGCAACCTGACCATTGCCCGCGCGGCCAAGGTCATCGGACAACTCCGGTTGCAAGGCAACGATGAGGCGATCGCCGGCGAGGTGGTGAGCGAAATCGCCCGACGCCTCGCCTTTCTCGAAGAGGTCGGGCTCGACTACCTCACCCTGAATCGTGAAAGCGGCACCCTTTCCGGCGGCGAGGCCCAGCGCATCCGCTTGGCCACCCAAATCGGCAGCGGCTTGGCCGGTGTCCTCTACGTGCTCGACGAACCCAGTATCGGACTGCACCAACGCGACAACGAACGCCTCATCGCCACCCTTAAACGCCTGCGCGACCTCGGCAACTCGGTCCTTGTTGTCGAACACGATCACGACACCATCGCGGCGGCCGACCATATCATCGACATCGGTCCGGGAGCCGGGCCGCTCGGCGGGCGCATCGTTGCCCAAGGCACCCTTGAAGAAATCACCGCGGCCCCACAATCTCTGACCGGACGCTATCTGGGAGGCGAACTCCGGATCCGCGTGCCGACCAAGCGCAACCACCCCCTCACCCCCCGCGCCTTGGTGGCCGGCGCATCCGACGGCTGGCTCAGTGTGACCGGCGCGCGGGAGAACAACCTGCAAAATCTCGACGCCCATTTTCCGCTCGGCACCTTCGTCTGCGTCACCGGCGTCTCCGGCAGCGGCAAATCGACCTTGGTCAACGACATCCTCCGCGCCGCCTTGGCCCGCGACCTCTACCGGGCCAAAGACACGCCCGGCGCGCACGATGCCATTCTCGGCGCCGGACAAGTCCACCGCCTCGTGGTCGTCGACCAATCACCGATCGGACGCACGCCGCGCTCCAATCCCGCGACCTACACCGGCGCCTTCGGTCCGATCCGCGAACTCTTCGCGCAAGTCCCTGCCGCCCGCGTCCGCGGCTACAGTGCGGGACGGTTCAGCTTCAATGTCAAAGGCGGCCGCTGCGAACACTGTCAGGGCGACGGCTCACTCAAGGTCGAAATGCATTTTCTGGCCGATGTTTTTGTCACCTGCGATGTCTGCCAAGGCCGCCGCTATAATCGGGAAACCCTCGAAATCACCTACAAAGGAAAAAATATCGCCGACGTGCTTGCCATGACTATCGACGAGGCCCTCTCCTTTTTTCGCGCCGTGCCCAACGTGGCCGACAAGCTCTCCACCATGCAGGAGGTCGGCCTCGGCTACCTGACCCTCGGACAATCCGCCAGCACCCTCTCCGGTGGTGAGGCCCAACGGATCAAGCTTTCGACCGAACTGGCCAAACGCGGAGGATCCAAGACGCTCTACATCCTCGACGAGCCGACCACCGGCCTCCATGTCTCGGACGTCGACACGCTCATGCAGGTGCTGATGAAACTGCGCAACGCGGGCAACACCCTCATCGTGATCGAGCACAACATGGACGTGATCAAATGTGCCGACTGGATCCTCGACCTCGGGCCCGGCGGAGGCGAGCATGGCGGCTACATCATCGCTGAGGGGACACCCGAAACCGTGGCCAAGGCCAAAGCCAGCTACACCGGTCACTACCTCCGCAAAGCTCTCGGAACATGAAATCCGCCGTCTGGCTCTGGTTTGCCCTGACTACCGCAGCGCTCGCTACGGCTTCATCCGTGGCGGAAAAATCTCTCGCCGCCCTGCGCGAAGGAATGCCGCAAGCTGCCATTGCCCCCCTTGAAGAGGCGCTGCGCAAAGGTCCCGCAGGGGAAAGGAACATGCTCGGGCTCCTCCTCGCCCGGGCACAACTCGCCGCCGGCCGCCCGGACGATGCCCTTCAGACGCTCGACGGCCCGTGCGAACGGGGGTCACGCGAGGCGATGTTCCTCCGCGCAGCCGCTTTTGCCGCACAAGGCAGCCTTGAAATGGCCGCCAAGTTAGCCGAACCACTGGCTGCGGAGAATCCCGAGGCCACGCTGCTTCTTGCCCGCATCCGCACCGAGCAGGGCGACGCAGAGGCTGCCCGCGCCCTGCTGCCGCCACCCGGGAAGCCTTTGCCCGCCGACCCCAATACCCTGCGTTTGCTCCTCGACCTGCAACTTTCCACCGGCGACCCCGCCACGGCAGAAACCCTGATCAACTCCGCACGCGGGCAGCAACTGCTTCCAGCAGGCGAACTCGATGTCGCCCTCGGCCGTGTCCGCCTGGCCGAAAACCGCCCCTCCGACGCCTCGGAAATTTTCCGGGACATCCTTGCCGCAACTGAACCCACAGCCGCCGTCCGGGACAATGCACGGCTCGGGTTGGCCCGGTCGCTTCTTGTTCTCGGCGTCGACGCACGCGCCCGCGATGTCCTGCGCGAGGGCTTAGACGAGACGCCCGATGCGCTGACCACCCGCGAGAGCATGGAGCGATGGATTATGCTGGAATGCCAACTGGGTGCCGATCCATCGGGAGACCTGAAAGCCTGGGCGGAGAAGAAGGGAAGTCGCCGCGCCCTTGAAGCCCGGTTCCAACTTGCACGTCTCGACCTCGATCTGAAACGCCCGGAAGCGGCGATCAGCGCCTTGGACGAAGCGGCAGCCGATCCGGCCTTCGGCCCCGGGGAGGCCCTGCGCGCGCGCCTCCTTCTGGCCGAAGCACGCATCGCCGCCGGGCAAACCAAGCAAGCACTCGAACTGCTCGAGACCATTCCTCCGGTGGAGACCGGCCCGGCTTCCGATTACCGGTTGGCCGACTTGCGCGGACGCGCCCTCGCCGCTACCGCAGCACACCGCCGCGCTTACGATTCGTTCGCCGCAGCGGTCAAAGCCGCCCGCACCCCGGAGGAAAAATCCGCCGCTGCGGCCAACTGTCTTGTCTCCGCACTCGCTGCCGAAGACCTCGCCCTCGCCCGCAGTTCCTTCGATCTTTTGCGCCAAAGCGAACCCGGTAATCCCGACCTCGTCCGCTGGTCCTTTCTCATTGCCGCGGCCGAGGCGCGCGAGGGAAAGATTGACGGGCTCAGCGCCCTCGCCCGGCGAGCCCCCGCCGTCGATTACGCCTTCCAATCCAAACTTGCTTTGGCCGAGTGGCGTATGGGCCGCGGCGAGGCGCCGGCCGCCGAACGCATCCTCCGCACGGCTCAAGCCGAGGCCGACACCCCGCCACGCGCCGCCGCCCTCGCCGCCGCGGAAATTTTCGCCGCGGACAACGCCGGTTCGCGTCCGCGCGAGGAACTGGTCACTGCCGCGGCCGAATTTCTTACCGCCTACCCCGATGCGCCGGAAGCCCCGGACATTGCTTTCAAACTTGGAGAACTGCACTCGCGTGTCGGCGACCATGCTGCGGCCGAAGCGGTGCTGACCAAGCTGGGCCAAAGCCTGCCCGATGCCGAGGCCGCCGCACTGGCCAAATTCTTTGCCGCGCAGTCCGCCGCGCGCAGCATGAGTGCGGAGGGCGCAGGGCGTGCGCTCGCGTGGTTTGACCAGATTGCGCAAAGTAATTCGCCCCTGCGGCACCGCGCCCGCTTCGAGCAGGCCTCTCTTCTCTTGCGCGACCGCCGCTTGACCGACGCCCTCACTCTTTACGACCGCACCCTCGGCGGCGACCCGCCTCCAGAGGTTCGCCATGCCGCCTTGATGGAAAAGGCGGACACACTTTTCGCTTTGGGCAGCAGCGAACCCGAACGTTTTACGGAAGCTGCCGCCGTCTACGCCGGTTTGGCCGCCGACCTTTCCGCCCCGCCCGATTGGCGCGACCAAGCTGCCTGCAAGCGCGCGGCTGCGCTGGCCAAGGCCGGCCAAACCGAAGCCGCCCTCGCCGCCTACCGCGATGTGCTGTCCCGGCCGCCGGGAACAGATGCCGACCCGTTTTGGTTTTACAAGGCCGGGCTTGAGGCAGGGCGCCTCCTGGAGGAACAAAAGGACTGGCCGGAGGCCATTGCCGTCTATGATAAAATGGCATCCGCAGAGGGCCCGCAGCGCGAAGAGATCAAGCAGCGTGCCCGCCGTCTGCGGCTCGAACACTTCATCTGGGAAAACTAATCATGCTGAATACCACCAACACCACCGCCGACGGCCACATCAAACTTTTCATCCCCGGACCGGTTGAAGTTTCGGACAAAACCTTCCGCGCTTTCTGCCACCCGCAAATCGGCCACCGCGGCACCGAGTTCTCGTCCCTCTACGAGTCCATTCACCCGCGCCTGCAAACCCTCTTCGGCACGACAGGACCCGTTTATCTGGCCACCGCCTCCGCCTGGGGCGTGATGGAAGGTGCGCTGCGTAATCTCGTGCAGAAAAAAGTTCTCAACTGCATGTGCGGCGCTTTCTCCGACAAGTGGTTCGATGTGAGCAAGCGATGCGGCAAACAGGCCGAAGCACTCCAAGTCGAATGGGGTGATCCCATCCTTCCGGAATTGGTCGACGAAAAATTGTCCAAGGGCGGATTCGACGCCATTACCCTGATCCACAACGAGACTTCGGCCGGGGTTCTCAATCCGCTGGCCGAAATTGCGGCCGTGGTCAAAAAGTATCCTGAGGTCATGTTCATCGTGGATAGCGTGTCATCATTTTCCACCGTGCCGATTTCCATGGATGACCTCGGCATCGACATTCTTCTCACCGGTAGCCAGAAGGCCCTCGCCTTGCCGCCCGGGCTAGCCCTTTTCAGCGCTAGCGAACGCGCGCGGGCCCGCGCCGCAACCACACCCGACCGCGGCTACTACTTCGACATCATCGAATTCCACAAAAACTGGGAGAAGTTCATGACGCCGAGCACGCCCACCACCGGGCACATCTGGGCACTGCAGTCGAAACTCGACGATATTTTTGAGGAGGGGGTGGAAAACCGCTATGCCCGTCACGCCAAGCTCAACCAGATGATTTCCGATTGGGTCGCTGCGCATGGCTTCGAACATTTCGCCCGGGAAGGCTACCGCTCGAAAGCGCTGGTTTGCGTGAAAAACAACAAGAACATCGACGTGGCGGCTTTCTGCTCGGCGCTGAAAAAGAAACACAAAGTGGCGATCAACGGCGGCTATGGAAAAATCAAAGGTACCACCTTCCGCATCTCTAACATGGGTGATGAAAGCGAAGCGACCGTCGGCGAACTGCTCGGTTGGATGACGGATTGCCTGCCGGCGTGAGGAAAACCAGCGGGCCGTGACCACGCCCTGCCGCCCACCTTTATGACCGCTTCTCCTCTCCTCCGTGAACCGGAGTCGGCCCGCGACTTGCCATCTGAAAGGTCTTCGCCTAGTCTGTAATTTAGTGGCGGTCTGTCCGCCATAGTCCCATCTTCATGCAAATTCCACTCATCTCGCGCATTCCTTGGGATCGCGTCAACTGGACGACCAGCATTTTCCTGGCCGTCATCAACACCTTGGCCCTTACCGCCGTGCCACTCTACATCTGGCACTACGGGCTCGATTGGTTCCAAGTCGGTCTCTTCTTCTTTTTTTACATGGCCACCGGCTTCAGTATCACGCTGGGCTATCATCGACTCTTTTCCCACCTCTCCTTTAAAGCGAAGTCCCCGGTCAAACTGGCCACCCTTCTCTTCGGCGCCTGTGCTTTCGAGAATTCTGCCCTCGATTGGTGTTCGGACCACCGCAAGCACCACAAACACGTCGATCACGATGACGATCCTTACGACATCAGCAAGGGCTTCCTCTGGGCGCACATCGGCTGGCTCCTTTTCAAACTCGGGCCGGAGGAGCCGATGGATAATGTCAACGATCTCCGCCGCGACCCGCTGGTCATGTGGCAGCACCGCTGGTGCATTCCGATTGCGATAGCTCTCGGCTTCGGTCTTCCCGTCTTCCTCGGTTTTCTCTGGGCTGGCGCGGTCGGCGCGCTGGGCGGCTTCCTTCTGGCCGGTGTCCTCCGCGTTTTCGCGGTGCAGCACAGCACGTTTTTCATCAACTCCATGTGTCATAGCGTGGGCGACCAGCCTTACTCCACGCGCTGCAGCGCACGCGATAGCGCGGTCATGGCTCTCTTCACCTTCGGCGAGGGCTACCACAATTATCACCACGAGTTCCAACACGACTACCGCAACGGCGTGAAGCGCTCCAATTTCGACCCGACCAAATGGTCCATCTGGACCTTGGAAAAACTCGGCTTGGTCAGCGACCTCCGCCGCGTCCCGGATGAAAAGATCCTCCTCGCCGAAATGCAGGAGACGAAGCGCCGCGCCACAATCAACACGCATCAGCACGACAATATCGCCACCGTTCTCGGCCAGCAAATGCACGACCTATTCCACCAGCTCAGCGACCGCCTTGCCGCCAACTACGCGGCGGTCGAAAAAGCGATGGCCGAAAAAGTCGACGTCTCACGCCACATGATCGAGGATTGCCGCCGGGAGACGCGGGAATTCGCAGCATTGCTCACCGACATCGAGCGCCGATTGCCGGCCACAGCTTGACAAGCGGGGCGGCAAGTCTGAGCTCGGAAGCAACCGAATAACCGCCTTTCCCGTTGGAAAGAACGGTGCCATGGCCGCCGCAGCCCACCGTCCTTATACGGTGATCAAGAGGACTTTAACCCGTCGTCTCGAGTATACTTGCCTGTGTCTTGCCTGAAACCGGGCTGATCTCTACCGAAGCTAGGCTGCAGATCTCGCCAGGCCGATCCCTTGATCTGATGCTCCAGCGGTCAAGAGGCTTAGCCAGGCCAAACGGTGGCCGCATCGCTCGGGCCGCACAAGTTTTGCGGCAGCAGAGGCGTCGTACCTATAACTCCACCGGCATACCCGGTGCCGGGAGGATAACTTCGGTCTGCGGGCTCACCTTGGGTACTTCCCGCGCAAACCACGCCACAGCTGGGGGATCTCCATGCACCAAAAGCAACTTTTTCGGCTGCACCCGCTCCACATAATGGAGCAGACCCTCGCGCGTGCTGTGCGCGCTGAGCGTGAACTCGTCAAGCCGGCACCTCCGACGCACCGGACGGTGACGCGGGTCGAGGAGGACCTCATCCCCTTCTTTGCCCGCACGGAGGCGGCCGGCCGGAGACCTCGGATCGGAATAACCGACGAACATGCAGTGGGCCCGCGGATCCTCGAGGATTCGCGGGGCGAGAATGTTGGAGAGGGTGTTTTCGGTCATCATGCCGCTCGAAATCGCGTAGACCGTGCGCGACCGCACCGGCAAATTTGCGATGTCACGGCCGCCTACCACCTCCATAGGCAGACACTCGGCCAACTTGAGGTCCCCGTGGCGCCGCGGAGCGCGCCCGCGCAGGCGATCAGTCACGGCCGTGACCTTCGCGCTCAAACCGCCGACGAACAAGCCGAAGCTGCCCGGCAAGGCGCCGCGCTTCTTTGCCTCGTAAAGCAAAGCCAGCAACTCTTGGGTCTTGCCCAAGGCAAAGACCGGCAAAAGGACCGGACCACCTTCGTCAAGGGCCGATTGCAAGGTGGCGAGAAAACGATCTTCCTCGGTCCGGCGCGTCATGCCGTGCGGAGTAGGACTGTCTCCGCGGGTTGTTTCCATGATCAAAACGTCGATGTTTTTCTCGGGGAATTTCGCCCCGCGCATCAGAGTCTGATCCTCGAAGTTAACGTCGCCCGT
>Ga0247838_1002455_pt1 | contig 23470 bp, 22 predicted proteins | sample LaCruzMarch2015__5_FD_189097 | JGI IMG/M metagenome (GOLD analysis project Ga0247838, IMG submission 189097) | Freshwater microbial communities from meromictic Lake La Cruz, Castile-La Mancha, Spain - LaCruzMarch2015_15m | ecosystem: Environmental > Aquatic > Freshwater > Lake | place: Spain... | reverse complement strand
GTGGGGCCGGTTTGCCCTTGAGCAGCGAAAGCCATGGCCACATCCAGACCACCGGTGACACTGAGCAGCTGTTCATCACTGCTGGCGTCAAGCGTGACGGTGGCGCTGCCAGGATCGGAATCGGTGGTTTCGCCCGTGGTCGGGGCAATGGTGCTGTGGGAGATGCGGGCCTTGATTGGATTGGTGAAGGTGTTTTGGGCCCCGGCCCCGGAGCCGGCGATGGCGTAGCTGCCGAGATTGCTCTGGGAAGATCCTCCGGCGTACGAGCCGGAAGCGGCGATACTGACAGCAGTGAGATCAAGGTCTTGGCTCGCGGCCGTGAGGTTGATCACGGGAGCGGTCAATGCCAGATAGCTGAGGGTGCTATCGGCCAGTTCAGCGGTTGTGGAGGTGCTGAGGTCATTGATTGCCACTGAGAAACCAAGGGTGGCGGCAACGCTGGAAGAATTGGTTTGACGACCAGGGATCGGGACCGGATTGAGGGGGTTAATGGCGAGTCCCAGGCTGCCGGCGATGGCGGTGGCATCGGCGCCATTGGTGGCCGTGAGTTGGAGGCTGGCGAGGTTGGTGCCCGTGATATTGCTGACAGTGGATGTGATCGCATTGCCGTCGCTGCCGGGCGGATTATCAAAGTTGAAGGCCAATGAGCCGGGGATCACCAGTGTTTTTGCTTTGTTGACGCCAACGGCGAGGCTGATGGCCCCGGCAGTCGCCAGGGCGCCGTCGCTGGAAGCGCTGGCGTCAATGCTCAGGGGGCTACTGCCGAAATCGAGGTTCTGGACGGTGTTGCCGACCTCGCGCGCCACTTGATTAACAGCGGCGGCCCCAGCGATGGTGCCCTGGCCCGAATCTTCTTGGCGTTGGATCGTTTCCGCAGCCTTGCCTGTGGGCTGGGTGGCGCCGTTCATGCCGAAGGCGAGGGCGCCGCTCCAGTTCTGCAGATTGGTGCTGTCGCTGGCGGTGGTGCTGATGCGGTAGTTGCCTGATCCAGAGAGCGAGAAGGTGGAATCCGGCGACCCAATGGTGTTGGTGGCGCTGTTAGCAAGCTGCAGGACATTGACGCTGCCAGCGGCGGCGAGTCCAAAGGAGGTGATGCTGCTCGTGGACAATCCGCTGCTTGTGCCCTGCCAGTAACTAAGGCTGTTGCTGGTGTTTTTGCTGAGGCTTTCGTCAGGGGTCTGGAAGGTACCTGCAGCAGAAACTGCCGTGATGCTGCCGTCCTGCTCGGCGGACAGGATCAGGTTGGGATCAGTAAGGGCTGTCGGATCATCAATCTCCAAGGGCGAATGGAGGCGGTTGTAAGTGCGCCGCTTGTATCGGTTGATGACAATGGAGGTGCCGATCCCAACGGCGCTGCTGTATTGCAGAGCACCAGCAATATCCACTTTGTTGGCCGTGTCAAGGGCTGTGAGTTCAGCAGCTGCGGCCTTCACAGTGGCGCCATCTTCCACTGAGGTGCCGGTGGTGTTGCCATCGCCAAAGGTGACTGAAACGCTGCCGGTGAGGCCGAAGTTTTCCGAGCTGCCTCCACCCACCGCCAAGCTGACAAGTTCGTTAGCACCTTTGGTGGTGCCAGCGCTATTCTTAATACCAGATTCGGCCTGCTTGTTGGTGATTTTCAGACGACCAGTCAGTGCAATATTGGCGCGGTTGCCGATGGTCGAGGTGGCCTGATTACCTATTTCTAGCAATTGTAGGGAGGCGCCAATCCCGTTTTTACCGACATTGCCCCAGCTGAGGAATTCCTGAAGGGCTGAAGTCAAGCCGCCGTCATACACCTTGGAGCCCTTTTTTCCACCAAAGGAGGTTCCTTTTTCGCCAATAAAACCGCTAAAAATGCGATCAAGGCCGAAATCCTGATGGAGCATGCCGGCGCCGAGCACCAGGCTGTTGTCCACCGTGTTACTGATGGTGAGGTTTCGTGCGCGGATGGTGCCGTTGAGGGAGGCGGTTGCCCGGTTGTTGTCCAGCTGGCTGTAATTCACCGAGATGGCAACGGCCAGGTTGTTGCCTGCTTGTTGATCATCTTTAGGATTATCTTTATCAAGGTAGGAGGTGCTCTTTCCTTTGTTTTTGACTGTGGCAAAGGAGTTGAAGCCGTTTTGCATCAAGGTGCCGCTGATGCTGGAGAGGGCACCAACGGCATTGGCGGGGTTGGAGAGATATGTTATAACCCGCTCGCCACTGCCGAACGTATCAAAGAAGAGGCTGGGATAGGCAACAGTGTTGGTGATAGAGACGTCAGGGGCGGCGGGGGATCCTGCATTGGACTGGATCGTTCCATCCAGGATGGATTCCGCGTGATTCTTGACGGTGTTGACCGCAACACCAACGGAGAAAACACCTAACTTGTTGTTGTCCAGATCGGTGCTGGCTTCCGACCAGGTGTTAAGCAAGGTTTTGATTTGGTTGTTGAGTGTTACCTTGCCAGAGGAGGTGAGTGTGGAGTATTGGCCAAGGTTGACCTTTGCCTGATGGTCGATCACGTTGACGGCAACGGAGCCTGCTATGGAGCCTTGGTTATCGCTTTTCTCGTAGTCCTTACCCCCGCCGGCATTCTTGACAGAATCCTTGAACTTGGTACCTAAGAAGGCGCTGCCACCGTTACCTATTGCGCCCACGAAAAGCCAAGGATTACTTGCATAATCCCTAGACTTGGGATTGCTACCGGTACCGCCGGAGGATTTGGCCTTGTCCTTGCCATCCACCTTGGTGGTCAGGCTAATGCCTGGTGCCGTTACGGTGCTGGTGCTGGCTGAAGTATCGGGCTGCTCCTGCAAAATCGTGTCGGCTGTAATCTGCTGGCCGCGCAGGGCATATGGTTGGGAATTGTTGTACTGCAGCGCATCAATGGCCACCTGGTAATAGCCCTGACCAAGGGCATGCAGCTGGAACTGATCTCCCGGATCGAGGCCCGCAATCGGCACCGATCCCTGGGACTGGCTGACGCTGACCTCGAAGTAGGCCAGGCTGGCTGAATCGGCGGGAGCTGAAAGATTCAGCTTGACGCTGCCGCTGACATCGCTGAACAGCTCAATGCCAGTGGCCTGACCCTGGGCATCGCGCACTTGGCGCACCCAGAGGCTGGTGCCATTGGCAAGGCCGGCCAGTTCAAGTGGCGGTGCTGCCGTATCGGTGGGGGTGAGGTCAGGGGAGGTCGATGGGGTGATCGGCAGGGCGATGCCCGTGAGGAAGGTGGCGAGTACAAGGCTGCCGTCGGCAAGCGAATCTGGAAGGAGCACGTCCTTCCAGAGGTTGGTGCCGGCAACGGCGTTGGCCGCCTGGGCAGAGGCCAGGGTCGGCACCGTCACGGTGCTGACGAAGTTGGGGTCGGCGTAGTAGGTGAACACCTGGCCGTTGTACGCATCAAGACCTTCCAGATGGAGGGTGTTGTTGACCGAATCGACGGTGCCGGCCGCGGTTGGATTGAAGGTGAAGTAGGGCATGCCCACCTCGATCGTGAGCGCTGCCAGCGAGGAGGGGGCAATGGCGCTGCTTTGATAGGTCCAGGAGCCACTGGTTACGCCGAGCAGTTGCAGCTGTTGGTTGTTGTCGCTGGAGCGGGCAATGTAGGCATTGGGTCCTGAGCAAAGCTCCCAGGGGCCGGATGGGGTGGTGGTGGTTGGGGGCAGGAGATTGCGCAGCTCGGCGGCGCTGCCGATCACCAGATCGGTTGTACCGCTATAGAACCAATAGGCACCGTTAACGCTGGAGCCATCGGCGCTCTCCTGATAGACAATCTGACCAGACTTGAGCGTGGCCGCAGTAGTGGTTGTGGTGGCGTTGAGGTAGAGCTGATCGGTGCTGGCGAGAAAGAGGTTGGCTCCGATGAAGGATCCATCGCCAGTGCAGAACAGCGCCTGCTGCACAGCCGCAATCTGTTGGCTCACCAGGCTGTTGGGGAGGTCCGTGGCCGCTTGACCATCGATGGCACGGATGGCCAATGGACCGCCTAACCAGTTAGGTGCGGCGATGGCCTCGGCTACGGCGCTGAAGGCGAGCTGGGGATCGCTGCTGGTGTCCGTGACGTTGGCCTGGATGGTGATCGCCTCAACGGAGCCGGCGAGCTGCTGGCCTGAGGCTGGTGTCACCAGCAGATCAGAGATGAGGAAGCCATCGCCCGGCACCCGGGCGGTGAAACGGATCGCGGTGCTGTTGAGGGTGTCGGTTGCAACGGTGAGATAGCCATCACTAGCGGTGGCGAAGGATTGGCTCTGGAGGAACAGGGCAAGGGCCTGGGTGATCGAGGCGTTGTCGCTGTTGACGGTGGTGTAAGAGAACGCTGTGGGCTCACTGCCGTCAGCTCGGGAGACAGTGAAGGAGATCACATCACCGCTGTTGTAAGAACCCTCAACCAGCAGCTGGCTGATTTGGGTAACGCTGGCATCGACAACATCAGCGTTGCCGATGAACGACACACCATGCTCGATCGCGTCGAGCAGCAGGGTGGATGGGCTACTGGGATCGGCACTGGCATGGAGAAATGCATCAGGTCCTGAGCCGATGGCAGAAGCGGCATTAATGGCCTCGATCAGTTGCTGTGTGGCCTGCCGCTGAATCTCACTCTGCGATCCGTTAAGGCCACTAAATGTGTAGGAAATGGTTTGGGTGTCGCTACCGCTGGCGCTGTTCAGCAGGCGAAGCGTGATGGTGTTGCCGTTGCCATAGATGCCGCTGAGCTGTATGGAAGTGCTCTGGGCCACCGGGGTGACGGCCGAGGGGGGAGCGCCAGCGGACTGGAGGGTGAGCTTTGATGTAAAGCCCAGCTCGCCGGTGAGCAGGTGAACAGCACCGACTCCGAGACCGGAGAACACGATGAAATTATTGTCGACAACGTCATCGGGATTGGCAGCCAGTGCCAAATGCCCCCGACCCTGGGCATCGATGCCTTTTTTAATCACGTAGTAGTCGATGCCGGAAACCACGCCACCGATGGCGAAGCTGTCTTGACCAGAGTCAGAATCGGCCTGGACGGTGTAGCTGACCACCTGCCCCTGGGCCAACTTGTTGTAGAGGTCGATCTGGTCTGCTGGAACCAGGATTTCTGATTTTGCGACATCAACGGAATCAGTAGAGCCGCCGTTGAACTGCAGGCCGCCGGTGATGTAGAGGAGGTGCTCGTTGCCCGTGACGCCGCTGGCACTAATGGCCTGGGGCTGGTCTTTGGCTAGAACGTAGCTTGGAGCGTCTGGATGGAGCGGATCAGCAAGAATTGCCGTGATCTGAAGTGGGGTATCAGCTTGGAGAAAGGATTGCAGGGTCCAGCCGTCGAGCGGATCAAACGGGAAGGACGAAAAGTTGGAGATGGTTTGCGGTAGATCGGCCAGGTATTGATAGGTGGATTTATCACTCCAAAGCACGGTATCTCCGTCTTTGAAGGTGAAACCAGCCGTCTCAGTACTGGTATCAATCAGCTGAGACGTGCCATCATCCAGGGTTTGCACCCTGGCCACGGTGGTACCGGTGGAATCGACGAGTACCACCGTGCCATCGCTAATGACTTTGGTGGTGTAGGTGTAACCAGGCGCAATACCGGCAACGGTGACGGTATCGCCGACGGCAAGTTCGGGGTTGGCGGCAAAGCTCCAGGCCGCCGACTGGGCGAAGCGTGAGTCGGCATAGGGATTGGCGCTCGCCTCGATCAAATTAACCGGAGATCCGCTGCTACCGAGGAAAACGTACAAATTGCGATCAGAAAACTGAACCACCTGACCGTTGTCAAGTTCAACCAAGGTGTTAACAACTTGGCCGGAAGAATCAGTCACTGTGCCGCTTGTGCTAACGCTGTAGTCCTGGGTGGCTACATAGGCAGAACTATTTGGGGTAGGGGTCGCCGTGGCAGAGGCGCCCCCTGAGGTCAGCTGGCCATCGATCGTGATCAGGGCATGGGCCGTGTCTAGGTTGACGGCACTCATCAGGGCCAAGGCGCCATCAACCCAGACGCTGGTTTTGGCGCTGGCGGAGCCGCTGGGCTTGCTGCTGGCGTCGATGGTGATGGCGTCAGCGGAGGTGATCGAGGAACTGCTGTCCAGGTCAACACCGCTGTCGGTGGTGCCATAGACAACGCTTACGGCCAGGCCACTTTTCTTGCCGGAGGGCTTTGACGCACTGAAGCCCGGGATGGCGGAGGGACTGGAGTTAGTAGCGACCTGGGCAGAAGAGCTGAGCTTGTTGGTGGAGGTGCTCTTGAGAGCCACCTTCCCGCTGGTGGTGGTGATGGAGGATCCATCCAGAGAGATGGAGGAATCGCTAGAACCGACAAGAACCGCTGCAGCGATATCGAAGGGAACCCCGGCAGTGCTAAGACTGAGCAGAGAGGCTGAATTGGCAACAAAGGCCTGATTGGAAAGATTGAGACTGACGTCAGATGTGGCCTCAACACTGCCAGCATTGATAGTGGCGCGGCTAAAGTGGATGCCGCCAATTAGATCGGCAACCTTGACGCTTGCAGGCACCAAAAGATTCTGGAGTCCGTAGAGAGCCGTATTGAGGACCTTGTCAATCACAAATGAATTGACAAATGCACTGAGTTCAGGATTATCTCCCCCGTACTCCACATAGGGATCAACTGCAATCGACTGTGTGATCGATAGTGCTCCTGCCTCTCCAGAGCCAGGAGCGAGAGTCGAAAGAGTCAGGGGGTGTTCAACCGAGCCAAGATCGATGCTTCCTTGACGATGGGGATTCCAGGTGAGCAGTGGCAGATCCTTGGTGGTATTCGTATCCGTGATTATGATGTCACCGCCAAAAGTGGAAACATTTCCGTATAGGACAATGCCAGTACTTACGGTGACCCCTAAGTCTGCGAACTTGACTCCGCTGCTGTCCGACGAAAGGTTGATGTGATAGGCGGTTGGAGATTCGTTAGACGTAGAAGGGTCGTCGAGATCAATGCCACTAATGCTGTAGGACTGTCCCTTGATTTCAATGTTCTTCAGGGCGGTGACAATGTCGATCGTCTGGTTGAGATCCCCGGAAACTGTGACAACACCGGTGTTGGCCGAACCCAAATTGCCACTGATGCTGAAGCTGCCACTGGCGTCGCTGATGCTTAGCAGGCCGTCATTGAACGTGACGGAGCCGCCCAGTTCCCCTGTCCAGTCGAGACCAGTGAGCAGGTCCTGGTAGCCGGTGGCGATCAATCCGACGCTGTCCTCCAGGGTCCAGTTTCTGCGACCCGAGAGCGCATCAGCAAAGGTGTTGTCGCTGGAGGCGGCCACATCGGCGCCGGTGAGCTCCGCCAGCCGACGCACCAGACGTTCACCGGACGGGCTGGCGGCTAGATCACAGCCATAGAGCAGCAGATCACCCTGCTCGCTTAGCAGGGATCCGAGCTGGGCCAGGGGCTGGCGGTAGTGGCCAACGTTGCGGCTCGAAACGGTGGTGGCTCCGATGCTGAGACTGTCGTCAACTCCATGGTTGAGCAGCTGCAGGCGGTCGAAAGACCCTCGGCCATAGCACTCCAGCAGGCGCCCGGCCAGATCCGCCAGCCGCTCATCCGGCGACACCCGCACCAGCGTGGCGCCGGCCCGCTCCAGCCGATCGGCCAGATCCGCCGTTTGGGCATCGCTGCTGGTGACCAGATACAGCTCGCGACTGACCGCCGAAGCCGCTGCCTGTGGCGATGCTGACTCTGCGCCGATGACCACAGGCGGAGGCAGGAGGCCGTTCACGTTCAAGTCCAGCGCCACACCTGAGGGCACACTGTTCGTCCATAGCCCTGGCGATCCCAGCAGATCGGATAAGGGCGAGCCAGCTGACGCTTGAGTGAAGGTCAGTTCTGCCGAACGGTGTGCGCTCTGTTCATCCATGACGGGTTCAAATCAAAATGGTGACATTTGCAAATTAAAATATTATCCGCCGCGGTATCTGTCGTCTAATTGAAAGAACTTCGACCAGTAGATGCTTCCTTGACGCAAGAGAAGTTGGCGAGCTTGGGAAGTGTTGTACATCACATTTCCACGTTGTGCCAAGCACGTAGCGCCTCTGTTAGCGCTCGCCACCAAATGGATCACCAATTGAATGTTAGAAGGACATCCTCTCAAACTTAGCCTCATCGTCGATTTTCGAGGTAGCAGGAATGCGCAAACGCGCACTAAGCTGGTCCAGGTGCAACAGCCACTCTTCACCGGCATCCCCCTTGCGCAAGGGCCGATCGAGGATCATGGTGGTGCTTTCAGCTGGATCCACGGCGGGTGCTGGTGCCAAACTGCTGGGAATTCCGAGCCGGGCAGCAGCACTAGCAATGGAATCAGGGTCTGCCGCCCAGCACCATGCAACACCAGAGCCTCTGGCCGACCAGGAAGCGCGGGAGCAACGGGTATGGAAACTCTTTCGTAACTATAAGTTGCTGGTTTGGGAGCACTAGGTCGCAGGTTCGAATCCTGTCGCCCCGATTGACTTTTCACTGATTGGCCGCTGATCCTGCGGTCAAATTGCGGTCAAACTGGCACCGCGGTCAATGGCCGCTACATGTCAGTCGCCATCAGGCAAGCAGCGATTGTTCAGGTCCGAGCGGCATCCGCGAGGATCAACCCATGAACCCTGCTGATACAGCTGCTCCTCGGTTGCTCGATGGTCCAGCTGACGCTCTTGGCACCGTTGTGCTGGCCCATGGGGCCGGTGCACCAATGGACAGCCCCTTCATGGCTGCTATCGCCCGCGGCCTGGCACAACACGGCTGGCGGGTGCTGCGCTTTGAATTTGCCTACATGGCACGGCAGCGCATCCTTGAGCGCCGCCAAGGGCCCGATCGAATGCTTGTCTTGCAGAAGGCCCTACGCCAGCAGGTGCAGCTGGAGAGGCAGCTCAATCCAAACCTGCCCCTTTTTATTGGCGGCAAGTCGATGGGCGGCCGGGTAGCGAGCCTGCTGCTGGAAGAGCTTGCAGCCAGCTATGGAGTGAAGGGTTGCCTTTGCCTTGGCTATCCCTTCCATCCCCCAGGTAAACCGCTGCAGCTACGCACCGAGCACCTAGCCACCCTGCAGACGCCAGCACTGATCTTGCAGGGCGAACGCGACAGCTTTGGGCGCCGTGAGGAGGTTGACTCCTACAAGCTCTCGCAACAGATACAGCTGCGCTGGATACCTAGTGGTGACCACAGCTTTAAGCCCACCCGCAGCTCTGGCCTGAGCGAGGCGGAGAACTGGACGACAGCTGTGGAATTCAGTGATCACTTCCTACGGCTGCTGCTGATGCCGCCTGGATCTATGCCTCTGCAACCACAGCCCCCTGAGGGAGCAGGGCCGCATGGCCAAAGCAGTACTGCTTTCAGTACCAAACCACGCCCAGGCGGCCTAGAGTTGCCCTATCGACTGCTCAGTCTGTTCATGGCCGACCAGCCCCTAAACGTGCTCCGTTCGGCCGAGCTCAAGCGGGGCGGCATCGCGGCGGTGGAGCAAGCCCTACGTGCTGGTCCGGTGCATCTGCTCAAGCGCAACAGCCCAGCGGCCGTAGTGATCAGTGAAGCTGAATACAACCACCTGCGGCGATTGGCCGATCGTCCAGCCGCTGCAGGGCCGAGCTGCCTGGACTGGTTACTGGCCCTGCCCTCAGCAGCGACAGCTCGGAGCAAGCAGGAGATCGACGCTGAGCTGCATCAAGAACGCGAGTGGTGATTGCCTTTCTCGATGCCAGCGCCTTGATCTACGCCGTAGAAGGAACAGAGGCGTGGGCCGAGGCGCTGAAGCAACAGCTGCGGCAGCTGGCCGCAACGGCAGAGACCTCCACAGGGGGCCTGCAGCTGGCCATCAGCCGCCTGAGCTGGCTGGAGTGCCGAGTTGGGCCGCTGCGCCGGCGGGATGCGGAGACCCTTACCCGGTTCGATGCCTTTTTCCTGCACCCGGGCCTGGAATGGGTGGAGCTCAGCCCTGCTGTTGTGGAGCAGGCCACGCAATTACGGGCCGAGCACAACCTGCGTACCCCCGATGCGTTGCAGGCAGCCAGCTGTATGCAGCTTGGTGCCGGTGCCGTGATGGTCACCGGCGATGCCGGTTTTCAGAGGGTGCCGTCACTCCGCCTGGCGCTAGTGAACGGAGCTGAAGGCCAAAACTGAATCAGTGGATTAGGGCCATCTCAGTGATGCCGCTATCCCAATACGGCTGATCAGCGCGATGCCGGTGTTCCAGAGCCAGGACGGACGCTCGGCCAACCGCTGCAGCCAGGCCGGCAGCTGATCACGCCACTGCTCCATTGCCAACACCGCCAGCAGCAGCAGAATCAGGGGGATGCCGATGGCCAGGACAAGCTCGCGCAACATCGGCCCTTATCCGCTGAGCGCACCGTATCGAGGGCGCAGCGGGACGGCAGCAAAGCCCGCCAATCGTGCTAGTACAGGTGTACGCATTAGTCGTTAGTCATGGGTGCCCCTCTCCCGCGAGCCGCAGCACTGAATGCCCGGCTCGAAACCTCGATTGAGGAGTGGCCCTACCTCGATGAGGCGGTGCTGCTCAAGACCCGGAGCCGCAAGGTCTGCATGACCTGCCACTGGTTTCGGCATCACGCAGGGGTGAACTGCATCCCGGTTCTCACCTGCCAACTGCACCAGGGGTTGATCGCCCACGGCGAGCACCTCACCAGCCGCTGCCAGGGCTGGACCGATGACATGAGCCGCCAGCAGGGCTGGGCGCCTGAGGTGGCCTGAGCGGTGGAGCAGCTGCTCGCCATCTCTACCTTTTGGTAGTTGTGCCAGCGGCACGAGTTGCAAGAGGCTGGAACGGTCTGACCCATCCCTGGCCTGCATGCTCCCTTGGCTGCTAGCCGCCGTCACCCTGGCAGCGGTTGTGCTTTCGGCTCCCTTGCTGGGGCGACACCTGTTCGAGGTATTCGAGAACAAGCCCCAGCCGGCCTGGGACCGCTGGCTGAACCCGATCGAGGCCGCTCTGTTGCGCTTGATCGGGGATGCTGGCCGTAGCGCCGAATCGGCCACCGGCTACCTAGCACCGCTGTTGATCAGCAATGGGCTGTTCGCCTTGCCGGCACTGGCGCTGCTGTTGCTGCAGCCGAGTTGGCTCAACCCCCTGGGCTTCGGGGGATTGCGCTGGGATCTGGCGCTGCACACCACGATCTCCTTCCTCACCAACACCGATCAGCAGCACCTGGTGCCCGAGCAGAGCCTAGGGAACCTGGCCCAGCTGGGGGCCATGCAGTTCCTGATGTTCGTGTCGGCGGCCACGGGGTTGGCGGTTGGATTCGCCGTGATCCGTGGCTTCAGTGGCCGGCCGATCGGCAACTTCTACCGCGACCTGCTGCGCTCCCTCACCCGGGTGTTGATCCCCGCCTCGCTGCTGCTGGCCCTGTTCTTCCTGGTTAGCGGTGTGCCGATGACCCTGGAGCCGCCCCTGGAGATCACCACCCTGGAGGGGGGCAGGCAGTGGCTGCCCCGCGGCCCGATCGCCCTGTTCGAGGCCATCAAGCAGCTCGGCGAGAATGGTGGCGGCTTTCTCAGTGCCAACTCCGCTCACCCCTACGAGAACCCCACCCTGCTCACCAACCTGGTGAGCACCTGGGCGATGTTGATCATTCCTGCGGCCACGATTGATGCCTTCGGGCGCTTCGTGGGCAACCGGCGCCAGAGCAACTTGTTGCTGGCCCTGGTGTTTGGTCTGCTGCTGATCGGCGCCGCCGTCGCCATGGGGGCGGAGCAGGCCGGCAATCCCATGCTCACCAGTTGGATCAGTGGCGGCAACCTGCAAGGCAAGGAGCTGCGCTTCGGGCCAGCGCTCACTGGCTTCTGGTCCGTGGTGAGCACCGGCACAATGACCGGCGCCGTGAACGGCTCAATCGATGCGGCGATGCCGCTCACCATCCTCACGACCCTGTTCAACCTCTTTCTGCAGGTGGTCTTCGGCGGCCAGGGCACTGGCGCGGCCTACCTGCTGGTGTTTGCCCTGCTGGCGGTGTTCCTCACCGGCCTGATGGTGGGGCGCACGCCGGAATTCCTCGGGCGAAAGGTGGAGAAAGCCCAGGTGGTGTGGGCCAGCCTGATCCTGCTAATCCACCCGCTATTCGTATTGATTCCCGCCGCCCTCACCCTGGCCGGTGGCGACTCGCTGGCGGGCATCAGCAACCCGGGCTCCCACGGCATCAGCCAGGTGGTCTACGAATACGCCTCAGCGGCCGCCAACAACGGCAGCGGCCTCGAGGGCCTTAGTGATGGCACTCCCTGGTGGAACCTCACCACGAGCCTCAGCCTTCTCGGTGGCCGCTACCTGCCGATCGCAGCTCTGCTGGCGCTGGCCGACGGCTTCCGCCGCAAACCGGCCCTCGAACCCAGTCCAGGGATCCTTCGGACGGACACCGCCCTGTTCACCGGCGTCACAGCGGTGGTGCTGGTGATCCTCGGCGCTCTCACTTTCTTCCCGGTGCTGGCCCTCGGGCCCATCGCGGAAGCGCTCACCTTGGCCTCCTGAGATGACCACCACAACGCGTGTGATGTTCCCCCGCATGCCGCGGGGGCCCCGCCAGAAGCGCCGTTATCTCGAACGCCCGCGCCAGCAGGGGCTGGTGCAGCGGGCTGTGGTCGATTCGTTTCGCAAGCTCGACCCGCGTCAGGCGGTGAGCAATCCGGTGATGTTCGTGGTGTGGTGCGGCACGGCTCTGTGCCTGCTGCTCACCATTGAGCCCAGGCTGCTCGATGCACAGGCCGGAGCACCGGAGCGCGGCTTCAACGCCCTGATCAGCCTCACCTTGTTGGCAACCTTGCTGTTCGCCAACTTCGCCGAGGCGCTGGCGGAAGGCCGAGGCAAAGCCCAAGCGGATGCCCTGCGCCTCACCCAGGCGCGTACCCAGGCCCGACGTCAGTTGGCCGATGGCTCCATAGAGCTGGTCGATTCCTCCGATCTGCGCCGCGGAGACCTCGTGTTGATCCAGGCAGGGGATGTGATCCCCGCCGACGGGGAAGTAATCGCCGGCGTGGCATCTGTGGATGAATCGGCGATTACCGGCGAATCAGCCCCCGTGCTCAAGGAAGCCGGCTCGGATGTGGCGGGATCGGTCACCGGTGGCACCCGGATCCTGTCCGATCAGCTCACCCTGCGGATCTCCGCTGATCCAGGGAAAGGATTCATTGACCGGATGATCGCGCTGGTGGAAGGGGCGGAACGCAGTAAAACCCCTAACGAGGTGGCTCTCACCGTGCTGCTGGCGGTGCTCACGCAGGTGTTCCTGATCGCCGTGGCCACCCTGCCGCCCGTGGCGGGCTACCTCCAGGGCGCTCCATCGGTGGTGACACTGGTGGCGCTACTGGTGGCTCTGATCCCCACCACGATCGGCGGCCTGCTCAGTGCCATCGGCATCGCCGGGATGGATCGGGTGGCCCAGTTCAACGTGATCGCCACCTCGGGCCGAGCCGTGGAAGCATGCGGCGATGTGAACACCCTGGTGCTCGACAAGACCGGCACAATCACTCTGGGCAACCGACTGGCCGAGGAGTTTCTAACCGTCGGGGGACACAGCATGGCGGAGCTGGCCGAGGCTGCTCTGGGTGCCAGTTGCTTTGATCAGACTCCGGAAGGGCGCTCGATCGTGCGTTTGGCGGAGAAGCTCGGGGCTGTCCTGCCTTTTGCGGCCGAGTCCGCAAGCGCGATCGACTTTTCAGCCCGCACCCGCATGAGCGGGTCTGACATCCCCGATGGCAGCGAGTTCCGCAAAGGAGCTGTGGACTCGATCAAGGGCTTTGTGCGCTCCCGCGGCGGCCAGGTGCCAGATCAACTCGACCAGTGCTTCGAGCAGGTATCTCGCCTGGGGGGCACCCCCCTGGCGGTGTGCTGCGGCGCCGAGGTGTTCGGGGTGATCTACCTCAAGGACATCATCAAACCCGGCATCCGCGAGCGTTTCGATCAGCTGCGGCTCATGGGCATCCGCACCGTGATGCTCACCGGCGACAACCCGATCACCGCCGGCGTGATCGCCCGGGAAGCCGGGGTGGACGACTTCATCGCCGAGGCCACACCCGAGGACAAGATCGCCGTGATTCAGCAGGAGCAGAAGCTCGGCAAGCTGGTGGCGATGACCGGTGACGGCTCCAACGACGCCCCGGCCCTGGCGCAGGCCAACGTGGGAGTGGCCATGAATTCGGGCACCCAGGCCGCCAAGGAGGCGGCCAACATGGTCGATCTAGACAGCGATCCCACCAAGCTGATCGACATCGTGACGATCGGTAAGCAGCTGCTAATCACAAGAGGCGCGCTCACTACCTTCTCGATCGCCAACGACATCGCTAAGTACTTCGCGATCCTGCCCGCGCTGTTTGCAGGCGTGGGGCTGGAGGCACTGAATGTGATGAAGCTGGCCTCACCCCAGTCGGCGATTCTCTCGGCGATGGTCTTCAACGCGCTGATCATTCCCGCCCTGGTGCCCCTGGCCTTAAAGGGTGTGAAATTCCGGCCGCTCAGCGCCGAGCAGCTGCTTCGCCGCAATCTTCTGGTGTACGGCGCCGGTGGTGTCGTAGCGCCGTTCGTGGGCATCAAGTTGATCGATATGGCCATCGGTTCCCTGCGTCTGATCTGAACCCATCGCCACCGCAACGATCCCCATGGCCCGTTTTCTGCACATCCGCTTCTGGCTGCCGCTCCTTCTCGTGGCCGGCACTCTCCTGCTCGCGCCGCTGTTTCGCAGCAGCCAGCCCCCCCTTCAGAGCCACGCCCTGGCCCTTCTGCTCTGCGGCACCGCCGCCCTCTCGGCCTACCTGTTCGCCGTGATCGCCCAACCGGAGAAATTCTGATGTCCTTCACTGCCCAACTACTGCGAGGGCTGCGCGTCACCCTCCTGCTCTGGCTGCTCACCGTGGTGGTAGTCACCCTGCCGATGCTCGCCCTGGCGCGGCTGGTGGCACCGGATGCGGCTAGCGGCAACCTGCTGCGCACGGGCGATCAGGTGGTGGGGGCACGCCTGATCGGCCAGAGCTTTCGCTCCAACCGCTACCTGCATGGCCGGCCAGCTGAGGCACCGAACCTGGCCGCCAGCAATCCTGAACTGGCGAAACGTGTGGCCGATGCCGCCAGCCGCTGGCAGACCGCAGGAGTAGCCCAGCCCGCCCCCGACCTGCTGCTCGATTCCGCCTCCGGCGTCGACCCCCACATCAGCCTTGCGGCGGCACGCCAGCAGCTGCCTCGCCTGGCTCGCGAACGCCAGCTGTCCGTGGCTGAGCTGGAGGGCCTGCTGCGCCAGGCCCAGGTAGGCCCTCTGGGTCTGCAGGCCATTGAGCCCGTGGTGAACGTGCTCAGCTTCAACCTGGCCCTAGACAGCCTGCGGCCGTCATGATCCGCTCCACCCACCGGCGCGGCCGCCACAAGGTGTTCATCGGCATGGCGCCGGGTGTGGGTAAGACCTGCCGCATGCTCCAGGAGGGCAAGGAGATGTTGCGGGAAGGAACCGATGTGGTGGTGGGCCTGCTGGAAACCCATGGGCGCGTGGAAACGACGCGACAGGCCGAGGGGTTGGAGCAGATCCCGCGCAAACTCATGCGCTATCAGGACGTGGAACTTGAGGAGATGGACGTGGGTGCGTTGCTGGCCCGCCGGCCTCAGCTGGTGCTGGTGGATGAACTCGCCCATACGAACGTGCCGGGCAGCGAACGGGAGAAGCGCTGGCAGGACGTGGAGATGCTGCTGCTCTCAGGGATTGACGTCTATTCGACACTCAACATCCAGCACCTCGAAAGCCTCAACGACCTGGTGGCCGAACTCACCGGAGTGGTGGTGCGCGAACGCATTCCCAACCGGGTCATGGAGCTGGCCGATGAGGTGGTGCTGGTTGATGTGACCCCGGAGACGCTGCAGGAGCGGCTCAGGGAGGGGAAGGTCTATGCGCCAGAAAAGGTAGGCCAGGCGCTGAGCAACTTCTTCCAGCGCCGCCATCTCGTGGCCTTGCGGGAACTCTCGTTGCGCGAGGTAGCCGATCGCGTTGAGAACGACATCCTTCCCTCTCTGACGTCTCTGCGCGAACGGGTCATGGTCTGTCTGGCCAATTACCAGACCAGCAAACGCCTATTGCGCCGCGCGGCCCGACTGGCTGCGTCGATGGATGCTCCACTTTTGGCCCTGACGGTGCAGGACCCCAATCGATTTCTCAGTCGCGAGGAATCGTTGATTCAGGAAGAATGCCGCCAGCTCTGCGACGACGTGGGCGGCACCTTTCTGCGGGAGGAGAGCGCAGACATTCTCCCCACCATCGCCCGGATGGCTCAGGAGAAACGCATCACCCAGATCGTGCTGGGTCAGACGATGCGCTCACGCTTCAAGGCCCTGTTTCGCCGGCCCCTTTCCGAGCGACTGCAGCACCAGCTGCGGGGGCTCAGTATCGACCTGCATCTGATCTCTGAGGGGCTGCCGGCCCAGCCTGTGCATGATCCAGAGCCATGACACGCACTGCTCTGCCGATCGGCCTGGTCTGGGTGATCTGGTTTGTGATCCTGCTGGTGGAGCTGGCAACGCCTCCGGCTGTGGTGCTCGGCATTCTCTATGCGGCCCCCCTGCTGCTGGGAGCGGCCCAGCGCACAAGCCAGCAGTCGTGGCGTTTTCTGCTGATCTGCTGCTCGTTCACCCTGGTAAACCTGCTGCTCCCGCAGCCGATCGATCACAACTTTCTTGTGGTGCTGATCAACCGTCTGCTGGTCTGCTTTGTCCTTGGCGTGACCACGGTGCTTGTGGTGCGCAACCAGACCCTGCAGAGACAGCGCACCGCTCTGGACGTGGAACTGGCAGAAACGCAGCTGCGCAGTGATGTCATCGCCACCCTCGCCCACGACCTCAAAACGCCGGTGCTCGGCACCCTGGCCTCTCTGTCGATGCTGGAGGACGTGCCGGCGGTGGAGGCGATCCGCAACAGCCAGCAGCGCTGTCTACGCCTGATCAACGACTTGCTGGCGGTATTTCGGGCCGAGCAGGACGGTCTGCGGCCCCAGCTGGAACTCTGCAACCTGCTGGCGATTGCTCAGGAAGCGTTGAGCACCGTGGAGCCAATTGCCGCTCAACGGCAGATCGCACTGGTGTTGCGCCAGCCCAAGGCCGGGCTGAACCCGATGCAGCTGAACGCCGATCCTTCCCTGCTGCGCCGCCTGCTGGAAAACGTGCTGCTCAACGCCGTGCATCACAGCCTGCGCGGCGAGCGTGTGTGGCTGCAGCTGAACCACAAGAAGGGGTGCTGGGAGCTGGAAGTGCTCGACGGCGGCGCCGGCTTCCCCCCCGAGGATCTGCCCCGGCTGTTTCAACGCTTCTCGCAGACCGGCGCCAACGCCCGCGGCACCGGCCTCGGGCTCTATCTCTGCCGGCTGATCAGCGAAGCGCATGGCGGGAGCATTCGTGCAAGCAACTGTCCCGGTGGAGGCGCCAGGGTTGTGGTGGAACTCCCCGGGGAGGAGAGCTGAGCGTGCGGCTACTGCTCATCGAGGACGACCAGGCCTACCAACTGGCGATGGCAGCCCATCTCCAACAGCTGGATGGAGTGGATCACGTGCACGTGGCAGGTGATGGCGAACAGGCCCTGGAGTTCTTGCAAAGTGAGCGGATCGATCTGGTGCTGCTGGATCTGATGCTGCCCGGAATGGGGGGGCTGGTCACCTGCCGCCACATCACCAGCTCCACGGCCGTGCCGGTCCTGATCCTCACCAGCCAGGACGACCCCGGGTGGGTGCAGCAGATATGGCAGGCAGGCGCCCGCGGCTACCTGCACAAAGAGAGGGGGTTTGAGCAGGTGGAGATGGCCCTGGCATCTTTGATGGCCGGAGCAAGCTGGTGGGATCTGCGGGCTACGGCGGCGCTGCAGCGTTCAGACCACGATCCGGCCATCGCCGCACCATCGCACCAGAACGAACAGCTGAACGAACTCACTCAACGAGAACGGGAGGTGCTGGCCTGCCTGGCGGATGGGGACAACAACAGAAGCATCGCCCAGCGGCTGGGAATAGGAGAAGGAACTGTGCGCAGTCACGTGCACTTGCTGCTGCAGAAACTGCAGGTGAACAATCGAACTCAGGCTGCTCTGCTCTGGCTGGGTCAGGTGCCTAACGACGCACACCAGATCCAGTCCACAGACAGCTGTGATCCCCAATCAGGAAAGCAGTAAGACACCCATAAACACCGCAGGAGGGCTGGATCAGCGATGGCCGTCAGGTGCTCCATTTCAACCCGGTTCGCTACAGCCGCTACTCCCAAGCCCTGGAGCTCACCACCGGCGAACTGATCCCCGGCAAGGCGCCGCTGCTCAAGTGCCGCAAGGAGATCAGAAGGGAGGAGGCGATCAAGCTCTGGGCCGAGAAGCGGAAGGCTGGCTGGCAGGTCTGCACGCCGCAGTAGACGCCGCTATCTGCTCTGCTGTCCCGTTGATGCTCTCTGGCGCGCAGGTCGCCCAGAGCAACAGGAGAGCGAGGAGGGGGGGTGTGCCGGCAGGGCACTGGCGATCGCGTCACTCGGCCTGGCCCCAGCGCCAGCCCAGCCATGGCCGCCACCCTTCTTTCGCTCCCGCCGGACTTTCCTGCGATAGCTAACTGGTGATCATTGCCCAGCAGGCCAAGCTGGTGGTTGGTTATATGCAGCCATGGCCCAGCAGAACAATGGTTGCGGTATCGGTTGCGGTGGCCTGCTGGCTTTGCTGGCCATGGGGTTTGTGCTGGCCTACTGGCATTTCTTTCTGATTGCGGCCGTGCTGGTGGCAGCCATCGCAGCGGTGGTCTATACCGTTCTGCTCTACAACCAGCAACAGCTCAAGCTGGTCATGCAACAGGTGGAACAACGTTTTCGCCATGACCCCTGCATGGTTCAGCAGCGGTTTGGGGCAATCGACTCTCTCAACGTGGCCGGTGATCTCTACACCCCCAGGATCAATGTGGTGTGCCGCACGGTTGACTCAGATAGCAACGAACTCCATTCCAGCGTTATCTCCACCAGCATCAGCCCGCCGGTAGAGCGCAGCCGGTTGCGGGCAGCCAGCGGTGTGACCACCTGGCTGCAGAGCGCTGGGATCAGCCTGCTCGATGACCTCTCGGTGGAGGCCAAGGCGGTGCGCGCTGCCATGGCTTGCCTCAAGGAGCGCCATTGGACTGCCGATGCGCTCACCAAGCTGGCTGGGCTGACGTCAGCGCTGGTGGAAACACTGGAGAAAGCCGAGGGCAATGAACTGCTCGAATCGGCAATTCCCCAGTTGCAGCAGGCGCTGACTGCCTTTGAGGCGGAGGAGTACAAGCTGCGGCAGGCCCACGCCAGCGCTGCCGAGATGCTGCGCAAGCTGAATGACTTCCTAAGCGTGCCGGCCAGCATCCGGCCGATTCTCAACTTCGATCTCGATCAGCTGTTTGATCCCCAGCGCTTCTCTGACCTCGAGCAGTCGTTTTCTGAGGTGGTGCTGCTGAACGATGCCTTCCGCCAGCTCTCAGAAGATCGCCTGGCCTGAGCCGTCAGCGCAACCAGCCCCTGGCCGTCGCCAGCCGTGAGGCCTCCTGCACCGCCTCGATGCAGCGATGGGCGCGGCGTTTGGCATCGTCCTGCCCCTGGGCCCGCAGTACATATGCCTCCATTGCCTCGGGCGTTTCGATCAGAGCCAGCAGGCCAGCGGTTCGTGCAGCTAAGGAGCCAGCAGCAAGCAGGCGGCTCACCAGGCCGTGCTCCCACAGCTGCTCCCCAGTGGAGCTGGGTGCAAACAGCTCCTGGCGCAGCACCTCCAACAACTGCTGCTTAAGGGCATCAAGCTGACCGGGCCTTAGCCGGCGGCTGTTGGGCAGCCCTTCCGCTCTCCCTGCAGGGATCACGGCTGGACGATCCGGCGCATGCTCCACGCTCCAGCTCAGGCCCGTGCCCGGAACTCCCACCGTGGTGCGCGCACCACCACTTCTGGCCACGGGGATGTTGAACGAGGCACCTCGCCCGCCCACTGAGATCGAGCTAAGTCCACCCTTGCTGAAGTTGAAGCGCAGCGGGCCTAGGCGGGCAGAACGTCGAAAGCGAAACGGCATGGCAATCAGCGGCTCTTGACGCAGTACCCACCTGATGAATACCAACCCAGTGGGCATCCCTTGCCGCTCTTTTGAATAGCTTCCCGCTCGTTACTGGGGCTGCTGAGGCAGTAGTTGCCAGAGGAATAGAAGCCCAGCGGGCAGCCAGCACCACTTTTCTCAATGGCGCGGCGGGTGTTGCCCCCGGAGCTGGGCACGCAGTAGCCGCCAGATCTGTAGTAGCCAAGCGGGCAGCCTCCCACTTTGGGCAGCGGTTGAACCGGCTGCTGGGCCAGCGCCGCGCTGGCACTCAGCAGCATCCCGGCTGCAATCAACAGTTGCTTACGCATCGCTGGTGGGCTTTGCCAGTTCATCGAGCAGGCGGCTCACCAGGTCACCACGGCTGTGCAGACCCCACTCCTTACGCAAGTCATCCAGCCACACCAGGGTGGATTGGCGCAGCTCAACGCTTATCCGCACATAGGGATCGTCACTGGAATCGCCTGGGGACATTTGCCGGTGGCTTGGAGTTCCAACGATCGGTCTGCTGCTGCACTTGTGCAAGAGCAATGGGGGCAGACTTGAGCAACCAATAGCCGAGGGGCGAGCGCGCGATGCCCACCAACACCCAGATGGAGGGCTGCATATCCAGCGAGCGTGGTGCGCTGGTCTTCTGGTCACCGGAGGTGCAGCAGCGCAAGCCAGTCAGCAAAGTTCAGATCATTGATGTTTTCTCCCTGCAGGTCGTCACTGGCTACACCCGTGACCCCCAAGGTCGGTTGTTGCTGGAGTCCCAGCCATCAGTGGCTGCTGGCCGCAGCTGGAGCCTGGCCAAGGCTGCGCAATTGATCCGCAACGATGCCCGCCCGCACCGCTGGGTGGCCTTGCAGCTCGATAAACGGGCCTGGGGCCTGTTCTGGGCAGGGGGTGGGCTCCAGCACTGTCGTGAGTTGCTAGCCCAGCAGGTCCCTGCATCGGACATCTCCAGCGCACTGGTCGCGGCAACCCCAGAAGCCCTGCTGCGACTGGTTCTAGATCTTGGTACTGATCTGCCCAGCCCTACTCACAGCCCTGCTGCAAAGCCTGCCAACGATCAGCACAAGGGGCTGTGGCGGATAATCGCTTGGACATCACTGGCCTGGCTGACTGTCCTTGGCATGACCGTTGCAGGTTTTCTTACCGCGCTGGAGCGTCAGGACCGCAAGTTGGAGCTGCTGCTCGAGCGCACAGCCCCAAGTTCCGGGATGCGTTGAGCGATTCAGCTTTGCGGCTCTGCTCAGCTATCGGGGTGTTGGGCCTGGGTTGGCTGAGCGTGCAAGCAGGCCTGGCTCAGCAGCAAGGCTTGAGCGCCACCGTGCTCTCGATCGGCGATGGCGACACCATCCGCGTGCGCCAGTACGGCCGGGCGGTGACCGTACGGCTGGCCTGCATCGATGCACCGGAGACTGCCCAGAGCCCCCACGGCCAGCAGGCTCGCAGCTACCTGCAGCAGAGGCTCCCTGTCGGGCGCGAGGTCAGGCTCGAGGTCAAGACCACCGATCGCTACGGCCGTTCGGTTGCCGAGGTGATCTCTGACATCAACATCAATCTGGCGCTGGTGGAAGACGGCCAGGCCTTTGCCTACCGCCAGTACCTGAGCGGCTGTGATGCCAAGGAGTATCTGGACGCTGAATACCGTGCCAGCCGGCGCCGATACGGGATCTGGCAAGTGGAAGGCGGCATCACCCGGCCCTGGGACTTCCGGCGAGGTCGCCGCTCAGCGGTCATCCCTGATGGCACAACACCAGGCGGCCGGCGTTACCGCTGCAGCGAGATCAGCTCCTATGCCAAAGCCCAGGAGCTGCTACGTCAGGGACACAGCTATCTAGATGGCAATGCCGATGGGGAGGCCTGCGAAGCACTCCGTTGACAGTCATCTTTTCCGACATTTCTAACTGCACTACTGGTTGTTACGGAGGCCTTGGAAGCAAAAGATTTCCTCATGAAGTAGTGGATTGACATATCATGCGGCTTTGGCATATTTTAAAACAAGTGCAAAATTCTCCATGTTTACCGGTCCCGAACTACTCGCCAAAGTCAAGGAGCTAGGCGATGTCTCCAAATCTGAGTTGGTGCGCGAATGCGGCTATGTGAGCACCAAAAAAGATGGCAGCGAGCGCCTCAACTTCACTGCTTTCTATGAGGCCCTGCTAAACGCTAAGGGTGTGAACCTTGGCACCGACAGCGCCGGTCGGAGCACTGGTAAGGGTGGCCGCAAGCTGAGCTACACCACCAAGATCCAGTTCAACGGCAATCTGCTGGTGGGCAAGGCCTACACCGCCATGCTTGACCTCAAGCCAGGCGATGAGTTTGAGATCAAGCTGGGCAAAAAGCAGATCAAGCTGATCCCTTTGGGCAGCGCAGAAGAGGAGTGAGCAGCCGCCAGCGGCGATCCCTTGCACAGTGAAAGCAGGCGCCAGTGAGTTAGGTGCCGGAGCGAGCGCCTGCTTTCATTTGCCTGGCTGCTCCAGAAACCCCCCGGGGTGAGCGGGGGTTTTCAGTTACTGGATTTTTGAGCAACTCTGCGCAGACTCTTGGCCTACCAGTTCTGTCAGCGCGGCAACGGGCAAAGCAAAGGACCAGGCATACGGCAGGTCCGCCAGCCCCCTTTGGTGGTGGATACCTCCACGCCGATCAGTGCAGCGGGGTGGTTGCTTTCAGTAATCGCTTCTACCCAGGCAATGGCATCAGCAATCGCGTCATCAAGGCTGCTGTATTGCGCGTCGAGCTCGCGGTGCGGCTCGCAGCCACCATCAATTAGGCGGTAGCAACGCTCTGCCCCTTGGCTAGTTGAAATCTGCATCCGTTCTCTTTCAGTTCTGCCGGCCGCACCTAGCGGTGCGACCCAGCTCATCACCATGGCTAGCCAGCAAACCACTTGGCTGTATCGAGCAGAACACTTTGATCAGTCGTTACAGCCAACCCCGATAAGCACTGCGCTGCTTGCGGGCACTGGCCTTAGAGCGAGCAGAGCCGAACTGGGGACTAGTGCCGTTACGGCGGCGTCTTACCCAGCTGCCCTGGCGAATCAGGCGGCTATCGGCAGCATTGGCTTGCTGCACTGACACCAAGCTTCCATAGCCCGCCTTATGGCGAGCATTAGCGCGGCTACGGGCCTGGCTTGCACTGCTGGCAGGCACCACCGTGGCGGTGCTCCTGCGGCTCCAAAACGCCAGGTAGTAGCGCCAACTCACCATGGCTTTCAGCTCACCGGCGGCTGTTGCGGCCGCCATTGGTCGTAAAGCCAGCGCGGTATAGCTCACTGGCACTCATTGCCTGGGGGTTGAGCACCTCGCCAAAGCCACCGCTAGCTGCTGGCGTTATGGCCAGTCCAGGTGTCCCTGTGCCCATGGCACCGCGCTGTTGAAACAGGAAGCCATAGACGGGGTGGATGCGCAGCTGATCGAGGAAGTCAGCGGTGCTCAGTGGCCGCCCGTCATCGCCCAGCAACGGCTGGCCCTGGCTGTCGAGTGGTTCGAGCACATCACTCCCGTCCTTGCCGGCGCT
>Ga0247838_1002449_pt1 | contig 23487 bp, 31 predicted proteins | sample LaCruzMarch2015__5_FD_189097 | JGI IMG/M metagenome (GOLD analysis project Ga0247838, IMG submission 189097) | Freshwater microbial communities from meromictic Lake La Cruz, Castile-La Mancha, Spain - LaCruzMarch2015_15m | ecosystem: Environmental > Aquatic > Freshwater > Lake | place: Spain... | reverse complement strand
ATACTATCCATAACTGAAACATCAGAGGTATTATAAGCTCAATCGAAGAATACAGCTGTGGGGCATTGATAACTCTAGAATTGTCAAGATAAGAAAATGAATAAAGTATTACAATATACTTGCAATTGAATAAATTGTGAATATACTCTCTCTGTTCAATCATAACTACGAGCAACTGGCAAAGCCGACAGCTCACAACCTTGATTAACAACTCTTTATCTTTTTATCACCCCTTTATGATAACTTTACGAGAACCAGAAACAAGCGTAGACCATCGTGAAGACTTTTACAGGTCTGAACGTGATATATGCTCGTATGAAATGATGAGAGACAGAGAAGATAGAGATGCAGAACTTAACTATTAAACTACTATGTATGATCCTGCACTTGTCCTCCGAGATTCTATCATGCAACTAGATAGGTCTAAACATCCTCACGTTTCCTACCAACTAGACTGAGGTAAACAGTTTTACAGCTTTTACAACCAACTAAAAGATATTTTTTCTCCTTATTTAACTAAATAATTTATGTCAGATTTCCTTCCAAAAGATTACAGCACTCCAAAGACTGATGGTCGATACTTCCGTATACAAGACGGAGAGTCTATAAAACTCCGTGTCCTTACTTCTCCAGTTATGTTCTGGGAGTGGTGGAACGAAGATAATAAACCAATTCGTGTAAAATATGATGGCTCGTTTGTAAAAACTCCTGAATGAGTACGAGCAGATAGTAAATCACGTTTCGTATGGGCTATGGTTGTATGGAACTATGACAAGAAGACTACAGAAATTTGGAGTGTATGACAAGCTGGTATTCGTAAATCACTTGAAGACTGGGTAAAAGATGAAGATATAGGAAACCCTACTACCTACGATATAAAACTCGCAAGAACAGGTGCAGGAATGGAAACTACCTACACAGTCACAGCTCTCCAAAAACCTGAAAACACAAAAGAGATAGGAAAGGAAATACTCAAGAATGCTAATTCTATCAATTTGGAGGCACTTATAACGAATGACAATCCTTTTGAGCATGAAAGTCCTCTCCAAGATTTATCTAGTCCTTCTGATGGCAAAGTATCTATTGATGCTGTACCTTTCTAATATGCTCGCTTTTGAACTCATACCCGACAAGCTCGAAAAGAAGGGCATAGAACTTGCTGAAAACCAAGCAGAGTATGAAACCCTTGAAAAGAATGAAAAAACTGTCCTAGCATCAATTATGATGAAACAAGATGGCTCTATATCTAATCGAGAGATGATAGCCAGAGCAAACCAAGAATACAAAGACTTTTTAGACACCATAAAGACAGCTAGACGTAAAATGTTGGTAAACAAAGCAGAGATAAACTGACTAGAGACAGCTTTTGAGTGGTATAGAAGCTCAAACGCCAATGAGCGTGCGAGAATAAACCTAAGATAGTCACACTTTTATTTTTTACCTTTTTATTATGAAAAATACAGATTGCTCATCTTGCTCATCTTGCTCATCTTGCTCATCTTGCTCATCTTGCTCATATTGCTCAGATTGCTCATCTTGCTCATCTTGCTCATCTTGCTCATATTGCTCATATTGCTCAGATTGCTCATCTTGCTCATATTGCTCATATTGCTCAGATTGCTCAGATTGCTCATCTTGCTCATATTGCTCATCTTGCTCATATTGCTCATCTTGCTCAGATTGCTACTCTTGCTCATATTGCTCATATTGCTCAGATTGCTTATCTTGCCCATATTGCAAAAATTTAAAAATGACAGAGTTCAATTATTTCTGTTGGTCAGAAAACTATGATGATGAAAATTCATTTCAACAAAAAAAATATAGAGTTTTCAATGTAGAAATTTCAAAGGAGGAGTATGAAAAAATACCGAAACTCTATAAAAAACTAGAGCTTGATGTAAAAGAATCTTATTATACACGATTCCAAACTGCATTCAAAAAGATGTGGGTTACACTTACACAAGAAGAAAAACAAGAATACTTCGATATCCCTCATTTTAATTGGGAGTGATTTACCTACATTACAGGTATTGAAAAAGAATGTGGAGAAGAAATGACACTAGAAGAAGTATGTAAGGCACTGGGGAAGACAATCAAGATTGTTAAATAATTTATTTTTTTACCTTTTTATTATGAAAAATACAGATTGCTCATATTGCCCATATTGCTCAGATTGCCACTCTTGCTCAGATTGCTCATCTTGCCACTCTTGCTCAGATTGCTCATCTTGCCACTCTTGCTCAGATTGCCACTCTTGCTCAGATTGCTACTCTTGCCCATATTGCTCATATTGCTCAGATTGCTTATCTTGCCCATATTGCAAAAATTTGAAAATGACAGAGTATAATTATTTCTGTTGGTCAGAAAAATATAATGATGAAAATTCATTTCAACAAAAAAGATATAGAGTTTTCAATGTAGAAATTTCAAAGGAGGAGTATGAAAAAATATCAAAGCTCAATAAAAAACTAGAGCTTGATGTAAACGAAAGTTATACAACAAGATTCCAAACTGCATTCAAAAAGATGTGGGCTAGACTTACTCAAAAAGAAAAACAAGAATACTTCGATATCCCTCATTTTAACTGGGAGTGATTCACATTCATTACTTGAGTAGAAAAAGAACAAGATTGTTAAATAATTTATTTTTTTATTTTCTTTTTATGGGTACATGAAAAATTACAGTCTTGCCTGATGGTACTATCAAGGCACTCGACAGTAACAAGCAAGTGTATGTCTATCTCCCGAATGTCCTCTGTGACGAGTATGGAGAATGCCCCTTATTTATAGAGTGAAACAGAAGTAATAGATATTGTATTTTTGACCTCACCAACGATCCTATCGCTGATTCCGCAAAGAAACTTCGTGGTAGACATGGGAGAACGCCTGTTGCTTGTCAGAAAGAAGCTATAATGGCATCTAAACTAGAGGGTATATGGTGATTTATGAAAAGGACTATTAACAAATTCCATAACTAATATGAAACCACTCCTAAAACTAAAAACAGCGTCGCAATTTTTAGAACATTATTACAAAGATAGTTATTTTTTAGATAATTATGAGGATTTTCTCAAAGCAATGAGACACTACGCACGAGTGAAGAGTGATATTGCATACGAAAAAGGTTATCAAACAGCTATTAACCAAATGAAATAATATGTTTAAAAAAATAATAAAATCTGTAATTCAGGAAGAACTTCGTGAAATGAATATCGAAAAACTCTGTAAAGAATCGATAAAAGAAGTCATACAGAAAACAGTAATGGAAGAAGCTGGTAAAATCAAGATAGAAGATGAAATCAATCGTAGATTAAATATTTCACTCGGAAATATAGACGAGAAAATAAAAGGAAGAATCCTGATGAATATGAAATATGCTATTATAAATCTGTTTTCTAATTGTAGAACTTTTAAGGAATTAGAGGATATGAAAGAATTTGAACTCAAGGAAATGGTCTTTCAGGAAGAAAAAAAGAAAAAACCTAAACCTAAAAAGAAATAACTATGAAAGAAATAATTACAATAATATCACAGACATTACAATTTATTTTTTGAGTAGCGTTTTACGTATTTATAACTTTTTTCTTTTTGAAGATAATGTATACAGCTTTTATTTGGACTTTTAACCTATAACTATGAAAGACGAATATATCATGTCTCACTACTGCCAAGACCGCAGTTTTGTAAAATACTTCTATAAAGACTGAAAGAAGTTGGTATCTCAAGAAACGAATTGAAGAATTCGCTACGCTCAGTATAAATCAGGAAGTTGGATAGACTCACAAACTTTTAATAAAATGTAATATGATAATCGAAGAACTTATAAAATCCTGAGAGCTATGACAATTTAAAGCATGTCTATTCGACTGATGGTGTGGTGAATGTGTCTGATGGTGATACCCTGTACTCAGACATCTATGAGAAGATAAGTGGAAAGAATTACAAAAGCTAGGCAAAATGGAATGTTCATACCCCCATTGGTTTTTAATCACCAAATCTCTCACACGACAAGAAGCTATCGAGAAATACTGAGAAGAAAAAGAAATAGAGCGATGACCTAGATGATGATTTAAGACAATTACATTTTGAGAAAAGAAGTTTTGTATGCCTGAATTATGTAAATGATAAACTATGAAAACCCCAAAAGAAATCCGAGAGAAGAAGAAGCTGATCAAAGCAAAATTAAAAGTCGATTATCCAAACTAACCTATGAAAATAACAATGCCTATATATTGGACTATATGAAAACTGAAACCTGAGAAAATACCTCTATGATTAAATTGGTTTAGAAACTGCCATTTTAGGACACTAAATACAGTGAAGCAAGACTATACAGCTAAAGTGATAGAACAAACACACTGAGAGCAAATAAATGGCAAATACGGAGTATCTATAAAACTCTATCTAAGCTCCACAGCTCAAGACATAGATAATTTCTCTTGTATTGCAACTAAATTTATCCTTGATGCTCTCGTAGAAGCAAATGTACTCGAATGAGACAGCAATAAGCATCTCGTAGAAATACAATCTAAATTTATGGAAATAGACAAACTAAACCCTCGTATCGAACTAATAATAAACGCACTATGACATCAATAAATCAAAAGAAACACGCTCTCTATCTTAAACTTTCTGAAACCACAGGGAGAAGTATAGGAACAATCAAGATGTTCTTCTCTAATAGTGGATTTTCTATTTTAGAAAAAGCAGATAGGGATTATTACATAAGACAATCCAAACTAATCAAGCAAAGAAAGTAAATTATCTCTTGCAATTGGATAAGTTATGAATATACTGTCTACACATTACTTCTTTACAATACTTTTATGACAGAACAACTTTTTTACACAGCTCCGAGTGATACACTATTTAATGAAATGAAAGAGTTAGCATTGAATATATGGTCGACATGCGATGATAAATATGGATATGCAACAGAAAAGAAAGAAATCGTAAACTCACTAGAAAATATAGGTAGCAATTTTATGACTATATATCAGATGTTTGATTTTATCAAACAATCTAGGCTTATTGATAAAGCAAGTGATGATCTAAAGAAAGCTATATATGACAGAAACTAAAAAATCTCTAAACCAAATTGACTGAAAGACATATAGAAATATTTGAAACTTCATTATGGACTATATTTCACTAGGCTACTTGGAAGAAGTAAAAGAGAATAAAGAACCTACGGACAAATGTGATTTAGAAGGCAAAACAGTACATGGTACCGACATTGATGTCGCTACCTCTATTCTCGAAAAGCTAAGGGAATGGGTAGATGGACTCCCACACCATGACAGGAAGAACAAGTGACAATACCAGATTCCAAAGCAAGTGGTAACACTCAGTGATGTTTGGAATTAACAGCTATGTCTAGACAACTCGAATTCATGACCCGTTTCCTCCACTCTCAATTCCCTAATAGCAAACCATAATAACCCATGAAACAAACACTCCGCATCTTCTACGACAACAACGATAATCCTATTTTTGTTTGAGATAAAGTATACCCATGAGGAAAATACTATGAAAATGATGAGATAAAAGACTACAAATCTCTTGTTTACGAAGTCGTGATGCACGAATGAAAACCAGCTCTCCTCGACCAATGGGGCAAGCATAACAGGATTGATTGTGTAGAATCTATGAAATGTACCGACGAAGCGAACTGGCAAGATAGTAGATGACATGTTTTCCGACCTTTTTATTCTTGATACTATAAATATGAAAACTAAGCTCCGCAATCTGATCGAGAATCAGCTATATTTCCTTTCTTTATAATACACTAATTATAACCCCACTATGTCTATAATCAAATGGCAAGAGAAATTTGCTCACGACTTCCGAACAAAGAAATTCACAGGAGAATCTCTTGAAGAAAATACCGAGCAAGCTATCAAATATTTTACTGACTATTTCACCTCCGAAATAGAGACAGCTAGAAGTGAAGAGCGAGAGAAATTAAAGGAGAAACTCGTAAAATTACATAGAAAATCTGGAAGTAGAGCATCAGAACTAGAATGTTCACAAGATGGCTACGAACTAGGTATTGAAGACTCTATCTCATCAATTAAATAACTATGAGCCAAGAACTACTAGATTTTCTCAAAAAACAAAACGATGAGTTTATCCGCCAGGAAAACGAAAAAGCTCTTGTAATTCTAGGGATAAAAGTATAATAAAACCATGCACACAATACGAATAATCAAATGCCCAGAAAAGGATGATGCTCTCGATATTGATGGATGTATTTTTACTTTCTGAAAGGATGTATGAATAGTCAAAGGAAACTATCACAAATCAGCAATGAATCTCGCTAAAGCAATGCTCGATGTAGGATATACAGTCCGAGTACGACAAGGAGTCTACAAGGAAACAGTTAACGAAAAAGGAAACACAGTAAAAAGCGTAGGCACTGAAATAGATTTTAATTCTCTTGTAATAGAAAAGGAATAAGTATAATTACTCTATGATGTACAAAAAACTCGAAAACAACTGACTGATTGTCCCCAGCGAAATGACTCCTACAAAGGAGTTTTGGCGTGTCATGGGTAAACACTCAGGCATGATAGTATGTGTCGATGTTATTGATCCAGATGTCACTCTTCATCCAGCAGGTATTCCGTGGGATGTAGATGGAGTACATAAAGGTCTCCCTTTCAAGAAATGAGCAGGTATCCACTCCCTCGATGAAGTCACTAAGGTAGAAAGACAGAATATGGAGATAGCACAAACAGCAAACGAAAAAAGACCAGAGAAAGAAAAGAAACGAGCTGAACGTGAAGAAGAGCAAAAAAGAGTAGATGAGTTCTACGCAACACCAGTAGGAGAAAAGAAAGTAATCTTTGATACTAAGATGGAAGCATTCATACCAGAAGAAATAGAAACAGTAGAACCAGTAAACATTATCGAAGAAACAGAACAAGATGTGACACCAATAGCAACACCAAAAAAGAAAGGGAGACCAAGTAAGAAATAAACTTTTATTCGACTTCCCTTGTTATTAACATGACAGCGTGACAACCAGCATACTACACTAACAAGGAGGAACTACAAACAGAAATAGATAGGTATTTTGAAGAAACTCCTAATGATGAGATAGCCATAACAGGGTTAGCTCTGTTTTTATGATTTACCAGTAGACAAGCTCTAATTAACTATCAAAATAAAGATGAATACTTTGACACGATAAAAAGAGCAAAGATGAGAGTTGAGCTTGCGTATGAGAAAAGACTCATAGCAAGAGGCAACGGATGAGATGTATTTGCACTCAAGAACTTTGATTGGACAGACAAGCAAGAGATAGACCAGAGAAACCTCAACATAGATACTACTCCTCAAGAGTTAGCAAGTATGACAGATGAGCAACTACAAGCATTATTAAAATAATATATGAGTACACTATCTAGTTTACGCACACTCACCAGACAACAATATAGGTTCGACCCTAATGGTAGAGTATTCGGCAATGATGAACTCGATAACTATATCAAACAAAGTTACGAGCATGTGCAGAATGAAATGTGACTACTCTTAGATGAAAAGGAAATCCTCGCTATAACAAGTGGTACACAAGAATACGCATTGCCTACTACTCTCGTAACGATAGCAGATGACGGAGTCCTTATAGATACATTCCCTCTTGAGCAATCTACCTACGAGTACACAAGCGGTAGAACATCACAAAGTAAACCAACTATGTACTATCTCCGTGAAAAGAGTACATGACCCTACATTGGATTCATAGACATACCAGATGCTAGCTATACGATTAATATTTTCTATAAAGGATACCGACCTACACTGAGTTCTTCACAAGATGCTACAACACCTACGAGATTCGACCTCCTCATTGCTCTCTATGCAAGCTACATAGCTGAGTACACACTCAGAGGCAATACACAGAACGCTATCAATAAGCTACAGGCATACAATCAAGAGAAGCTCCATACAGGCAAGTCACGATTCAGAGGTAAGACTACTTTTAGAACACAACGATAATGCTCAAAGAACTTAACTCACTCACCTGAGGTATTAACACAAGTAAGGAAAGCATCCGCAAAGAGGATGAGTTCGCTGATATTGTGAATATGTACTATAACAGGAGAGGAGCACTGGAAACTAGGCGTGGTACTACAAACTTCTGAGATAGTGTAGGTAGTGATCCATTTACCTCTTTATTCTTCTTTCAACGAGACGACACAGGAGAAAGAATTTTAATAGGTTTTGCTGGTTCTGTTATGTATCAATATACAGAGTTTACGAATACATGGACAAGTAAACAAACAGGATTGATTGAATATGAAGCAGATGGAGTAACGAGGACTAAGTGGAGCTTTGCAGTCTACAAGAATGTGATCTACATGTGTGATGGAGTTAATCCGTATATGTACTACGATTGAGCAACAGTAACACGGGCATTAAGTGCTGGTGTAGCAGTTACTCTCGACAATACGACAGATATAATCACTCACACCGCTCATTGATTCGTTGCTGGTGATAGAGTTGCTCTCTACGGAACTCTACCAACAGAAATCATACAGTGACAGCTCTATTTTGTGAGGACTATCACCATGAATACCTATCAGATTTCTCTTACTGAATCATCCACCATCATAAACTTTACAAGTAATGGAAGCGGCGTAACTGATAAGAGAGCTACAACGCCTATATTTAGGTATTTGCAGTACATGTCAGATAGGGTATATGGTTCTGGTGATGATTATGCTCCTACAACTGTATTTTATACAAATGCTATTCCGAATGATGCACAAAGTTTCCCACCAGCAAACTATTTTGAAATAGGTGCTGATGAGTTGTGAAGAGTAAACACACTAAAGGAATTATGAAGTTTTGTCTGTGTATGAAAGGATAGGAAGATATATTCTTTTGATGCTACAAATGAGACCAGTAAACCCATTAACTCTCGTAGTGGTATACAGAGTCATCGAAGCGTACAGAATGTCGAGGGAAGTCTTCTATTCTTCAATGAGTTTTGACTAGATACTCTCAAGCAAGTCAGTGCTATCTCTGGTACTCAAGCATTAGGTACTTCTATCCTCTCGGAGAACATCAGGGAACTCTTTTCAAACATACAACCTGAGAGTTATAAAACGAACTGTTCACTCTACGCTCCTCTCCTCAATAACTACTACTTCTCTTTTGATGCTAATAACGTAGGAACTACTGATACGACAGTCGTGTGGTCTTCATCATTTGGAGCTTTCACTAAATATTCTATCCCTACACTCAATGATTATTGTACTTATATTGATAGTGATTGAGAATACCGATACTTACTTGCTCCTAACACTGGCTGACAAGTCTTGGAATTTGAGCGATGATACAACGATAACGGAGTAGGCATAGAATGGCTCTGTGATTATCGTACTAAGTTCGGTACAGATGACTGGAAGACTATATCATGGGTACAAATTCGTGGGAGAAAGTCTATCCAAAAGGAAGCTACACTCGATATATACATGGATTGAGAAGTCGTCTCTACTTGCCAGATAACAGATGATTTTATCGAGGTAAACGCAAGTCCATATCCTGTCGGTAATTCTCCTATTGGTAACCTATCTATCGGATGAGGTGGAAACCAATCAGATAGTATTGATACTTACGAGTTTAGTCTTAGAATACCTGTAGAGGTAACTGGTCAAGAACTCGGAATACGAATAAGCTCATCAGAAAATCCTCTTGTTTTCTCTTTGGAACAGATGAGAGTCGAAGTAAACAAAGAAGTCATATCCCTATTTGATAATTACGCATAATATGTCAGACCTCTCAATAATCCCTCTCGAAGATTGATTTGAAACACAACTAGCACAAGACTGGAATGGTGCTACTGGTACAGTGTATGTACTCGATACACCTAGTTACACTCCTACAACTACAAATACCTACATAGTCGTCAATCCATGAAAAAATAACATGCAGATCGCTGAGATTACCGATTACAATAGCACTGCAAATACACTCACAGTATCGAGTGTCACTCTTTTGAAAGGTTTGGGTATAAACAGTACAGCCCCTGCATCATCTCATGCGACAGGAAGCAAAGTAATCATCTCAGATAACTATCAATTCTGGGCTGATATTCAAACAGCTATCAATAGCAAACTCGATAAGAATGGTGGCAATGTCCAAACATACGCCACAACTGCAGCAAGAGATACTGCACTTGGTGGTGATGGTGTTGCAACTCTCCCCTATTCCGACATTTATGTAACAAATACAGGGCTTTTCTACAATTACAATCTCAATCTCGGACAGTGGCAAGCAGTAAGTACAGGTACAGCTCCTGCTAACGCTACACAAAGTACAGCGTGAGTAATGAAAACAAGTGTAGTACCTTCTGGTGTTCCTGTCGCTCTTATTACTGATGATGATATTTATAAAGCTGCTAATAATGCACCTTGAACACCAAGTGAAAGTAATACTTTTGAAACACAATTTGATACCTCTAATGGCTCTACATACACAGCTACGACCATATCATTTACCGCTGGTACAAAAACTATTTCAGATAGTGCAAATGGATTCGTCACCGCAGGATTTAAACAAGGTACTCAAATAGTTATATCTGGAACTGCGAGTAACAATGGAACATTTACTATCGTGAGTGTCGTGGCATGAGCAATCGTAGTAGCTGAAACTGTTGTAACTGAAAGTGCAGGGGCAAGTGTGACAATTACAAGTGTGACTGCTGAAAAGGTTTATAGGCTCAAAGATAACGGAAAAATAGATGCTACAATGCTTGAATGAGCTTTACCTGCTCTTGATGGTAGTGCTTTGACTGGTTTAGGTGATGTGTACGGATCTAGCACAAATTTGCTTACAACCTACCACAATGATATTTTCAAAACTACTCGACCATTTGTTGCTGCTGGTTCTTCAATATCAGGAGTATGATTTGAATACTTCAATATTGATAATGCTAGCAATGGTGCAGTCAATCATGTATGGTGAACTATTAAAGGTACAGGCTCAGCAAATTCATTTATCTGGTCACAATCTAAAAAAGTACGTATACGATGGAACGCTCGATATAATACAGGTTCAAATAACTGGTGACTTTGACTTGCTGTAACTGCAACTTCACTTGGTACAGAAGAAACAGACACTACAACTGGTACTGCTCGTGTTCTTGTTAAAAATGGTGTATTGTGGTTCTGTACTGCTAATGGTTCTTACGAAGCAACTAATGTAGATTCTGGTATAACAGATAGTGTTTGGAATGAATACATGATGGAAATAAACCCTTGAGTAAATATAAAACTCTATATCAACTGAAACCTTGTCGCTACTCACACGACCATACCAACAACAGGTACTCCTAGTTGGACTGTTGGAGTTTCAACAGGTTCTTCAGCCTCTCGTTACATGGGACTAAGTAACCTCAATATATCTTACGAATTATAATATGCCATTAACTCCCGAACAAGAAGCTAAAAATAAACGTACAAACGAACAAATGCTCGCTACTCAACAAGCGAAGAGAGATGCAAGGAATGATCTTAGAACTCCTGCAACTACTTCCGTAGTTACACAACAAGAAATAAACCTCGCAGCATATAAATCTGGTAAAAAACCTGAGGAGATACAGGCACTATTGCAAGCTAAAGGTATCCCCCCAGCTCCTACTATTACACCAGTACAGACCATAAAACCGAGTGAAGTCACAGCTCCTGCATGAGCTACTTATTGAGAAGCAAATATCCTACCTCCTAGCGTTACAGGATTTAGCACGCCTAAACCAATCATTGCTACAACAGATAAGCCAGTTATAGGCACACCACCAGCGACTAATACCCCAATAGGTGATTTTTCAAAATTTACGCCTGAACAGAACTATTCAAAAGCAATGGAGATTTATACAAAAGACCCTAGTGAAGTTACAAAGGAGGAGATATCTTTTGTCCGGAGTTTAAAATTTAGAATGGATAATGGTGAAGATATTTATGGTAAGAAAGGGAAAAGCTCTTGAACTACTACATACTCTACCGAACTCGTACAGCCATGAGAAAATATCGCCTCTAGCACTCGTAATGCTGATGGTAGCTACCAAGTTACCTATAAAGACTGAACATCGCAAAGAACCACCACAGAACCCTCAACAACTGTATTTCCTGAGTGAACACCTGAATACTTTGCCCAGAAAAGAGCAGAAGCATGAGAAGAAAGAGCAAGAGTTCTCGCAGAGCAGTTAACTGATTTTACAGAAAAAAGAGCAAAAGAAACAGCCGACCTCGTAGCGAAGTACGGAGAGAATATTGCTAGTCAATTCCAATCACAAAAAGCAGAAATAGAAGCACAATGAGCAAAGAGAATGGAAGAAACTAAAAGTATGCTCGCTGGTCGTGGTGCTGGTCGTTCTGGTATTGCTATTGAAAAAGTAGACGAAATCGCTAAAAACATAGAAACTACTATCACACAAGCTAAGGCTAAGGCAGACTTAGAACTCATGGCGTATAGAATGGAACAAGAGGGGGCAGATGCAGAAGCTATCAGTGCTATTCGTACAAATATAGCCAATGTCCAAGCAAATATCGACCAAGCTAACTACGAGAATCAATTAGAGATTATCAAATTGAACCAAGAGAACGCTACAACAGGAAGTGAGGCGATGATGAATTTGCTCAATACAATAAGTAATGGAGCTGAACTATCACAAGAAGTAGACATGGAAAAGAGTGCTGAATTATGATATTTTATCAACAAAAAGACATGACAGCCAATGTTTGATTCTCAACGAAGGGCTTTAGAATTTAAAAAAACAGCAAGCTGACTCACTCCAGACCAAATAAGCACTTTCGCTAGTCTATTAAAAACATGAAAAGTAGACGAAGAATGACTCAAAAAGATATGATTAACTTCTGCGGAGATTGCAGACGTGACTAAGCATTCTCAAGTGTTGAGTGGAGACTATGTCGCACCTGTATCTGTTGTTGATTTTATCAAATCTAAAGAGTGATTTCGAGAACAGGCATACGATGACGCAACAGGCAATACTCTAGCACTATGAGAGACGCCAGCATGAACAGCAACAATTTGATTCTGACAAACAACTATAAACTGAGTTCCTGTAAAATGATGAGATACTATATCTCAAGCAGACGCAGACGCAGAAATGAGGAAACAAATAGACCAGAAATATTCAAGATACAAATCACTTGTTACAGTTCCTCTAAATGAAACACAGAAAGCAGCACTTACATCACTCGAATACAATGTATGACCATGAGTTTGGTGATTCGCGGCTATGAAACCAGTCTTAGCAGCTATCAACGAAAGTGATTTTAATAAAGCGGCTGATTTACTTGTACAATCTGGTATAGGAATAAGAAATGCTAAAACATGACAAACTCTTCCATGATTGATTGCCCGTAGACAAGAAGAGGCTGATATGCTTCGACAAACAGGCACATGAGCAACAACACCGACAGGGGGGGATACTGCATTAACAACATCTGATATTTCAATATTCAATAATTCTACATACAAACCACAACTAGAAAAAGACGCTACATTAAAGAAAAAATATCAAGTTTTCTTAGATGAAAAAAACAAGGTTATGAAAGACAAAAATGCTAGCATTGAGGAAGTAATGGGGTATTCGCAATGAGGAAAAGATTTGACGGATACAGACACAAAAACAATCACTAAATTTTCTCAGGCACTTGACCAAATAAGCTGAATTACTGAACAAATTAAGAAAATAAAAACTTGACCTATACTTTGAAGAATAAGAGCAATGAACCCATACGATACTGACGCACAAACTTTGGCTTCTTCATTAAATTGATTGATTCCAAATCTCGCTCGATGAGTATATGGAGAAGTATGAGTATTAACGGATAACGATATTAGGATATATGCTAGAACAGTTCCAAATCTTACACAAACTAACGATGTGAATAATGCTGTTTTAGCTTTGACACTTGATACAATAGCGTGAGGGTACAAGAGACAACTACAAACACTCGCGGCAGCATGAAAAGATGTATCTGGTTTCGCAGGATTATATGATAGCATAAAAGCACAAGCTGATTCTATAAAAGCAAGTATTCCAGGATTCAACACCCCCCCACCAACAGGAGGAGAGAGGGGAAGTGTAACCTGAAATACAGGAACATTGTCAGACTGAGCAACATTTACTGTTACTTTTGAATAATATGGCAACACTACCAACACAACAAAAATATACTCTTCCTTCATCATTTGCTTGATGATGGGACACCGCAGTAGAACAGATAAAGAAATGACAAACACCACTCCCAGTAACAGCACCAGTAGTAAAACCTCTTGAGGTGACTACTCCTAAAAAAAAATACAAGGTAAAATTTAGCAATTGAGCAACAGTGTCTTTTGACACACAACCAACACAAGCACAGCTAGAAGAGGCGTGGTCACTTGTTAAGGATATGAAGAAGCCAGAAAGAGCTAAATTCGATAGAAGCAATCCTACACAATTCGCACAGGATTATCAACAATCAGTACGAGAATGAACACCAAGAGCTTTTACTGGTGGTATAGTATGAGGGCTTATAAAAGGTACAGGCAAGACAGGGGAATTTATAGCTAAAACAGCCGACAAGGTACTACCCTGACAGCCATTTAGGAAATGGTGAGAAGAGTTTTCACAATCTGGACAGTGAACTTCTGATATTATCCAAAAAGCAATGTGAGTAGACCCTACAAAAACAGCCACTAAAGTAGGCGAATTTGTGTGAGAAATGGGCATAGGAGCATGAACTGGTGGAGCTTTGGTAAAATGAGCATCTGTACTGCCTAAAGTGTGAGCAATAGCACAAAAATCACCGCTAATAGGCAACATAGGCAAGTGATTAGCTGAATGATTATGATTCGATATAGCTTCTCAATGAGAAGTTTGAATATGAACAGCAATAGGTGCATGAATACCAGCAGGAGTATGACTTTCAAAAGCATGAAAATTTGTACTTTCAAAAGCATGAAAATTTGTGTCAAAATGACTTCCTGAAAGATTACAATTTTCAAATGTTATAAATAGATGAGACCTGACAAATGCAAGTGAAAGACTTTCAAAACTTACACGAACAGAGCCAAACGTAAAAGAGGTGTCTAGGTGGGCTTTAGACAGGTGAATCAAATGAAGTGAGGCAGAACAAAGAACATTGATACAAAAAGCCACATCAGAAGCGAAAAAGGCAAAGGATGCATTCCTTGCCACGAGTAAAAAAGCTTTTTGAATAGAAGATACTGGAAAATTAAAAAAGGCATTATCAGAAAGGAGGGAGGATTATATGGAGAAATGAGTTGCGACAGCATGAAATGAAGAAAGAGTTGCAAAATTTGATAGATTGATAAATGCAACAAAAATGACACTTATGGAAATTGACGAATGAAGAGCATTATTAGGTGATAAATTATTTACTAAGCAAGGAACTTTCAAAGATGTTGGGAAACAAGCAGGATGGCAGAATGTATGGAAAGATACTAGCGAATTTATAGATAAGCAACTCCCTTGATTTAGGAAACTTAATAAGGACATAGAAATAGGTATTGCTCTTGATGACGCTATCGCTAAAAAAGAAGCATCCGCAATAGCAAGACAAATAGCTACCTATTTATGATTTTCTTCTCTTTGAGGAGTTTCAGTATGAACAATAACACAAGACCCAGTAAAATGACTTCAGGCATTCTTGTTGGGGCTTTCTTGAGCGTGAATAACAAAGTTTCTTCGTTCTCCTAAGGTTCTTTCAAATATAGCATATTATCTTAATAAGCTTTCTCCAGAATCAAGAAAGACGATGGAGGCAATAAAAAATGGTCGGACGATTCCTTTAGAGAATTTCAGACCACTTATTGAAGAATTGAAATTGTTACCACCACCAAGCTGAAAACCACTTACGACAGGGAAAGTAATAGACGTAAAGCTTATGACAGGATATTCGCCATGAATATTGCAAAAGCAAGAACAGGCAATCAGCAGTAAAGTATGAACACAGCCAGTCCAATCAAACATACTCACAAATCTTTCAAAATCGAACATACTCACAAATCTTTCAAAATCGAAAATCAATTCCTGAAAAGATATATGAGAGATACTGCCACAAACGAAAGTAAGTATTCCATGACCTAAAATTACTCCACCTAGTATAAAGGAAACAATTAAAAAAGCAAGTTTACCAAAAAAACAACCAACAGTAAGCGATATACTCCCCAAGAGTACAAAGACACCCACAACACCAAAAGTAGAGGGGAAGACAGCTATTTATGAAGAAATAAGTAGTATAAAGAAGCAAGACAAAATCCATTTTAAGAAGAAAGATTGATTTACTTATGAAGGTTATCCTTATGAACTTAATTGACGAAAATATGTTATTGAATGAAATGACAAAATATGATATAACTTCTATAAATTCGATACTGCTGAGTATCTATCAAAATGAGATACCATTGGAAAAGCAATAAAATGATTTAAAAAAATAGAACCAAAATTATACATATCAAACTCAAACAAGATGAGTATAAATTATGACAAAGTTATAAACGAAGAAGTAAAACCCAAACAATCCCTCCCTCTAACACAAGGAGAAGTAAAGAAACCCTCTCTTCCTATTGGGGAGAGACAGGCGGTGAAGTATGGGGAGACGATAGAAGATAGGTTGAAGAAAATGTCTCGTTCAGAAATAATTACCGAAATGAGTAATAAATGAATAAATTTGAAAAGAATGTTCAAATACACAAAAGAACAACTCATAAAACAGTACAAAAATTATCTCCAATAATATGGTACTCGACTACAACTATACATCCTCTGTAAAATACTCTAAACCTATGTACCACTACACCAACATATACAAGCCCAAAAAGACCATCGCTGATCGTATTCCTAACCCTATAAATATGCCCTGCAAATGAAAAGGTAAGAAGAAAAAGTAAAAGACTAATTATTTATTAACCCCCTTATTATGTCTACCGCTACTCTAACAAATGTCACAGGTGTCGATTCCAGCACAACTCTCTTATCTGCTAACTCTTCACGACAGAAAGCATATATTTGGAACAACTCAACCGCTATCCTCTATGTAAAACTCGGAGGAGGTACAGCTTCTGCAACTTCTTGTACTTATAAAATGATAGCTGATGCTCAATTAGAACTCCCAGCATGATTTACATGAGATGTTACTGGTATTTGGGCTGCCGTTAATGGTGCTGCTCGTATTACTGAACTAAGCTAATGGATAAAAAAGCTGTCCTAAAAGAACTCGCTACTCGCAATCTTGAAAAACGCCATAAACAAGAGTCGGCTAATTATATAGACTTTGTATCGTATTGGTTCAAGGAGGGAAGAAAATTTGAGTTTCAGATAGACAATTTTCACTTATTGATAGCAAAATATCTCGAAAAATGCTTTCGTGGTGAAATTACGAGACTTATAATAAACATCCCTCCAAGAACTTGAAAAACAGAACTTGTGACAAAATGTTTTCCTGCTTGGTGTCTTGGTAAAGACCCGACAATGAAATTTATCGTCACAGGATACTCTGCAACACTTACACAACAATTCTCACTTGAGGCGAGAGATATAGCACAATCACAGATATATAAAAATGTATTTCCTCGTATGCAGTGAATCCGAGACGATCAGAATACAAAAGAATATTGGGCGCTAAAAGAAGGATGAAGCTATTATGCAACGGGTACAGGTGGTTCGATAACTTGAAGATGAGCAAATTGCTTCATAATCGATGACGCAGTGAAGCCCGATGAAGCCGACAGCGATATAATCCGTACATGAATCAATAATTGGTTTGAAAATACTGTCCCTAGTCGTCTCGATAACCCAAATAGAGGGTGTATAATTATCATCATGCAAAGGACACATGAAGACGATTTGTGCGGTCACCTTATCGAAAGGATGAAGAATCGCACAGGAGACGACTGGACGGTATTATCACTGCCAGCAATTGCAGAACATGATGAATTTATACAGGTGGATGATGTAGTTTTCAAGAGACTTAAGGGTGAACTCCTCCACCCTAAACGATTTAATCCTGATGGTATAGAAAAGATACGCAAGAACATGAATAACTCTACTTTTGAATGTCAGTACCAGCAAAATCCTATATCTAAGGAAAGCCAAGAATTTCACACAGAATGGTTCAAATATATCGACAGAGACCAAATACCAACAGGTGGGCGTGTATTCACCACTGTAGATCCTGCATGGACTAAACAAAGCTACTCAGACTACACTTCTATCCTTACAGGGAAATTCATTGACGACAAGCTCTATATTTTATGATATACCGCTTGAAAATTCGACCCTGCGGAAGCGATAGACGAAATAGTAAAACATATTAAATTGTATAACCCCGAGAAAATAGGAGTCGAGGCGATACAGGCAAAAGGTGTCCTCTCTGTTCCTCTCAGAAATACTTGTCAAACAATAGGTATTTATGCTAATATCGAAGAAATTGCACAGAAAGGAGATAAAGAGAGCAGAATACGCAAGTTAATCCCTCTATTCCGTGACTGACTTATTTACTTTGTACGATGAATAGAAGACGGACAACCTATAAGTCTTGAAAAGCAATTATTGACCTTTCCAAGAGGAAAACACGATGATGTTATTGACAGTTTGCAGATGGTATACGACCTATACACTCTTCAACCTAACACACACACACGACACAGAGGAATAAAAGTAACCTATCACAATTGACGCCCAGTGTTATCAAAAGGATAATTTGTACTTATACATAAATAAATATAATAAAACTATGAAAAAACTCTCCAGCTTTGATTCAGAAAAAAAACATGAAATGTGTCGGCATGTAAAGGATACTTTCGATGCCTACGAAATGGATTTAAAAAACTACCATAATGTCCTCCTAGAAATATACAAGGAGGTAAACAAAACAGAATCAGAAGCTCCTAACGAATGGGATACTAAGTTTCATGTGAGTAAAATGCGACAAACAGAGAACAAAACAACGCCTAAAATCATGGCTAAAAATCCTCGATTTATCGTATCATGGAAAACAGATACATGGGAATACGAAGATAAAGGACTGCCAGAAGATGAGAAAATAGCTAAAATGGAAGGCAAAAAGGATCTACCAGAAGCTATCCAAGACTATCTCAATAAATTCTACGAACAACAGGAGATAAGGAAGAAAATGAAGCTCTTTGCTAAGTCAGGTGTAAGGTATGGTATAGGATGGGGTAAAGTAGGTTATCGTTCAAAACAGGTGCGAAAGAATGGCAAGAAAAGCAAAGTAATAGACGGAGTACCTTATATAGATATAAAATCTTTCCTCGATATATATTTTGACCCTCGATATACTACTCTCGATGAAATGCCAGCTATCATAGAAATCGCTCGTAATGTCCGTATATCAGAACTACAAGCAAGCGGTAAATATGACGATGAAATCCTCAAAGAACTCAAAACAATACAGGGTGAAAAAGATGCATCACTCCGTAGAGAAGTAATCGAACGAATCGCAGGTATTACTAATTCTGGTGATGTACCTGAACCTGATTTTAATAATTTAGAATTAAAGATTTACGAGGGGTACTATGGAGATGATGATGATTTTGTTCGTATTACTACTGTGTCCGACTTGTTCGTTATAGGGTACGAAGAAATAGAAGAATTTTCATACGAAGAGTTCCGAGTATTTGAAGATACTGAAACTTTCAAAGCTAACTGATTCCTTGCGGATATAATGGGACTCGAAAGAGAACTAAACTGGAAAAAGAACGCTGCGAGTGAATATATAAATATGGCTCTCCACAGAACTATGATTATGTCGGCTAATTCAGGTATAGACCCTGCTGAACTGTATAGCTGACCATGACATGTCATAATACCTGATGCTATGACCGCAAGAGATGTAATCGACAATCATCTCCTAGAAATGCCTCATCGTGAACTCTCAGTACAGTATTTCAACGAACAGAACGACATGGAACGCCAGATACAGTCCGCTAGTTACACGATTGATATAGCAAACAGGGCTGAATGAGTAGGGCAAACTAATACGGCAACTGGTGAAAAAATCCAGTACGCTGAGATGAACGATGTAATCAAAGATGTACGACAATCATTTGAGGACTCTCTCGCTCGTCTTGCCTACAAAATCCTCAATGTCACATATCAGAACATGGACACCAATATTTACTTTAAAGGGGAAAAGAAATACTGGACTCTCCATAAAGAAGCATTTGGTGATGCTCTCCGTAGATTTGATATTAAAGTCGAGGCAAATTCTTCTTCAAGTGCTGATGTAGAAAGTCGTAGAGCTGATGCTATCGCTAAAAAGAATATAGCTCTCGAAGCTATGCAAGCTGGTGCTATGCCACCTGAGGGAGCAAAAGAAGCATTTAAGGATATAATGAGAACATTTGAGGGCGTAAATGTAGACAAGATGTTCCCTGAAACTCTTCCTATGCCTTGAATGGGCTGATTGCCAACAGGACAACCACGGGCAGAAAAAGCACCAATTAACCCACTCGCTGTATGACTTCCTCAGTAATCCCAGTAAAACTCCCTCCACAAGTAGAAATAGCTAGTGCTGAATACAAGGCAAATCGTGACCAGATACTCGCTATTAAAGAAACGACAGGATTCAAATTTATTATAGACTGGTTTTCTCGTGAACGTGAAAGGACACTCAAAGAACTATTAACTTGCTCTCTCGAAACCGATACAGACAAGAAAAACTTGTTTACTGTAAGAGGTGAGTATAATATATCTGACTGATTTTTAACCTATATAAAAAACCTCGAACTGAGCAAAGAAAGAGAAAAGTAGTCGCCCTCGTACATAACTTCCCACCATTGTCATTTTCTTGTAATGACTAAATTCTGGGAAGTCTTTAGTCCTTACAAGAAGCTGATAATACAGCTTCTTTATTTTTAATTTTTTTCTATGACAGAACAGTCACAAGACCAAGTCATCGACCAAGTCGAAGAACAGTCACAAGACCAAGTTCCAGAAGAGGAATCTGGTGAGGGCAATACCCCTAGTAAAGTGGAAGTGGACGGAGAGTTGATAGATATTGAAGAGTTGAAAAAAGGGTATATGAGACAATCGGATTATACTCGTAAAACCCAGCAACTCAGTCAAGCGAAATCAAAGTCTCTAGATGAGCTAAAGGAATCAAATCCTGATCTCTACGAACAAGTTGTTCAGCCACTCCGTGAAGCAGGACTTGTTACAAAAGAAGAGATGATGCTTGCTTTCCACGAGGAAGTAGCAAAACTCGATGAGAAGAAAAAAGCAGACAAAACTGCTAAACAATTCTTTGAAGAAAATCCAGACCTAGAAAAGTCCGAAAAGGCAATTCTTGAATTAAGTAAAAATACTGGCATGACTCCCGAAGAAGTAGCTATCCACTACTGATTTGCGGATAGTGACAAATTGCAGAAAGGTAAAAAGGAGGTAAAGGGCAAATTTGCCCCTAAACCAAAGTCTTATTCCGAGTTATCTCGACAAGAAAAAGATGACTATATAAACCAATCTGCGAACATCCCTGATAATCCTTTTTATCGGAGATAATATTTTTAATTTAATTTTATATGGCTAATAATGTTACCGCCCAATTTCCTGAAATTTGGGCTGACAGGGTACAGCAAACATTCTATAACAACAATGTTGCTCGTAATATAGTTGAGAGGGTTCCTTGAGATATCAACAACAAAGGAGACACACTTCATCGTGTCAAGCGTACAGAACAGACAGAAGCATTTGAAGTCTCTGACCGATATGCTGATGTTTCTAACTATGATGTCACTCGTACTGACGAAACACTCTCTATTAATAAAGAGTATGTCGTTGCATTCCGTATGGCTAGTAAAGACAATTTCCAAGCTAGTCCTAAGCTCATCGCTGATGAAGCTGAAAATCAAGCTCAGATTCTCTCTGACCAACTCGATTCAGATATTCTCGGTGAAATCTTCAACGCTGCTTCAACAGTAGACGATGGTTCTATCGGTGGTACTGCTGGAAATGGTATTACAATGGCAGATTCGAATGTATACAAAATCCCTAACGCTGTTACTAAGAAATTCCAGAGACTCAATGTAAACAATGGTTCTATGAGAGCTGTTGTTTCTCCTGATTATATGGAAATCCGTAACAACTCAGCCGCTTCTCGTGCTACTGATTTAGGTGACAAAGCTCTTATTCGACCATATCGTGGTGAATACGGTGGTTATGAGCATTATGTTTCTAACCTTATCGCTGGTTCTGCTATTATCACTTGGGGTGCTACCCCTACTGATGGCGACATTATCGTCCTCGAAGGTCAGACATTCACTGCTAAGACTACTCTCGGTTCTACCGCTGGTAACTTCACAATCGGTGCTAATGCTGCTGCTGCTAAACTCGCATTTGAAACTCTCGTAAATGACCCAGTAACTACTACCGTAACTGGTGTAGCTATCGGTGCTGTTGCGACAAGTTCAACAACTCGTATGTTCGTCAACAAGATTACTGCTGTCGCTACTTCTGCTACACTTACAACTGTACGTGTAAACGGAACTGGTGTCATCTCTATCTCTGTGACTTTCACATCTGGTTCAAACACTCTCACAAAGAAGAAACAACATCTTTTCTTCCAGAAAGGCGATGCTCCTGCACTCGCTATTCAGTGGGACAAAGTACCAGACGGAGGTCGTGTAGACGGAAAATACAAAGTAGAAGAATACATCTGGGGTTCTCTCTACGGCTTCAAATCATTTACTGACCTCGCTAAGAGAATCGTAAATGTAGAAATTGATGCTGCACTTCTCTAGTTACTAATCGGGGGCAGAAATGCCCCCATTTTTACAATATGAAAATAGAACTATTCCATTGAGACTCTTATAGAAAAGAAATTCCTATTTTAGACAAAAATAGAAATCCAATAGATGTAGAATTAAAAGCTACATTTTGTATTTATAAAGATGGTAAACTGGAATGGTTACAAGAACTAGAAAAAGAAAACTGAAAACTCAAACTAGAATTCTCTCAAGATGATATAAAGATGTTTGAAGCAGGAGAAAGGAAAGGCGAAATAAAAGTAAAAATATGAGATAGAACTAGAAGAGAGGAATTTGATATAGTTATTTATCAATAAATGGAATTGCAACTTAATGAATTGAACTTTGAAATTATCTTCAACGGAGATGATTTTAATATTGAATTATTTAATGATCCAATTATTTTAGAGTTTGATAAAAAAGAACAAGAAAAAGAGGGGACAGTAGAAGAAAGTATAGAAAAATTCCTTTCAGAAAACCTCGAAACACTCATAAAACCTTTTATACCAGTATTGCCGAAAGTGAAAGACGGTAGAACACCTAAAAAAGGTGTAGATTATAGAGATTGAATAGATTGAGTCACCCCAGTCAAAGGAATAGACTATTTCACTAAAAAAGAGGTCTCAGAGATTAAAAAGACACTCAAGGAAGTAATACTATTAGAACTCCCTAAAAGTCT
>Ga0247838_1002443_pt1 | contig 23528 bp, 27 predicted proteins | sample LaCruzMarch2015__5_FD_189097 | JGI IMG/M metagenome (GOLD analysis project Ga0247838, IMG submission 189097) | Freshwater microbial communities from meromictic Lake La Cruz, Castile-La Mancha, Spain - LaCruzMarch2015_15m | ecosystem: Environmental > Aquatic > Freshwater > Lake | place: Spain... | reverse complement strand
GCTTGAAGGTTCCTGTCTCAGGACAAGATGCTTCACCAGCTGGTCTCCAGAATGTTCTTCTAGGTAAGCAGACAACAACTGTTTGGAAGCCATACACACTGATCGCAACAGCTGCATCAGATTTGGCGATTGCTCTCCTTAACGGCGAGACACCAACAGCTGATAAGACACTTGCTGATGGAACTCCATACATCGCAGTAACACCTAACTCTGTCGGACCAGACGCAGTTAAGGATGTTGTTGCTTCAGGAGATGCTAAGTACGACGAAGTTTGTACAGATGCTGTTAAGGCAGCTTGTGACGAATTCGGCGTAACTGCATAACGTTAGACAATAAGTAACTCCTCCGCGCCGGCGCTTGAAGCGCCGGCGCGGAGGCTTTTACAAGGCAAACAAAGTAGATTAACCGCTGTAGAAAATTACTAGAGTGCTTGAAAGGGTTGATATGACATCGCAGACGCCGATCGTCGAACTCATCGGGATTACCAAGAGCTTTGGTCCGGTTGATGTTCTCAAGGGAATTGATTTTAAAGTTTATGCAGGGCGCGTTACCGCCCTCGTTGGAGATAACGGTGCCGGAAAATCAACTTTGATTAAAGGACTTGCAGGAGTGCAAGAGTACGATCACGGCGTTGTGAATTTTGAAGGTCAGCCAGCACACCTCTCTAGTGCACGTGCAGCAGCAGCGCTCGGAATTGAAGTTGTGTATCAGGATCTTGCGCTCTGTGAAAATCTTGACATTGTTCAAAATATGTTCCTCGGTCGCGAAGCCATGACAGGTATTACCCTCAACGAACCGCAGATGGAATTTGAAGCCTCAAAGACATTAACGGGACTCTCAGTGCGAACTGTTAAATCAGTGCGCCAAAAAGTTGCATCGCTTTCGGGTGGTCAGCGCCAGACCGTCGCGATTGCTCGCTCAGTTCTGCGCAATGCAAAGCTAGTCATCCTCGATGAACCAACGGCGGCCCTCGGTGTTGCTCAGACCGAACAGGTGCTCAACCTGGTTCGCCGTCTAGCTGACTCAGGTGTTGCAGTCATTATTATTAGCCACAACCTGCAAGATGTCTTTAAAGTTGCCGACGACATTGCCGTCTTGTACTTGGGCAAGATGGTTGCAAATCTAAAGGCAGCAGAAACAAATCATCTCGATGTAGTTCAATACATCACCGGTACGCGCACAATGGGAGATCAGGCATGAGCGTCACAATTGGATCTGGCCACGAAGGAAATGTCCGCGAGCAGATAAATGCCTACAAGTCACGCGTAAAGGGTGGCGAAATGGGTGCACTTCCTTCTGTGCTCTCACTCTTCGTTCTTACCTTGCTATTTTCACTGCTCAATCCGTACTTTCTAACACAAGGCAACTTTGCCAATCTCTTGACTCAAACAGCAACGCTGATGATGATTGCGATGGCACTTGTCTTTGTTATTTTGATTGCAGAGATCGACCTCTCCGCTGGCGTTACATCTGGTGTGGCGATGGCCCTCTTCATTATTATGACTAATCGCTGGGGCATTGACTGGCGAATCTCAATTGTTGCTGGGCTACTTTGTGGAGCGGCTATCGGTGCCTTCATTGGTTTCTTCGTAGCCCGTGTTGGCGTGCCTTCATTCGTTGTCACACTTGGTCTCTTCCTCGGTTTCCAGGGATTGCAGTTAGCGCTGCTCGGCGATGGAGGTATCTATCGCATTGAAGTCCCGGAGATTCGCGCAGTGATGAATGACAATCTTCCCGGATGGATGGGATGGACTTTTCTTGCGATCTCCCTCGCTCTAATAACACTCCTTGGTTTCTACGATCGTCAGGTGCGATCTCGAAATGGTCTTGCCAATCGCCCCGTCTCACTTCTTTATACCAAAATAGCAATTGTTGGTGGTGTGGGCGCGGTCTTAGTTGCGTTGTTGAATACAAATAGAAGTACATCGCTAAAAGAAATTAGTGGAGTACCGATTGTTGTTCCTATCGCGGTCACGATTTTGTTCCTCGGAACTCTTCTTCTTGACCGTACACGCTTCGGTCGCCACTTGTACGCTGTTGGTGGAAATCCAGAAGCAGCCCGTCGCGCTGGAATTAAAGTTGTCCAAATCCGTATTACTGCTTTCGTCTTGTGTTCAACACTTGCAGTGGTATCTGGAATTTTCAATGCCAGTCGCGTAGGTGCAGTTGAAGCTACTGCCGGTAAGGCAATTGTTCTCTCTGGTGTCGCGGCGGCAGTTGTTGGTGGAGTAAGCCTCTTCGGTGGTCGCGGCCGCCTCATCCACGCCGCAGTTGGTGCTCTAGTAATTGCAATCATCGACAATGGTTTGGGCCTTATTGGTCTGCCAGCTGGAATTAACTTCCTCGTTACTGGTGGAGTATTGATTCTGGCAGCAACAGTCGATGCGGTATCACGCAAGAGAAGTTCTGCAACGCGGTAATCGCGAAGTTCTAAGTCGAAGTTAAACCGCCCTTAACTCCCATGAGGTGCTCAAGAGCTAATTGATCAAGTGCTTCGTAGTGATAACCACGTGCACCGGCTGCCTCAAGATCAAAGTTCTCAGGCTCTGTCAGTGATTTCCAAGTTTCACCCGCTGCAAGTGTTGGCTCGGCAAGGCCAGGAATATTTGATTCCTTCATAGCAGCAATAACACGTGGGTCACTACGGAATGCAAGTGCGCGTTCTTTAAGCAAAAGATAGGTGCGCATATTTGCAGTTGCTGACTCCCATACGCCCTTGTCGCTTTCAGTGCGTCCTGGCTTGTAATCAAAGTGCTTAGGCCCTGCGTACTTATAGCTCTCAAGTAGGTCAACAAGGAAGAAAGCTGATTTGAGATCACCATGGCCGAAGACAAGATCCTGATCGTACTTTGGACCGTGCTGACCATTGAGATCGATATGGAAGAGCTTTCCATGCCAGAGCGCTTGTGCGATTCCATGTACAAAGTTAAGGCCCGCCATCTGCTCGTGTCCAACTTCTGGATTAAGGCCCACAAGTTCTGGGCGATCAAGTGAGTTGATAAATGCGAGCGCGTGGCCAATTGTTGGCAAGAAAATATCTCCGCGAGGTTCATTTGGCTTTGGTTCGATTGCAAACTTAATCTTGTAACCGTTATCGGTAACAAATTCACCGAGGATATTAAATGCTTCGCGGAAGCGATCGAGTGCAACGTAAGCATCCTTTGCGCCATCTGATTCTGCGCCTTCACGACCACCCCAACAGACATACGTCTCTGCACCAAGTTCAACAGCGAGTTCGATATTGCGCATCACCTTACGAATTGCGTAACGACGAATGTCGCGATCATTTGATGTGAATGCACCATCTTTAAAAACTGGGTGGGTAAAGAGGTTAGTTGTTGCCATCGGAACTTTCATTCCAGTATCTGCAAGCGCCTTCTTAAATCGATCGATATGGCCACGACGTGATGTGTCATCGCTGCCAAATGGAATCAGATCATCGTCGTGGAATGTGACGCCGTAGGCTCCGCGGGATGCGAGCTCATTGACGGTGCGCACTGGGTCTAGCGCCTCACGAGTGGCATCTCCGAAGGGATCGCGCGCCTGCCAACCGACGGTCCATAGGCCGAAGGTGAACTTATCTGCTGGGGTTGGCTTTACTGACATGGTCTTCTCCCGGAGTCTCTATATCTTGCCTGTACTGGGTCTTGCTCGTGCTGGGTCTTGCTCGGTTTGTACCTATGGCGAACTTACCCGTAACCTAAGACAATAGCCACAGGATTTAAATAACAATTCCGTGACTCACAGTAAAGAAGACAGACACTCTTTTGCGGGAGTGGTGAAATGGCAGACACGCAGGTCTTAGGAACCTGTGTCTTCGGACGTGCGGGTTCAAGTCCCGCCTCCCGCACCAGTACAACAACCACTCGTAGATATTCATCGAGGATAGGTATCCACCATGGCTAAACCTTCACGTGCCAAAGTTAAGAAATTACAATCCGAAGCGATGAGAGCTGCCGCCGCACGTCGCGCCGAAAAAGCTGCAAGTAAATCTGAAGTTCGCGAAGTGATGGAAGATCCGTATGCAGCAGTTGACCAAGACTGGGTTGCTCTAGGAATTAGTGCTCCTGCACGGCGAGCACTTATCGATGAGGGCTACTACTCACTGCCTGATTTACGTAAGGCATCGCTCAAAGCCCTCAAAGAATTACATGGTGTCGGTCCCAATGTCATTCGAATTTTGGTGGCTGAGATGAAGAAGGAAGATATCCAGTTTAGAAGTAATTAAGAGGCTTCTCGGTCGCTTTCAGGTTTAACAAGTAGATCGGCGATGAAGTGGCCGACAATGGCTCCCAGAAGTTGAGCTGCGATAAATACCGGCACCGATGCAATTGCAATGCCAGCAAAAGAATCAGTAAGTGATCGCCCGAGGGTTATCGCAGGATTGGCAAAACTTGTTGAAGAAGTGAATACATAGGCTCCGCCAATCCATAGCGGAACTAGCCAGAATGCATTGTGACCACGACCTTGATTGCTAGCGATGAAGATGGTGGCGATAAGTCCAGCAGTTGCCACTACTTCACTCAAGAAAAGCCAACTTCCATCACGCGAAGTTGTTGATGGATCGATAAGTGTTCGGTTAAAGAGTGCGTGGGACAAGATCGCTCCTGATGCTGCCCCTGCCACCTGTACAAGCGTGAAGGTAAGCAGGTGAAGTGCGGATAACTCTCTGCGAATAAATGCGACCAATAGAACCGCCGGATTGAAATATGCACCGCTTATTGGAGCCAGTAGCCAGATCGCAAGACCGAGAATTAAGACGGTTGCAAAAGTATTAACAAATAATTGAAGGAGAACATCACGTGTAAGCGCCTGCGCCATAATTCCAGAACCAATAACGGTGGCGGTAATAAGGGCTGTGCCTAAATACTCGGCAAAGTGGGCGCGAAGCTTCATCTGCCTAGGCTAACAATTCTGCAAGCAAAGTCTCGACCCGCACCTTGATTTCATCACGGATTATTCGAACGCTCTCAATTCCTTGCCCTGCTGGATCTTCAAGAACCCAATCTTCATAGCGCTTACCTGGATAGAACGGGCAGGCATCCCCGCAGCCCATAGTGATGACGGCATCTGATTGTTGCACTGCTTCTGGTGTAAGAATTTTTGGTGAGTTATGAGAAATATCAATTCCGATTTCTGCCATCGCTGCAACTGCTACAGGGTTAATTGAATCCTTCGGTGCCGATCCTGCAGATAAAACTTCGACGCGACCTTGTCCTAGATGAGTCATAAATCCTGCCGCCATCTGAGAACGACCTGCATTATGTACGCAGACGAAGAGAACGCTCGGCTTATGGGCAGCAGATGATTGAGAGGAATCTGAAATAGTCATGGCCGATAGGGTACGTCCCGGGCAAGAACTAATGGTGAATTTACGGTTAATTGAGGAATGAAAGTCCCACTAAGAGAGCGCCAATAACGGTCACAATCGTCATTCCAGCCTTGCTCGCTAAGAACTTATCGAGTGGTTTGATAAATGTCATGGCGAGAATGAGTACACCTGGAATTGCAATCAGGAGCGAGCGAGAAGCAACTCCTGCATCCTCATTTTGGTAGCGCCAATTAATTAGCCCGACAGCAAGCAGAAGATATCCACCCATACGGTAGTTATTGCGCAACGTCTGATTCATTATTTTCCATCCCAGAGCGCGAGCTCTTCTCCGAAGGTATCTAGACCCATTGGTCCGATCTTTAGCGCATGTGCGTGGAATTTCTTCAGTGAGAACTCACTGCCCAAACGCTTCTTTGCATTCTCACGTGCTGCAATCCATTCACGCTCTCCTACCTTGTACGAGATTGCCTGTCCTGGCCACCCAAGGTAGCGATCGGTCTCACTCGTTGCATGGTGCTCATCAAGGAGCGCTTTATTCATTAGCGCCTCACGACCAGAGACTGCATCCCAGACGCGACCGTTCTCATCGGTGTAACCAAGGTGCATTCCAATATCAATGACGATACGTGTTGCACGAAGTGCTTGCGCTGAAAGGAAGCCCATCTCGATACCTGGCTCATCAAATGCTCCGAGGTCATCCATAAAGCGCTCTGCGTAAAGCGCCCAGCCTTCGCCGTATCCACTAATCCATGCGCCGAAACGTTGGAAGCGAGAGAGGCGATCGCGTTCAAGAACTGATGTTGCAACCTGCAAGTGATGTCCTGGAACTGCTTCGTGATACCAGGTTGATGCAAGGTGCCACCAACTGACTTCATCTTTTCCAAGAAGTGGTAGCCATGTTGTTCCAGGGCGTGACATATCTTCACTTGGAGACATGTAATACGGTGCAGATGCGCTGCCTTCTGGAGCAATTCGCGCATCGCAGAATTTCATTCGCTCATCGATATCGAAGTGAGTTCCATCTAGCTGTGTAACTGCAGCCTGTGTGAAATCAAGGAGCTTCTTGATAATCGCAACTTTTCCATGAATCTTGTATTCAGGTGCGTTATCTAGATAATCCGCTACTTCGCGAAGCGTCTTTGCATCCGGCTTAATCTTTGCAGCAACTCTCCACATACGCTCTGTGATCTGAGCAAGATCGGCAAGACCCCACTCGTACGTTGCACGCAAATCAAGATCTGCACCTGTGTAGTAACGCGCCCAGGCGGCATAACGTTCTGCGCCAACAGCATCGTTAGGTGTGGCAAGTGCCATGTACGTTCCGCGAAGATATGTTGCCGTCTCTGCAGAGGAAAGCGCGGCAGCTTTTGCCGCTTCGTGAACCGCTGGATACTTTCCATCTGGGTCAAAAGACTTTGCCATCGCCGCATAACCACCATCAGCGTAACTCTCTAACTGCTTTGCGATCCCATCAATCTGGCGTTGTGCAACAGTCTTACCTTTCTTAGCCAAGGTATCGATGGTTGAAACCCAACTCAGGTGGGCCTTATCGACTGCGAGTAAGCGCTTTGCGATGTTATCGAAATCTGCAGCGCTCTCCTTTGGCATCATCTCAAAGACTTGGCGAATATCTGCAGGTGGTGAAGTGAGAACGTTAAATGAAATATGTGATTCGAATGAATCATGGAGTTGCAGGCTAGAAGTCAGACGCTCCTGCATTACAGATTTTGCTACGCGATCAATTTCATCGATTGGTTCGAGCTTATCGAGTTCAGCTAACGTTGCTCGAGATAAATCTGCCTCAACTGCGCGACCGGCGATTGAAAAATCATCGAGCTGGTCATTGAGGTCGGCGATTCCCAAATACGTTGCCGCCATTGGGCTTAAGCGAGCCGCTTTTTCAACGTATGAATCTGAGAGGGCAAATATTGGTGAGCGATGTGTAGTCATTATTGGATCTTATATTTAAAGGAGAAAAAAAGTAAGGGTGAGCGCTTTCGCGCCCACCCTTACCTCTAGTTAACTTCTTATAACTACAGAATCACGGCAGATTAGTGATCTGCAGCCATTCCTTCTGCATGTGACTTCATGCGTGCGATCTTGAGGATCGTTAGACCGAATACGCACTTCGCCAATACGTCTGCGATTGTGTATCCGAGCTGAATTGCCACGAATGAATCAGCTGAAGCATCGCCCCATACGTTGAAGCAGTATGCGATTGGGTAAACGCCCCATGTTGCGATAAGTAGGTAGCGTAGATTCTTTACAGAGTCTGCAACGCCTGCTGGCTGATTAGCAAGTGACTTTCCAAGCTCTACGAAGAGTACATAGAGAATGTAGATGAATGGAATTGTTGAAAGCACACCGTACAGGATCTGTGTACCCTGGTCAGTTGAGATTTCACCTGGGTATCCAAGTGCGATCATCGCAGCTGATGCTGGAACAAGGCGCATGATGAGTGACTGTGAAGCAGCCTTTGCAAGAGCAAGTACTGCAATTACTTCAACAAGAAGTAGTGGCACTGTGAGTAGCCAGTCAACGTAGCGGTATGCCTCGTTGAATGAACCTGGCTCACCTGAAAGATTTACGGCTGTGCCGCCTTCTGCTGTTGCTTCGCTGAATGAGTTGAAAATTCTCCAGTAGTGGTAGCCAGCAATGAATGTAACCATCGATGACATAACGAGAGCATTGCGGTACTTAGGTAGTACGCGTGCCTGTGAAACTAGCGTGTACACAGTGCAAGCAAGCATTGAAACGAGTCCAAACGAGAATACGTTGTAGACGAGGTTCCATTGATCTGGATTGAGAGTTACCATCTAAAACAACCTCCGTGGGTGTTTTGTTGATATCAGCGGACCGGGCGGCCCGTGAAATCGATGTTGCGATGCCGTCCTCGAGGAACCTCACCGTTAGTCGATAGGTGATAGTCTCAACCTTCTGCAAAGGATTTGCACGCAATAAAGGGGGAAATTTCCAAGAATTTCTAGACTATTTTTCTAGAAGACGCTCAAATCTAGGAGTGGCACCCGACCCCGAAGGCCGCTGCGGCTGACCATGTCATGACCATCTCATTCCAACTCTTTCCAAGTCAAACCATAATCGGCTAGACCATCTACTGTTGAGAGCGTGAAAGCTATTGTTGAGAGCATGAAAGTCCCCGTAGAGACGCCAGTTATCCAGCCCCCCAAATTACGAGGCTGGTTTCATCTGGGAGCTACACCGGTCGTTGTAATTGCCTCGCTCGTCCTTTTTATCTTAAGTAAGGAATCGCTCAAATTTGCGGTAGCGCTGTATTCACTTACGGCGATCACACTCTTTAGCGTCTCTGCGATTTATCACAGAGTCCCCTGGTCACCTGCGAAGAAGAAGATTTGGCGCAGATGGGATCACGCAAATATCAATCTGCTGATCGCAGGTTCCTACACTCCTTTTGCAATGACTCTTCTTGAAGGTGCCGATCGAACAATCTGCTTAAGCGTTGTCTGGATCGGGGCGCTCCTTGGTGTGGCAATGCGAATCTTCTGGCTCGGTGCACCGCGTTGGCTCTACGTAGTCAACTACCTCGCTCTCGGCTGGGTCGCAGTTTTCTACACTCCCCAGCTCTATAAAGAGGGCGGCTTGTGGGTTCTCATCCCGATCCTAATTGGCGGCCTGCTCTACTCGGTAGGTGCGATCTTCTACGCCCTCAAGAAACCCGGGACCAATGCCAAGTACTTCGGCTTCCACGAGCTCTTTCATATCTTCGTTCTTGCCGCCTGGATTTCTCAATACCTGGCAATCTCCTTCGCTATCTACCGCGCATAAACCTGAACCACGATTAGCCCCGTCTGGCGCTCTTTATCACGCTCAGATATCACCCTGGCTCACTTTTGGAGAACTCCATTGGTGCCCTAATCTAGGGCAATGGCAAATGAGAAGAGCACCTTTCTTAACTGGGTAGGTTTCAAAGAGGGCGAAACAACGACGCAGAACTCTGTCGATCGTATTCGCGAACTTGAGGCACAGTTATCTGACCTGCGCTCGCGCCGTGACATCACTTCGTTAAGCAAAGAAGAGTTTGAAATCTTGGCGACAGAGACTGCCATGAGCATGATCAAATCTGCTCAAGCTCGTGAACAGAAAGCATTCTCATCTTCCGAACGCGTTGTAAGCGAGGCGAGTAAAACTGCGCGCGAAGCACTTGAGGCAGCAGAGAGTAAAGCTCGTACAATTTTATCTGGAGCAGAATCTCGTGGTCGCAAATACATCACAACTGCAGAAAGTGAAGCGCAAGACATTCTTTCACAGGCCACATCAGAGGCTGAGTCACTGTTTGAAGAGAAGCGACGCGAAGTAACTGCACTAGCCCTTGCCGCCCGTCGTGAAGGTGAGCGAATGATCTCCGAAGCGCAGGATGAAGTTGTTGCATATCGCCAGTGGCTAAGCCAAGTAATGTCAGAGGCTGAGCGACTTAATCGCATTCAAACTCAATCACTTACTGCGGCAGAAAATGCAATTGCACAGGGTCGCTCGAGCCTTGAAACTGCCTTTGCTCGTCTGAGCGATCTCCAGAAAAAGGTCAGTGAGAATTTATCGACAGATGGTGGCTTGCTTCCACAAGTACCAAAGAAAGTCGTCAGTCAACGGACCAAGCCGGCACTTGATGCGCCAAAGAAAACAGGCGCACCGAAAAATAGTGCAAAGAAAACTCCAGCTAAGCGTCGTTAATTCTTATGGCTACCAAGCGCGGTATCCAACACATCCCTGCCATTGATGGATTGCGTGCCATTGCAGTTACTGCAGTGATCTTCTATCACTTGGGCTTTGCATGGATACCAGGTGGATTTCTCGGGGTAGACCTCTTCTTTGTTATCTCTGGATATGTAATCACTCGTTTATTGCTTGATTCAATCGCGCGAAGTGGTGGCTTGGATCTTCGAGGGTTTTATAAAGCCCGTGCGCGACGCTTGTTGCCGCCCTTAGTTTTTATGATTGTCGTAACCGCCTTTTACATCAGTATCTGGGCTCAAGATTCAGTTAAGCGATTCCTCACTGATACACCGTTTTCGCTCTCGGGTTTAATGAATTGGTGGCTCGTGGCGAAAGAGCAGGATTACTTCGAAGCGATAGGCCGTCCGCCGCTTTTGCAGCACACCTGGTCGTTAGCTGTTGAGTCTCAGTTCTATCTTGTCTGGCCGGTACTGCTCTTGGTTATTCTCAAGCGCTTTGGTAAAAAAGTTATCCCAGTCGCAGCGTTGGCTATCGCACTCTTTTCAGGTACCGCGCTCTTTTTAGTCTCTCTTCAACTTGATGCATCAAGCTCAGTAAGCCACGTGTACTTTGGTACGGATACCCACAGCATCGGCCTCTTCCTTGGAGCAGCACTTGCAGTGAGCTGGATACCGCAGAATTTCAAGAGCGAAGTAAGCAACAAGGCGCAAAATTTTATCGATTTCATTGGTGTCTTTGGCTTGGTTGGAATCCTCGGATCATTCCTTCTGATTGATGAGAGCTCCCCTACCGCATACAAAATTGCATTTCCACTGGCTGCCCTTTTTGGTGCAGCAATTGTTACCTCAATTGTTCATCCAGCTTCACGCTTTGCGCCAATCTTACAGAACCGAGTACTGCTGTGGATCGGTGAAAGATCGTACGCAATCTACTTATGGCACTGGGTCGTCTTTCAGATTACGCGACCACGTGTAGATATAGATGGACAAGATTGGGCGCTTATCGCTCTCCGTATTTTGGTTGTCCTTGCTCTTGCCGATATCTCTCTCAAACTTGTCGAGCTTCCCATCCGCAGCGGCAAAGTCGAATACTGGTTTAAGGGGATGAAGTATCGAACAGCTTCTGTGCGCAAAAGACAGAAGATTGCAGTCATCTCTTCAATCTCGGTACTTCTTGTATCGCTTGCTGCTCTCTCATCTGTTGCATTAGTTTCCAGTAATCGTGCTGCTCAGGATTTTCAAGAATCTTTACAAAGTGAGCTTGAATACACTCCGCCAGTTTCAGAAGTCACAGATCGCGCAGAGATGCTTTGGCTTACTGGAGACTCAGTTATTCTGGGTATTCGTACCGCACTATCTGAGATTCGCCCGCTGCTTGTGGTAAATGCGCGAGTTGGTCGGGCAGCCCCTGAACTTCTTCAGGAGATGGGCCAAGACCTCGAAAAAGCTTCAGGATCTAACGTTGTGATGGATTTGGGCAATAACGATCTACTTACTGAAGATACTGTGCGAGCAATCTTTGAGCTTGTTAAAGAGAGCTCAAAAGTTGTTGTTGTAAATACTGCAGTACCAAGACCTTATCGCGATGCAAATAACGAGCTAGTTGCAGAACTTGCTGCGCAATACTCAAATGTGAGAGTCGTTGATTGGAATTCAATCTCTGATGGTCATCCTGAGTACTTCGCCCCTGATGGTGTGCACTTAGTACCCACCGGCGTCAGTGCCTACGTTATAGCGATAGATGAAGCGCTCAAATAAAAAACCCGCACCATAATCGATGCGGGCTTTTTACTTAATTCTTTTATGACAGAGTCACACCGAATCCAAATTCATTTCCGATGACTTCTTGTCCATCAGAGTAAAGTGCAACCACTCGTATAGAGGTTGAACCATCTTCTGAAGTCTTCGAAAGTTCTACTGATGATTCAGTTGAAGAAACTTCAGCGAATGATGTCCAATTTTTTGAGCTGTTGCTGCTTATTTCAACTCTAAAACCAGTCAACCCATCCGTTGCGGTTAACTCTTTCCATGAAATAACCATTACAGATTGTGAAGAATCCTTCCAGTCACCTTTAGCGTCTGGAGCCTCAACAGATGTCACTGGAGCTGAAGTTGGCTCTGCACTTGGCTCTTCAGATGCCATGGGCGATGCTGACGCAGCTGGTGCAGGTGTTGCATCATCACTACCGCTATCTGGGCGAGTAACAACAACTACTGCAAGGAGAATGATTCCTACGATAATCGCTGCAAATACCTTGCTGGAAGCACCTTGCTTAGGAGTAGATGCTGGCGCTGAAGGTTTAACTGGAGCGCTTTGTGAGGCAACTTTTGGCGTTGATGAGAAATCCACGCGAGCGGCACCGAGAGATGATGACGATGGAACCGGTGGAATGACTATCGAAGAGGCAGATGTTGCGCGCTTCTTTGCAGCGGACTTCTTAACCGTCTTCTTTGCAGCGGACTTCTTAACCGTCTTCTTTGCAGCGGACTTCTTAACCGTCTTCTTTGCAGCGGACTTCTTAACCGCTGACTTCTTAACCGTCTTCTTTGCAGCGGACTTCTTGGCGGCAGTCTTCTTCACCGCGCGCTTCTTTGCAGCTGCCTTCTTGACAGCAGGTTTCTTCTTTACGGCCACAATTACTCCTTGCTTCGGGTGAGCCAAGTTTAGCCTAGCTCGGCCACCATTTTTCTTACATGCGGGGCGATTGCTCGAAGAGCTTTTCCGCGATGGCTGATTGCATCCTTATCCGCGGCACTCATCTGCGCACTTGAGATGGAATATCCATCAGGGGCAAATATTGGGTCATAGCCAAAACCATTCTCACCCACTGGGTGATGGAGAAGGCGGCCATGGAATCTTCCTTCTTCACAGTGGCTGCTTCCATCCGTAAGCACGAGAGCTGCTACGCAGATGAAATATGCAGTGCGATCAGCTTCAGCAACATCTCTTACTTGCTCTAATACTTTGCGTAGGTTCGCTTCATCATCTCCATGTACGCCAGACCAGCGAGCAGAGAATATTCCTGGATCTCCACCAAGAGCATCGACACATAATCCGCTGTCATCTGCAATCGCAGGAAGGCCGGTTGCTACAGACATTTGGCGAGCTTTCAGGAGAGCATTCTCTTGAAATGTGGTTCCCGTCTCTTCCACATCTGCAAGATCTGGAAATTGATCAAGTCCGACAAGTTCAATTTCACCTGGTGCAATCTCTTCAAGAATGCGATGAAACTCTTCTATCTTTCCGTTGTTTCGTGTGGCAAGAAGAAGTTTTTTCATTTTGTCTAGGCTTACTTAGCGAGAGCGTTCTTCTGCATCACCGTGAGATCGGCGCAACCAGTCAGTGCAAGATCTAAAAGGGAATCAAGAAGAGCGCGATCAAAAGGTGCACCTTCGGCAGTGCCCTGCACTTCAATAAATCGTCCATCTCCACTGCAGACGACATTCATATCTGTCTCTGCACGCACATCTTCTTCATAGCAAAGATCGAGCATTGGGACACCATCAATTATTCCAACGCTTACTGCAGCAACTGAATCTGACAGTGGTTTCGCACCGGCCTTAATGTGACCCTGCTTCTGCGACCAATTGATTGCATCAGCGAGAGCAACATATGCACCGGTGATCGCAGCGGTACGTGTTCCACCATCTGCTTGAAGAACATCGCAATCGATCACGATTGTATTTTCACCAAGTTGAGCAACATCTACGATGCCGCGAAGTGAGCGGCCGATGAGTCGTGAAATTTCTTGGGTACGACCACCAAGTTTTCCCTTCACTGACTCTCGATCAGAGCGTGTGTGAGTTGCACGAGGCAACATTGAATACTCTGATGTAACCCACCCTTTTCCTGAATCCTTAAGCCAACGAGGAACTCCGGGGGTAAATGATGCAACGCAGAGCACGCGAGTCTTTCCGAATTCAACGAGAACTGAACCTTCTGCATGATCTAACCATCCGCGAGTGATTTTGATGTCGCGAAGATCTTTATTGGTTCTTCCGTCGATGCGTGTCATGTCTTCCTCTTTTATCGTTGTTTATTGTTCTCTGTAGTTTTTATAGGTAGTGCATTTTAAAGATCTTGGTGTCGTACGTGACCAACTTCTGGCCCAAGGAATCTACGTGCCAAGCTCTCAAAACTCTTGGCATCCCCTGTTGCAAGGAATTGATGTTCGGCAGCTCCTGCAGTGGCACTTCTGAGTTGATCGGTCTCGACCAAGGTTCGGTAGAGATCTTTTGCCGTCTCTTCAGCGCTAGAAACGAGTGAAACACCGTTGCCAACTACATAAGAGATAACACCAGTCAACAAGGGGTAATGCGTGCAACCTAGGACAAGGGTGTCAACATCGGCATCCATGATTGGTTTCAGATAAGTGCGTGCAATTTCAGTAATTGCCGCACCTGAGGTTTCTCCGCGTTCGACAAATTCTACAAATGCCGGGCAGGCGACATCTGTAATTTCAAGATGAGGTGCTGCGGCAAATGCATCTAAGTACGCACGTGATTCAATTGTTGTCGCTGTGCCTATAACGCCAATGCGACCGGTACGTGTTGCAGCAACTGCACGACGCACAGCAGGCTGAATTACTTCAATAACTGGAACCGAGTAACGCTCTCGCGCATCGCGGAGCATCGCAGCACTTGCAGTGTTGCAGGCAATAACAACTGCCTTGACGCCTTGATCGATGAGAAAATCAATTGTCTCGAGAGAGAAATCTCTAACTTCTGCTAGCGGGCGAGGTCCATATGGTCCGCGTGCTGTATCTCCGATATAGATAGTGGATTCATTAGGTAACTGATCCAAAATTGCTCGTGCAACAGTTAATCCGCCAACTCCAGAATCGAAGATGCCAATTGGTGCCGAACTCATGCCCAAAGAGTATCGTCTAATCCCTCTGTTGCTTCATCCACGTTTGATCCATACACGCCGGTCGAGAGATATTTCCATCCTCCGTCGCAGACAATAAAGGCTATATCGGCGCTCTTTCCATCGCGCACTGCCTCATTCGCTAAAGCGATAGCAGCATGAAGAATTGCACCAGTTGAAATTCCTGCAAAAATTCCTTCAACTTCCAAGAGTTCGCGAACACGGCGCACAGAATCTTCAGCCCCTACAGAGAATCTGCGAGTAAGAACTGAGGCATCGTAGAGCTCTGGAACAAATCCTTCATCGATATTTCGAAGTCCATAAACAACTTCGCCGTATCTTGGCTCTGCTGCAATTATCTGGATATCTGGATTCTTCTCACGAAGGTAGCGTCCAGCACCCATCAGCGTTCCCGTTGTTCCAAGGCCAGCAACAAAGTGTGTAATCGTTGGGAGATCTTCAAAAATTTCTGGACCAGTTGAGTCATAGTGGGCAGCGGTATTTGCAGGATTTCCATATTGATAGAGAAAGACCCACTCCGGATTTTCTGCCGCTAACTCTTTTGCAACTCGAACCGCTTCATTTGATCCGCCGGCTGCAGGTGAGGAAATAATTTTTGCGCCCCACATTTCAAGGAGCTGTCTACGCTCTGGGCTCGTGTTTTCAGGCATCACACAAATCAGACGGTAACCGCGAACCTTGGCAGCCATGGCAAGTGAGATGCCGGTGTTTCCGCTAGTTGGTTCAAGAATTGTTGCGCCTGCTTTTAACTGACCGCTTTTCTCTGCCGCATCCAGCATTGATAACGCTGTGCGATCTTTAATTGATCCAGTCGGATTTCGATCTTCCATCTTCGCCCACAAGCGAACAGTTGGAGATGGTGAAAGATTGGGAAGTCCGATCAGCGGCGTGTGGCCAACTGAATCAGCTAGCGAATCAAAACGTGCCACTTAATTAACCGCCGGCGACTGCAGGCAGAATTGTTACAGAGTCTCCATCTTTAACCTGTGCATCCAGGCTTCCAAGAAAGCGAACATCCTCATCGTTAATGTAAATGTTGATGAATCGTCGCAACGCACCATTTTCGAGTAAACGCTCACCGATACCAGGGAAGTTCGCATCTAAATCTGCGATGAGTGAGCCAAGGTTTGCACCCTCGGCTTGAACACTCTTCTGATCCTTGGTGTACGGACGAAGAATTGTGGGGATTCGAATATCGATACTCATAGCGCACATTATGGCTAAGAAATCGCCTATGCGGTAATTGAAACTTCTTCCTCGGAAACTACGCCATCAATAATGCGAAAGGAGCGAAATTCAATTGCAGGTGCAATCTCTTCGCGACTAGAGACCAGCACATAGTGAGCACCTGGCTCGCCAGCATAGGCAATATCTGTCCGAGACGGCCGGGCTTCAGTCTCTGTATGTGAGTGATAGATAACAACAATCTCTTCATCGTTGTCATCTACTTCTCGATAGAGAGCCAGCAGATCCTTTGGATCAAATTCATAAAAAGTAGGGCTATGTGCTGCGTTGATCATGGGCTTTAAACGTTCGGCCTTACCCGATCCCTCTGGCCCAAGAATTACTCCACAACATTCGTCGGGGTACTCAGCGCGTGACTGAGCAACGATTGCATCGACAAAGGTTTGAGAAATTTCAAGCATGAGCAGATCCTACAGTCTCATTCATCCATGAGTGCTGAGAGTAATGATTCTTGCAGCCAACCCAACCATGTGTATACGGCGTAGACACCACGGAGCTCATCATCAGGTGAGAGCAACTCCAATACTTCTGAAGTATTTTCCTGAACATTTAGTCGAACGCCGAGAGCCAATCGAATGTCATTGATTGCACCGAGCCAAGCATTTGCACTTTCATGATCAAGATCAACAATTCCATCATCCGCGCTCTTGAGATACATCCGCATAGATATTGCATGTGCCTGCTTCTTGCCTCTTAGCGTTGATTCTGTGTAGCGCCGAAATTCACTTGCTTGAACTTCATCGGCATATGCATTTGGAAGTAGTCGACGTAGGACTTCATCTTCTGGTGGCGAGTCATGTGACGTGATTCCAACCATCGCTGCAAGTGGATCTTCATGACCGTGATCAACTCGCTCTGAAAGTAATTCGATCAGCTGTTCAATGAGGTTAAGTAATACCTCGCGCTCACTTTCGGCAAACTCGGCAATATAAGAGTTATCGCCATGGCGATGAAATCCCTTTTCGCTACTCATAGTGCTTGATCACCACGCTGAAGGGTGGCCCATAAGCCATATTCGTGGAGCATCGCAACATCATGTTCCATCTCTTCACGAGTACCGGTAGAAACAACTGCTTTTCCTTCAGTGTGAACTTTCATCATGAGTTCATGAGCTTTTTCACGTGAAAAACCAAAGAGTTCCATTAATACATATGTCACATAGGTCATGAGATTGACTGGATCATCCCAAACGATGGTGACCCACGGCGTATTTCCAGAAAAGATTGCAGCAATCTCTTCCTCGATTTTCGTCGACGTCTTAACCATCATCGGATAATGATAGAGAATGCATCGCTTGCAAAGACAGGCCACGTCGCATCCGCACCGACGGTGATCTGATAGGTAGCGATACTGCGAGCCTGGGCAGGAACGTTAAGCGTGAATGCTCCTTGCGCATCTGTGGTCGTCGCCGTACCTACGACCCTGCCTGAAGTTGTTGCCAAGGTAATTGTTATCCCGGCTGCACGTGGCAAAACGATGCCCGTGATTGTAAATGGAAGGCCACTCTTTACAGATGTCGGTGGAGTCAGGATGAGATTCCGTGAAACTGCAAGTGAGAGTGGAGCTGTTGTAGATGCCTCACGTTCCCATGAAGGTTCAGTAAGAACGCGAAGTGACACTGACTTACCAATCAACATTGGAATTGAGTACGTTCCATCAAAACTAGTTACACCAGTGGTCAATATTCGAGTTGAACCATCTGCGTACTTGCCTTCAACGTTAAAGGAAAGCGCTGCTACTGGGGATTTATCTTTGAGTGTGATGGCACCCGAGAGAGTTACTGGATTTCCATAGGAAACCTGGTTGGTTGAGAGCGAGAGAGATGACTCAAGTTGTGCTGGCGCGATAGATGTTGCAACTTCACGGATCGCAACCATGGCAAGTGGTTCTTCTTGTCCAATGACCCATTGAGCCGCTCCGCCTAATTGATACTTAGCAACCAACTGCGCACGGACTGAAAAACTCTGAGCATTTTGATGCCAAGCAGTTCGACTTGCTGTACACGTTGTTGAAAGCCCACTGCTGGTCTGACCTGTGTACTCACGTTTATAAGAGAATGTAACTTCAGCGAAGGTTTCGTTATATGTAGGTACGGCGCCATATGTCGCAGCAATACTTGCTGCATCGCGCATCAGAAATGTTCCAGCTTTAGCCGATGGAGTAATGATCTTTGCCAGGTTTGATGGGCAAACTCCTTCGACCTTTGTAACCCAATCTTTTCCATACCCTGGAAGTCCAAGATAAACCTTCGAAGCAGGCATTATCGAAACTGCATATTTAACAGTCTTCTCTGTCCATGCGATTGGCCCGATTGGTCCAGGGCGTGAAGTTGAGTAGTCATATGTCATGATGCGAAGTCGATCGATGTGTGGAGCAATCTCTGCCCATGCATAAACAAAGTAACCTTTTTGTTTCTCCGCCGGGTTAAATAGGTACGGCGTAGTTATTGAGAGAATCTTCTTCTGTGCGTGTAACGCTGCACCTAACTCTTTAACAAAGAGAACCCAATTCGGAGCAGTTGCCTCCCACGTTGTATTCGGATCGATAAATGCAAAACCTTCAAAATCTAAATCAATTCCATCATAATTTTGGGAAGCAACTGTCGCCACAATTGCATCTACAACCTGCTTGCGCGAAACTGGTTTTGAGAGCAGATTTGCAAGAACTAACTTTTCGGTTCCATCAGTGATGGTTGGGATAATTGTCATTCCTGCATTACGGAGAGCAGACAATGGCTCCGTGATTGGCACACTCGGATTAGCTGTCTTATATACATCGGCAATGACAGGTTTTTTCGTCTTGCCATCATATTTCAGGGTGTACCAGAACGGCATAATCTCTTTAATCAGATCTGCATTGTTAAGGACTGCAGGTAAATAGGTCTTCATTGAATAATAAGGAAGCCAACCTGTCAGAATTTTGCGAGGTGGGTTAGCAGCCTCTGCACTCTGTATGTGTTGTAGCGGTGATGCAAACACAAGTAGCGCTAGAAGTATTGATAGCGTGGGAAGGCGTTTCATTCCGATTCTTTTTTGCGAACGAGTGTGTCGTAGATGGCTTTACATGCAGGACAGATTGGATATTTCTCTGGGTCGCGAGATGGCACCCACTTCTTGCCACAGAGTGCACGGACTGCCTTACCGGTCACAGCAGATTCAACGACCTTATCTTTCTTGATGTAGTGCGCGAATCGATCATGGCTACCCTCATCATCTTCAACTTCTGGGCGCGTGAGTAGATCTGTATCGCCATCGAGCGAGAGATCACGTGTGCCGCGTGAGAATAAACCCATGTGCCCAAGGATACTGGCAGCCGATACAATTTCTTGATGAAGGACCTACTGCGTACGCAAGATTTATCCCGCGATGATGTTGAAATGCTCCTTTCGACTGCCGCCGAATTTGCAATAAATCCATTGAAATCTCGCGACGCGCTAGCCCACAAGAGCGTTGCTATTTATATGACAAAGCCCAGCACACGCACTCGATTAGCTTCAGAGACAGCGGTAGCGCACTTAGGTGGAACTCCAATTTTTATTCGCGGGGATGAACTACAACTTGGTCGCGGCGAAACAATTGCTGATACGGCTCGAATTATTAGCGGCTATTGCTCAGCTCTGATCGTTCGCACCTTTGCACAAGCAGATGTCAATGAACTTGGCGAACATTCTTCTATTCCAGTAATTAATGCACTTACTGATGATGATCACCCAACTCAGTTACTTGCAGATTGGTTAACAATTCGCGAAACTTTTGGAAAAGATGTTTCTGGCAGAAAATTTGTGTATCTCGGTGATGGAAACAATATGTCTCATGCTTGGCTAACGATGGGTGCAATCATGGGAGCACACGTAGTTGTTGCGACACCATCTGGATCTTGGGCACCTGATTCGCAAGTAGTTGCAGAAGCCCAGAAAATTGCAGCACGTACTGGTGGGCGAATCGAAGTCCTTAATGATCCCGAAGCAGCATCTAAAGATGCCAGCGTTCTTTATACAGATGTGTGGATGTCGATGGGTGATCCTGAATCAGAGCGAGTAGAGAAGATGAGAGCTCTGGCTCCATTTGCAGTCACCGAAAAACTCATGGCTCTGACTGCATCAGATTCCATATTCATGCACTGCCTGCCAGCCCACCGCGGCGAAGAGGTCGAATCAGCAGTCATCGATGGCCCAAAGTCGGTCATTTGGCGCGAGGCTCTCCATCGTCGCACCACAATTCAGTCGATTCTGTATCACACTTCACGTGGTGAACTTAGGGGTAACTAGTTACTCTTTCCCCATGTTGGTAGCCGTTCCTAAAGAGATCCGCGATGGCGAAAAGCGCGTCGCACTTGTCCCAGACATCATCAATAAATTAACGCGCCTTGGCCTTGAAGTGGTCATTGAATCTGGCGCTGGAGTTGATGCGCAAGCAAGTGATGATGCATATCGCGCTGCTGGCGCTCAGGTAGTTGCAGGTGATGTACTCAAGAGTGCAGATGTTGTTCTCTCAGTTACCGCACTCACTCCAGCACAAATCGGAACCTTGAAAAAAGGTGCAATCACAATCTCATTCTTATCTGTTGCTAATCAGCGTGAATCAATTGATGCAGCAGTTGCTGCCGGGGTCACCGCATTCTCGTTGGAATTAGTTCCTAGAATCTCTCGCGCACAATCTATGGATGCGCTCACATCACAAGCTCTATGTGCCGGTTACCGCGCATCGCTCGTGGGTGCCGAACTCTCACCACGATTCTTCCCGATGTTAATGACTGCTGCAGGAACTGTTACTCCTGCACAGGTACTAATTCTTGGAGCAGGTGTTGCAGGACTGCAAGCAATTGCAACCGCACGTCGTTTAGGCGCGGTTGTCTCTGCCTACGATGTGCGTCCATCATCTGCCGATGAAGTGAAGTCGATGGGTGCAACATTTATCGAACTTGAACTTGAATCACTTGAAGGTGCCGGTGGTTATGCACGCGAAATGACAGAAGAGCGCGCTGCAAAACAGCGTGAACTTCTGACTCCATATATTGCTAAGTCGCACGTTGTGATTACAACCGCTGCTGTTCCAGGTCGCACTGCACCGCGTTTGATGACCGCTGCGATGGTTGATGCGATGGAAGAGGGAACAGTCATTGTCGATCTCGCTGCTGAAACTGGTGGCAATGTCGAAGGATCAAAACCTGGCGAGATTGTCGTAACAAGTAAAGGTGTACGTATTTGGGGTGGCAAAGATGTTCCAAGCCAGCTCCCATTCCACGCATCAAGCCTGTACTCACGTAACGTCGTTAATCTGCTCACGCTGCTTACCAAGCCAGCGAGTGAAGGTACGCAGGTTTCATTCGATATCAACTTCGAGGATGAAATCATCGATGGCTCTGCCGTCACACATGCTGGTGTCGATCGAAAGGCAGGCAAGTAAATGGAAGCCCTCACACCTATCGCGGTGATCTCGATCTTCACGCTCTCTGTTTTCGTTGGATTCGAAGTTGTTTCAAAAGTTTCTTCAACGCTACATACGCCGTTGATGTCAGGTGCTAACGCAATTCACGGTGTGATCTTGGTGGGCGCGATCATTGTCGCCTCTCACTCAGATACAACACTTGAACTCACGCTCTCTGTCATCGCAATTATCTTGGCCACAATCAACATGATCGGCGGCTTCGTTGTCACCGACCGCATGCTTGAAATGTTTAAGGGTAAGAAAGGAGGCGACAAGTGAGCGACTTCATTTATGACCTCATTGGTCTCATCGCCGGCGTCTTCTTTATCCTTGCTCTCAAGGGTCTTTCACATCCACGCACTGCACGCCGCGGAAACCTCATCGGCGCCCTAGGTGCTGGTATTGCAACAGTAGTTGTCTTCTTCCACGGAGAAATCAAAAACCTCTGGTGGATCTTGGGTGCAATCGCTGTAGGAACCATCGTCGGCGTACCTGCTGCGCGCAAGGTTCAGATGACACAGATGCCACAACTTGTCGCACTCTTTAACGGTGTGGGCGGTGGCGCAGCAGCACTCGTTGCGATCGTTGAATACTTAAGTCTTGGCGATACTGCAACTACTGCAGAAGTTATCTTCACAGTATTTACTGTCGTCGTTGGTTGCGTATCTTTCAGCGGATCGATTGTGACCTTCTTGAAGCTACAAGAGCTTATGACTACACGTCCTGTCGTATTCCCAGGCGGACGCTTTGTTATTGCAGCGACCTTGGCTGCTGTTCTCGGTTCATCGGTCTGGGTCGTCGTAGAGCTAGGTACTACGCCACTTTTGGTCGTTGCCGGGCTCTCTCTAGCATTCGGAATTCTCTTCGTACTACCTGTCGGTGGCGCGGATGTTCCAATTGTTATCTCGCTCCTTAACGCCTTCACTGGTCTAACAGTTGCTGCGAGTGGATATGTACTGCAGTCAACGCTCTTGATTATCGCTGGAACACTCGTCGGTGCATCAGGAACAATCTTGACGCGCATGATGGCTGAAGCGATGGGTCGCTCACTCTTTGGAACACTCTTCGGTGCATTCACTGCAAAGCCACAAGATGTGAGTGGTGTTGCGGAAGATCGTCCGGTGCGAAGTGGTTCTCCTGATGACGTTGCAATCTTGCTTAACTATGCACGTCGTGTGGTAATCGTTCCAGGATTCGGATTAGCAGTTGCGCAAGCACAGCACACAGTTCGTGAACTTGCAGATCTCATGATCTCAAAGGGAATCGATGTTGCATACGGAATTCACCCAGTTGCTGGTCGTATGCCAGGACATATGAACGTATTGCTTGCAGAGGCAAATGTTCCATACGATCAATTGGCAGAGATGGATGAAGTGAATCCAACCTTCGGTCAGACAGATGTCGCCATTGTTATTGGTGCAAACGATGTTGTGAACCCTGCAGCAAAGACAACTCCTGGATGTCCAATTTACGGAATGCCAATCTTGGAAGTTTCAAACGCTGCCAACGTCATCTTCCTCAAGCGCTCGATGCGTCCAGGATTTGCCGGTATCGAGAACGAATTGCTCTATGACCCAAAGACGATGTTGCTCTTTGGCGATGCAAAGGCTTCGCTCACAAAGGTTGTCTCAGCGCTTAAAGCACTTTAGGGCGAGTTTCTTTAATCAGGATTATTGAAGCGGGGCTGCAAAGCTGCCACTGAAATCTCAGGCCTTCGATCTGGTCTTCGCACGCAAGGGCAGAAATTCGAGTTGCTGGTAGTTGAAAGTTCAACTATTCTCAGAACATAGCTAAGGAGTCCAAATGCCAGCAGTAACCGTTTCCGATATCACCGTTCTTCCGCGAGTTTCTTCAACGCCGGGAGCGCAACCTCGCACAGTAAAGAGCATTACAACTGCGCCACAAGGTTTTGAAGGAGAAGGTTTCCC
>Ga0247838_1002429_pt1 | contig 23650 bp, 32 predicted proteins | sample LaCruzMarch2015__5_FD_189097 | JGI IMG/M metagenome (GOLD analysis project Ga0247838, IMG submission 189097) | Freshwater microbial communities from meromictic Lake La Cruz, Castile-La Mancha, Spain - LaCruzMarch2015_15m | ecosystem: Environmental > Aquatic > Freshwater > Lake | place: Spain... | reverse complement strand
GTGGTGATGGGTTCCACGGCGTGGCCAGCGCTGGTTCAAAGCCATCGTGCCCGAGCTGCTCAGATCCGGCTTCTCCTGACCCATCAGACGAGGGGCACCCAGGGCTTGACAGTCCATAGGAGTGTCAGCGACTGAAAGGGTTGGGGGCTGGTCAGGCCCCGTCATGGTGCGGGGTGGCCTCAAGGGCTGACGCAAGCGGCTATGCCGCCCTTGACCCCACCCCGCCCGGCTTTGGGGTCCTTCTCCAGCTCCCCATGGCTTCCGCCTTCCGCCGCGCTGCACTGGAGCGCCACAGCTCCGAGTCGCTCGATCGCATCAGCACCATCTGCCACTCGGCCTGGGTGCCGCTCTCACGGCTTGCAGAGCTGGCCGATCAGATCCTCACGGAGCGCCAAGCGGCGCTGCCGGAGCGGGCAGTTGATCCAGAGATCCTGGCGCTGCTGCCCTATTGAGCGCAGCTCACGCCCGGCTGCGGCCGGGCTTTCTCATACCGCTGGCAACAGGGAAGAAGCACGCAGCGCTTCCCATGGCCACGCCGATGACCCCGGAGCGGTTCCAGGACCGCTGGGAGGCCTTCAAGGGTGAACCTCAGCAGGTGTCCGGCATCTGGGGGCTCTATCGCTCGATCGCCGAACTGGAAGGCAGCGGCGACATCCTCGATGAGCAGGCCGCCTGGGCGCTCAAGTTCAGCGAGAAGCCACCCACCCCGCCGCCGCCAGCGAGGGGCAATCCGCTGGCGTTGCCGTTCTTCGATCAGACCAACGACGGGCCTGAGGGCTGGCGCCATTGCCAGAGCTCCAGCATCGCCATGAACCTCGCCTTCCTGCAGGTTCCCGGCATCCGCGACGACCTCGACTACCTGCGGGTCGTGGAGCGCTACGGCGACACCACCAGCCAGGCGGCACACGCCAAGGCCCTCGCCGAGCTGAACGCACCGGGGCGGTTCATCACCAATTGCACCGCCGAGCGGGCCAAGGCCGAGATCGACAAGGGCTACGGCCTGGCGATCGGCATCCTGCACAAGGGTCCGGTGTCAGCACCCAGCGGCGGCGGGCATTACATCGCGGTGCGGGGCTACGACAGCAACGGCTGGCTGGTGCATGACCCCTATGGCGATCTCGATCTGATCCGCGGCACCTGGGCCAAAGAAGGCGGCGGGGCAGGGAAGGGCCTGCACTACTCGTTCAAGAACACCAACCCCCGCTGGCTGCCGGAAGGTCCGTCTTCTGGCTGGGCCTGGCTGTTCTCGTGAGCTGTGGCAGGCAACGACCCGAGCGGTGCCGGCAGTGGCTCGGGTCAGCGACCAGCCTCTGCGAGGAAGCGCGGTTCGAAACCACCCTTCGATCGGGAGCGGTTCATCTTCAAGTTGCTGGCGGTCGTGATCATCACCCAGCTCAGCTTGTACACCGTGGCGACCGGAGTCTGCGGAAACGTGGCCTACTCCCAGCGCCAGAAGGTGGTCGAGGTTTGCCCCCGCGTGCTCGATCAGGTGACCTCAGCCTTTGATGCCACGTTGAAACTGCTCATCGCCCTACTGGGCGGGGCGGCACTGAGCCAAAACGGACGCTGAGAAGAGCCCCCAGTCCGGCCACGAGATCAATCCACAAGCGCATCGTCTCGCTCCTGGTGTGGCCGGGTGAACTGCCCACGGCTGTTCCGTACCGGCGGCACCGGCAAGCGGCCCGGTGCAGGGCTTCCGGGTGCAGTGCTGCCGGCACGGCTGTCCATGAAGTAGGTCGCTGCCGACTGGCCGGCCAGCGCGATGGCGGGCAAGGCCAGCGCCCAGCGGTGCTCACAGAGCTGAACGTCAGACGTGCGGACCTCGCAAGCGGCAACGAAGGCGCCCAGGGCAAAGATCTCGGCACCAACCAGGGCAAGGATCGGCGCAGTGTTGCTGGCGGGAGCGGGAGCCATCTGCGGGGCGGCACAAAGGGCGGGCAATGCCCCTGCTCCCTGTTGCCAGGACAGACCGGCATCGGCCGGATCGGTGGGCGGATGGCCTGCTGCTTGGCCTTGCTCAGCTTGGCCATCTCCTCCGTCGAGGCCTGGGGTCGCGCGTCCTACGCGATCAGGCCATGGCCCGCACCCCATCCCAGGCCGATGCCCTCTTCCAGCAGTTCCTGCCCCTCGCTGAATCCATTGCCCGCAGCCTGGCGTCCAGCAGCCGCGTGCTCGAGCTGGAGGATGCCCGCCAGGTGGCCCAGATGCAGCTCTGGCTCTCCTGCCGGCAAGTCACTTATCCAGCCTCTGCCCCCGGCTATCTCAGGCGCTGCATCAAGGGCGCCCTGCTCCACCACCTCCGTGATCATGGCCGCCTGGTCCGCGTCCCGCGGCGTCAGCACGAGAAGGGCGGCCACCCCTGGAGCCACCAGAGCCTGCATGCCCCCCTGCCCAGTGGGGCCACCTGGATCGATCAGCTGGAGGCGCCCGAGCAGGAGCAGCCTCAGGAAGGCGCCGGCGTGGAAGCCCTGCTGGATCGGCTTCCGGCTGCCCAGGCCGCGATCATCCGGCTCTCGGTGCTGGAGGGCCAGTCCCTCCGCCAGATCGGTCAGAAGCTGGGCATCAGCGCCATGTCAGTGCAGCGGCGCCGGCAGGCAGGCCTCGCTGCCCTCAAGGCCGAACTGGCCTGAGGGCCCAACAGCGGGGCTCCCCCTCTGGGGCTGGCCCCATTGGGGCTGGCGGTGGGATCGCGCATCATCCGCCGGGGCAAGGGCTGCGCGAGGCGCTTCGCGCCCCTTGCCTGATCCGGCGGTGCTGCTGGCGTCCCATCGCTGCGCTCCGGCGCCAGGTCCGATGTCCCTCTGGCTCGATTCCCTCTCCCGCCAGGATCCCGTCGCCCTGGTCCACTCCAGCCACCTGGCGCTCACCCGGCTGCTGCGCACCCACCGAGGCCAACCGATCCGCCGTCTCTGGATCGATCACCCCTATGGCGAGGAAGAGATCACCCTTCTGGAGGAAGAGCTGATCCCGGCGATGGAGCAGTTCCTGGCCCGCATCCAGGAGATCGATGCGGCGCTGGAGGCCGCCTATGAGGCAGAGATCGAGCGGGTCCAGGCCGCCAGGGCAACAGAGCCACTGGCTGCGGCCTGAGGTCATAAGGGGCCGGTCTGCACTGGCCCCTTCACCAGGGCTTGCCTTTGCGCAGGTAGGTGGTCTCCACTTCCGCCTTGCGGATCACCCGCGACTCGTGGTGATTGCTGATCTGCACCAACCCGCCGGTGATGGACGCCGTCACGCGCCAGGGGCCTGGGTCAGCAGGCCCCGCCGGCGCCTCACCCAGTAGGGCCGCCAGCTCGTCTCGTGCTCCAGCCACCAATCCTCTTACCTCTCCACACCTCTTGCCAGAGCGGATCACCAAGCGGAGCTGGCTGTGGTTCACCACCACCCAATGGGTCGACTGCGGCTGATCTGGAACAGAGTGGAGCGATTGCGGAGGTGGGTGTGCTGACTGATCGCCGTGCACTAGCGCTGATCTGTGGACTGGGGCTGCTGGCGCAGGCGTCGCCTGCTCGCACGGACGAGGTGATCGGCCGTCCTGGCGACGGCGGCGTCATCACGGTGCGGCCGGCCACGCAACAAGGCAGCCGCCAGGGTCTGGGGCGATTCGTGGGCATCTCCGGTGCCAACAGCGGGGCCCGCACGCTCTCGCTCAACCGCATCGTCATACCGCCTGGTGCCAAGGCCCGGGCCCATCGCCACCGCAACTACGAGACGGCGATCTACCTGCTGCAGGGAACGGTGGAAACCCGCTATGGCACCGGTCTGCGCCAGCGGGTGGTGAACCGCGCCGGCGATTTCATCTTCATTCCCGCCGATCTTCCCCATCAACCGGTGAATCTCAGCGCCACGGAGCCAGCGATCGCGATCGTCACCCGCTCCGACCCCAACGAGCAGGAAAGCGTGGAGCTGCTCGACGATGCCGGTCAGCCCCTGCCAGCTGCCCAACAGCACGGTCACGCCCATCCCTGAGCCGATCGGCTGTCAACGGGTCAAAGCGTCACTCCTCAGGAAAGAACCTCCATCTGCAGCAGCGCCGCCGCCTGCTTGGGCCGGCGATCGAAGCAGGCAAAGGTCAGCGCGCTGGTGTTGCAGAACAGGATCACCGGTTCAATTCCGGTCTTCCAGCACGATCTCACTCACGACCTTCCCTTCAGCGCTGAGGCGAACCGGCGGGGGAAACACAGGCTTCTGGCCGCTCCAGCTCACGATGCCGGCATCAATGGTCGCTTGCAGGCGATGGGTCGAACTCTGCTCAGCTGTTCTGAGGCCGGTGATGCGGGCAATGGGCCTGCGGTGGGAGGTGACTTCCACCACCTCACCGGCCTGGGCGCGGGCCAGCCACTCGGAGAGGTGGGTCTTGAGATCCCGCACCGACACCTGCTTTGCGACTACATCAGCCATGGGAGCTGCTGCTTTTGTGACTACATTAGAGGGCTGAAGAGGACTGCGCTGCTGCTGCGTTCTCACTGACTCAAGTGCGTCGCGCGGGCAAGGGCTGTGAGGCCTGCGCACCTCGAACCCTTGTGGCCGTGAGCCCAGTTCCATCCGTGGTAGCTACCATGGGTCACTACCCGATCAGGGCCTGCCATGGACACCGCACGTCTGTTCCAATCGGGCCGCAGCCAGGCGGTACGGCTGCCGAAGGAGTACCGCTTCAGCGGCAGCGAGGTGGTGGTGAAGCATTTCGGCAATGGGGTGCTGCTGCTGCCCATCGATGACCCATGGCAAACCCTGGAAGCGGGGCTGGCGGCCTTCGAGCCAGGGTTTGTGATTACGCGCGAGCAACCCGAAGAGCAGATCCGGGAGGCGATCAGCCCATGATTTTGCTCGATACCAACATCTGCATCTACATCATCAATGCCAAGCCAGCGGCGGTATTGGAGCGGTTCAAGAACTACCGGCTGGGCGAGATCGGAGTCTGCAGTGTGGTGGCCGCCGAGCTGGCGTTCGGGGTGGCCAAGAGTGGTTCGGCGCGCAACCGCCAGGCCCTGGAGATGTTTCTCGCCCCACTCACGATTCTCCCTTTCGACGACCGCGCCGCCTGGGCCTATGGAGATCTGCGTGCGGACCTGGAACGCCGGGGTACACCGATTGGCTCACTCGACACGATAATCGCGGCCCATGCCCTGAGCCTGCAGGCCACGCTGATCACCAACAACACCCGGGAGTTTGCCCAGGTGAGCGGCCTGCATGTTGATAACTGGGTGCCGACGGCGTAAGGCAGCGCGCAGCCCCCCCTTTATGCCCCCCGCAGGATTCGAATCACCAGGGCTTGCCCTTGCGCAGGTAGGCCTCCACTTCCGCTTTGCGGATCACCCGCGACTCGTGGTTGTTGCTGATCTGCACTAAGCCTCCACTGATCCTGGCCGTCACGCGCCAGGGGCCTGCTGGGCCTGACGGCATGGGCTTCTCACCCAGCGCCGAGCCGAGGTGATGACGGGTGGCAGCGCCACGAGTAGCAGGAGGCATCAGCGCAGCCGTAAGACGTCAGCACCCCTTGCCAGCGCCGGCTGTGGCCTGGCAATGGAGCCTGAACACAAGGAACTCAGCCATGCCCGCCACCATGATCAGCGCCAAATCGGTGAAGGCCCCGGCTCAGATCGCTCGGGTGCACGCCAAGCCCCGCACCGGCATCTGGCCCCAGCAGGTCGTCGGCGCGCCGGGCATTGCCTTCTCCGTCGCCATGGCCCCCTCGCGGGGCAGCTTCGATCGGCAGATGACCAAGACCACTGTCTCCCGGCCGTCACGGGTGCGGCGCAACGGTGGCTGGACCAGCGGCGATCCGCTGAGGGACTGACTCCCCTGGAGATGAATCGCGCGTGGGGGATGCCTCATGGTCGTCTCCATCAGCGCTGAATGAAAAGCGCCAGCAAGCCAGACGCCATGCCAAGAACATGGAAGGCGAGCGGAATGGGCTCACCAGGCGGATAGGTCTTCAGCAAGGGCGTGCGGCCCAGCTCCTGCTGGGCAAAGAACAGGGCACAGACCAGGGCCAGCAGATAGGCCAGCAGAACCCCGACGTGTTCGAATGTTCCCCCGATGGCACCGGGCTGCGGCCAGATCAGGTGCTGGGCGAGGTGGAAGATCTGGCCGGGCAGTTCGGCGCTGAGCATGAACACGAAGAACAGCGCCACCCCTTGCCGCACCAGGCGGGCGATCTGCACGGGTGACGTGTGCGCCATCGTTCCGTTCCAGGGCCAGCGGAAGTCTGATGCTTGCGCCAGGCGAGGGCCCCGCCGCGGCAATCGGCGCACAATGGGAGCGAACGGTTTTCGGTGGTCACGCCCGAAAGGCAACGAGGAAAGTCCGGTGGAAATCCGGCGCTGTCCCGCAGCTGTGATGGAGCACCACCCTTCGGTGCGGTTCCTGAGTCAGAACGCTCGCCGTTTCCTGTTCCCCTCAACCCCGGCGTGGACCGGGATGTTCGATGACTTCACCCTCCAATCCCACCGCCAGGTCCCTGGCCCCGATCGTCTGTTTCTCGGCCCTGGCTGTGGTCCTGGCGGCCCAGCCGGCCCAGGCCCATGGCCTTGCCCACGGCGGCATCGCCGCTGGTTTCCTCCATCCCCTGCTCGGCACCGACCACCTGTTGCTGTTGATCGGGGTGGGGGCTGCCGCCTCCTACATCTCCGGACAGCTGCTGCTCTGGGCCCTGGCCGGCGCCATCGGCGGTGGCGTCTTCGGGGCGATGGGCGGTGGCCTGCCGGCGGCTGAGGTGATCGCGGCCCTGGCGATTTCGGCCGTGGCGGTGCTGGTGCTGCGCAGCCACCGCTCCGGCAAGGCGCCGGCCCTGGGCTTCTGCGGCGCCCTGATCGCCACCGCCGTGGCGGTGCACGCCATGCTCCACGGCCAGGAGGCACCCGGCGATCTCACGGCCGCCAGTTGGTGGCTGGGGGCGTTCGCCGGCTCGCTGGTGGTGAGTGGCGGCACCTACCTCGTGCTGCGGCGCCTGCCGGCCCATTGGACCGCTAAGCTGGCCCTGTTCGGCGGCTTCCTGGTGCTCGGACCGATCGGGCTGCTGGTGCGCTGAAGGCGCTGGCTCACGGCTGGGGATGCTCGCGGCAGGGCATCCACAGCGACCCCATGGGGTGGACGCCCTCGCAGCCCAGTTCCTTCGCCTTCTGGAGGGCCACCTGCTTGCTGGGGTAGGTGTAGAGATTCGGCCTGACACCCTTGTGCTCGGGGTAGCGCCAGGAGTTGGTCTGATCAGCCGCTCCTGTAGGTGCGGAAACGACGCCCTCAGAGCTGCCGCAACCAGGCCAGCAGGTCCTCTCGGCGTTGTTTCGGCAACCCCACGAAGCGGGTCTTCGCCGTTTTCGCCTCGCCGCCATGCCAAAGGATCGCTTCTTCGATCGTGCGAGCCCGGCCGTCGTGGAGGAAGCCCGCCGAGGCGTTCACCCGTTGGGTGAGGCCCAGGCCCCAAAGGGGAGCCGTGCGCCACTCACTCCCGGCCGCCCCCCGCTCCGAGACCCCGTCATCGAGGCCGGGGCCCAGGTCGTGGAGGAGAAGATCGGTGTAGGGCCAGATCCTCTGGTCGTTGATCACCTGGGCCACCGCCTGGGGGGAGCGAGCCGTGGCCAGTTGCGGCACGTGGCAGCGGGCGCACTGCAGCTCGCTGAACAGCTCCTGCCCCCGCCGCACCACCGGGCTGGAGGCCGGCAAGGCGGTGCGGGGCGCCCCCAGGGTCTGGGTGTAGAAGGTCACCAGCTTCAGCTCACGCGCACCGATGTCCCCCGGGCTGGTTAGGCCCATGTCGTTGAGGAAAGCGGCTGCGGTCTGGTCCTGCACCGAGGCGGAGAGCGCCTTCCAGCCGAAGCGCCCCAGCTGCCGCCGGCCGCCGTCGCCCTTGAGCCAGTGGGGCCGGCCGGAGATGCCGTCGCCGTCGCGATCGTCGGGGTCGGCGCGCTCCAGGATCGTGGCCTCCGGCACCGCCTCCAGCAGGCCCAGGCCGACCAGGGGAGGCGCCACTCGCAGGGAACGGGCCACCGACTGGGGCGAGAGATCGAGGGGAGCCTCTGCCTCCAGGCGAACCAACGGCCGCCGCAGGCCCGCCTGCTCCTGCCACTCCACCTGCACGGCGGCATCGGGTTGGGCGCCCAGCACGGCCCGATCGCGCACCTGGTGGCCGATGCCCGGCACGGGCCTCGCATCCCGCAGGGCCACCCGCACGAGGGATTCCCCCATCAGCGGCCGGCCGCGGCCATTGCGCACATGGCAGGCGATGCAGGAGGCGGCGTTGAAGCGGGGGCCCAGGCCCGCTCCAGCAGCCCCCTCCAGGGGTACGTGGGTGCGATCGAAGAGCCCATCGGCCACCTGGTGGCGCTCCAGTTCGGCGGGGCTGAGGCCGGCGGCGGGTTGCTCGAAGGAGGCCGAGGTGCGGTTGGTCACGATCATCGCGCCGGCCGCCCGTTGGGGATCGGCGGCGCCCCAGCCGCGCTGCAGCCCCACACCCAGCACCACCGCCAGAGCCAGCAGGGCCAGCAGCAGGCTTTGACTGAGACGGGGCATCAGGACAGCAGCGGCACCGACCGCTCCACCAGCTTCGCCGTGCTGTGCAGCTGGGTGATCAGCTCCTCCAACGCCTGCCGGGAGGCGGGGTTGTCGAGGTGATCGTTGATCGGATGGGGCAGGGCCTTGGCCAAGGCCACCGCTTGGGCCGTCTGGGTGTCGATCTGCTGGCCCAACTCCGCATCCTTGCTGCGGATCAGCTCCAGCAGCCCGGTGCTCAGCAGCACCTGGCGGGCGCCTTCAACATTGGCGAGCAGGTCGGCCTGGGTGTTGCCGCTGTCGGCGCTCTCCAGGGTGTGGGGATCCCGGGTTTCCAGCGGCTGGCCCAGCTTCTCGTCGCCCTCCTCCTGCAGCAGGCCGGCACGGCCATGCAGCATCTCCTGCAGGGCCGTGCCGGCTTCAGCGGGAGAGCTGATCCGCGCACCGAAGCCCTGGGAACCCGACCAGCTGGCCAGGAGTCCTTCGGCCTGGCGGTGCAGGTCGTCGGCCGCCAGGCGCAGATAGGCCAGATCATTGGGCGTGAGCTGGGCGGCGTCAGGACGTTGGCCGGTGCGCCCACCGAAGAGCACCCATTCGATGCCGTGGAAGCCCTTGGCGGTATCGCTGAGGGCGGCGAAGGTTTCGGGCGTGAACGGGGCACCGCCCAGGGCCGTGGCGAGGTCCTTGCGGTTCACGGGCCAGGAATCCAAGGCGCCGTCGAACCCTTCCGTTTCAGCGGGGCCGAAGGCCCAGCTCTCGCTGGTCTCCCAGGTCTGGCGCGCCGCCCGCCAGGCCTGGCGGGCGGCCTCCAGGTGCTCGTCGGAAGGCTGGTCCGTGAGGCGCTGGATGGCCGCCCGCAGGGCGCCGGTTTCCGCCACCAGCTTGGTGTGGTTCGGCTGCACCACCTTCTCCACGAAGGTCTTCACCACCATCTCGTCCGTGGGGGCCGCCGTGTTGCTGGGTGTGCCACAACCGGTGAGGCCCAGGCCCAGGCACAGAGGCAGGCCCAAGGCCAGGGCTTGGCTCCAGGGGCGGATTCGGGGCACGGCTGTTGCATGGCGTGTGGGGCCAATATCCACCAGCCGTTTCCAACATCTCTGCCAGGCCGTCACCTGATCGCGTGACCAATGGCACCGGGGGCCGCATCACAGCAGAGGCTGCCGGCATCAACACTCACTCACCCCACATGCGCAACAGATTGGTGTAACTGCGGCTGAGCAGATCGAAGATCTCGCTCTTGCCCTGCTGGCTGAACAGCTGCCGCCGGGCTGTGTCGAGTTCGAACAGCAGCTCACGCTGCTCCGCGTTGCGGAGGCGGCTCTGGATCCAGCCCACACAGACGAGCCGCTCCCCCTCCGTCACCGGTTCCACCCGGTGCAGCAGGGTGCTGGGGTAGACGATCACATCACCGGCGCCGAGACGAACCGCCTCCTCGCTGTCGGGGAACTCCAGCACGAGGGCGCCGCCCTGGTAACTGCTCGGCTCCGAGAGAAACAGGGTGAAGGAGAGATCGGAGCGTCCTTCGGCCATGAAGGCGTTGTCCACGTGGCGGCCGTACGTAGCCCTCGCCCACGCCCGTTCGGCTGAACAGCAGGCCGTGGATCCGGGCCGGCAGCGCTGCCGCGGCCAGCAGGGGATGGGCCAGCAGGGCCTGGTGCACCAGCGGCGCCAGCTCCTGGTGCAGGGCCGAGCCGCGCTCCAGCTGGCGGTTGTGCTTGACGGAGCGGGCGTGCCAGCCGGCGGTCTCCTGGCCGGGGCGCCACTGCGACTCCGGCGCCAGCAGCCTGTCTCGCCAGCTGGCGATCTGATCGGGAGGAACGAGCGATTCGTTCTGGAAGCGCATCGACCCGACCTGCGGCGGCTCTCACCAGCGATCACTGTTCCATGCCGGGGGTTGGGGGCACCAAGCAAAGAACCCCAGAGCGCTCTGTAACCAATGGCACGGCCGGGGGTGCCCCTTGGAGGAGCAGGAGCCTTTCGGCGACCCACAATTGGGCTCGACCGCCTGGGATCGACCATGCCACGTCCGCGCTCCAGCATCGCCCTGTTCCTTGCCGCCACCGGGCTCATCACCGGGATGGCGGGCTGTGGCAAGGCGCCCGAATCCAATGAACCCAGCACACCAGACGTGGAGCAACCGACACCCGATGGCGGTGGCGCCGACAAGGAGCACAAGGACAACAAGGCCGGGGAAGGCGAAGAGGGCGGCGAAGGTGGTGAGGGCGGTGAAGGAGGAGATGGCTGACGCAGCATTCGGCTGGCAGCTGGGGCGCCCTGCCCAGAAGGACAAGCGGCCCAGCAGGCCATCCCATCGAAGAAGAATCATTATCATTCTCAGATCTCACCTGGGACGCTGACGTTCCGCGCCCTCCGGTCACCTTTCTTCCAAGTCGATGGCCCTGTCCCTGCTTCACCGGATCGTCCCCGCCACCCTCGGCCTGCTGGCCCCGCTGGCCGCATTCGCTGCCACAGCCGCCGAGCTGAACCTTCAGCTGAACCTTCAAGGGATCAACCGGTATGCCCCAAGCACCGGCGGTGCCAGCAGCGAGCAGGTCACCAGCATCACCCAGTTCTCCGACGTGCAGCCCACCGGGTGGGCCTACCAGGCCCTCTCCAACCTTGTGGAGCGTTACGGCTGCGTGGCTGGCTATCCGAATGGCACCTTCCGTGGCGAGCAGCCGCTGAGCCGCTGGGAAGCTGCCGCCCTGCTCAACGCCTGCCTGGATCGGATCACCGAGGTGACCGATGAGCTCCGCCGCCTGCTGAAGGAATTCGAGAGCGAGCTCGCCGTGCTCAAGGGCCGCGTCGACGGCCTCGAAGCCAAGGTGGGTGAGCTGGAGGCGAATCAGTTCTCCACCACCACCAAGCTCAGCGGTCTGGCCACCTTCGTCGTGGGGGCTAACGCCTTCGGGGGCAGCGCCAGCTCGGCAATCGACGCTACCCGGGCCGAGGTGGGCGCCACCACCTTCTCCTACGACGTGCAGCTCAGCTTCGACACCAGCTTCACCGGCAAGGACCTGCTGCGCACGATCCTGAGGGCTGGCAACTTCGGCAGCAGCGCCTTCGGCGGCGCCGGACCCACCGGCGGACTCTCCACCCTGGAGATCGCCTTTGAGGAGGATGCCGGGCCCGATGTGGTGGGCATCGACAAGCTCTTCTACCAGTTCCCGATCGGCAGCAGCTTCACCGCCACGATCGGCGCTCGCGTCGGCCAGGAGGACATGCTGGCCCTCTGGCCCAGTGTGTATCCCAGTGACACGATCCTGAACGTGTTAACCCTCAACGGTGCCCCTGCCGCCTACAACAAGAACCTCGGCCCCGGTGCCGGCCTCTGGTGGCAGAACAACGGCCTCTCGATCAGCGCCAACTACGTGGCCGCCAACGGCAACATCGGGGCACCGGATGCCACCTTCGAGATCTGCGGCGGCATCGGCAACGCCTGCTCAGCGGCTACGGGCACGGTTCAGATCGGCTACAGCCAGGAGCAGTGGGCCGTGGCAGCCATCTACTCCTACCTGCAAGCCGGTGTCGACGTGCCCGGCACCACGCCGTTCTCCGCCACCGCCTTTGCACCTGCCGGATACACCAACGCCTTCGGCCTGAGCGGCTACTGGCAGCCGGCCAACTCCGGCTGGCTGCCCTCGATCAGCGCCGGCTGGGGGATCAACAGCACCAGCTACGACGACAGCCAGCCCGATGGCAGCGTCAGCACCAGCCAGTCCTGGATGGTGGGGCTGCAGTGGAGCGATGTGTTCGTCAAGGGCAACCAATTCGGCATGGCGGTGGGCCAGCCGGTCTTCGCCACGGCGTTGAAGGGCGGCGATAGCCCCAACGATGGGAACTACGTCTGGGAGTGGTGGTACAAGTTCCAGGTGACCGACAACATTTCTGTAACGCCGGCGCTCTTCTACCTGAGCCGCCCCCTTGGCCAGGACACCCCATCGGGGGACAGCTTCAACCAGCTGGGGGGCCTGATCAAGACAAGCTTCACTTTCTGAGCGAAGCCTTTCTGATCTGCCGGTGATGCATAGCAAAGTTGCCGAGCAGAACACAATCTTTCCTCAAACCGAAGGCGTTGCCTTGGTGGCAATCACTCGGCCGGGGGGATAGCGGATCCCCTGGCTTTTCAAGGGTCGGGATGCTCGCGGCAGGGCATCCACAGCGATCCCATGGCATGGACGCCCTCGCAGCCCAGTTCCTTCGCCTTTTCGAGAGCCACCTGCTTGCTCGGGTAGGCATAGAGATTCGGCTTGGCACCATGGTGCTCGTGGTGGTGATGAACCCGCCCGGCTGATCCCCCCAGGCGGTAGGGGCCCATCCCCTCCAGGCCGACCCACCAGACACCCATCACATTGACGCCGGCGATCAGCACGCCCATCCCCACCACGGAGGCGTTGATCACCCCCATCGGCACCACGCCGATGCTCACCACGCCCATCGGCACGATGCCGATCGAAATGATGCCCAGAGGCGCCACCCCGAAGGCGATCCGTTTTGGCTTATCGCCGCATTGCGCCATGGGCCCGGCCTCAGTGGGAAGTCCCGGAGCCGTGGGTGTCACCGTGCTTGGCACAGGGCATCCATTGATCTCCCATCTTGTGGGCGCCGGTGCAGTTGAAGTGCAGCTGGGCGGCCTTCTCCGCTTCTGCCTGGGTTCGGTAAAGGGCGGGAACGCCCCCTGAACCGGCGGCAGGAGCGGCCAGGCCGGCGGCGGACAGCAGGAGATTGGCGCCGATCGCGGCTGCCGTCCGGACTGCCCATGGACTTGGAACGATCGACATGGGACAGAGGCGAGCGCAGGGATGCCTGCTGGGGATGCCCAACCTAGCCGATGTCTCCAGTAGTGCACGACTGCTGGAGAGTGACGAGGGGTCGACTCGCGGCCTGGCGCCTCCTAGGCTTGCGAAGCTTCCATCTAGTGGAGGGTTCTTGCCATGGCCTGCCAGGGATCGCTGTCAACGAAACCCTCTCCCGGCCTGCGGATTGGCGAGGTGGCCAGGCGCACCAGCCTTCCGGTGAAGACGATCCGCTTCTACTGCGATGAGGGATTGCTCCAGCCCAAGGAGCGCTCCGCAGCTGGCTACAGATTGTTTGATGAGGAGAATCTCGCTGAACTGACGATCATTCGCGCCCTGCGGTCGATGGATGTGTCGATTCCGGAGTTGGTGAGGATCCTGGAGGTGCGGCGCGCTGGTGTCTGCAACTGCTCTGTTCTGAAAGACAGCATTGCGGCCAAGATGAAGTCGATCAACCTGCGGATCTCTGAGCTCGCCGCCATGAAGGACGAGCTGTCCCGCCTGTTGGATAGCTGGCAGGACTGCGGTGGTCTGAAGGCTGATCGCTGATCGCCATGGGCTTCCGCTTCCGTCGCTCTGCCCGCTTCGGCCCCCTGCGCTTCAACTTCGCCAAGAGCGGCCTCAGCTCCATCTCCCTGGGTGGCCGCGGGGCGTCATTCAACATCCCCATCGCCCGCTCAGGTGCCCCCCGGACCACCGTGGGGCTGCCGGGAACGGGGCTGAGCTGGAGCGTTGAACACAGCCCTGAGGCGAATCAAACGCCCCCGGCGCGCCTTCACGCTGGCCCGGCAGAGGGCCTGCCCAACAGCCGCCGCTTTCGGCCCGGCCAGCTCGATTCCTTCAAGCAAGGGTGCCTGGGCGTGCTGCTGGAGAAGCTGTTTTCGCCCGGCTCCCAAGGCCAGCTGCTCTGGGAGCTGAACCTGATCACCCGACTTCTTGCCGACCCCTCGATCGGCAGCCGAACCCAGGGACTGCTGGCCGTGATCGAAACGCCGGAAGCGATGGAGGGCTACCTGATGCGGGCCCAGAGCCAGGACGACGCCAAACGCCGCGCGCACCGCTGCGTGGAGGCTGCCCAGGAAGCGGCACGGCTGGTGAACACCCGGGGCTGGCTGAAGGCTGCAGATCTGCCGCTCCCTCCACCCGCTCAGGCATAAACCCCTATTGCCCTGGCCGGTAGGCCATCCGATCGTTCTTGTATCGGCAACCGGGAGGCTCCTGAGTATGGATGACACCCCACCGGAGCAGCCGTCAGGAGCGCGCTGACGATCCGGCCCCTGCTCCAACACTCTCATCGGATCTCTGGCTTCCCTGGCGTGTGACTCCGCTGTGTGTGCTCCGCCGCCGTCCACTGCACCGTTAACGGCCTCGCCTCAGGTGCCCCGGACCCAACGGGAAGCCCCACTGGAACCCTGGCCCCAGGTGCCAGCGTCAGCCACTCCGCCCCCATCAACCAAACTCCTTCAGAGCCCGGTGGCCTCGTCACCGGGCTTTGTCGTGCTCACCCTTGGCATGCCTGACCTCGCCCTGCCATGTGGTGCCGTCAGCATCGAGCCGAGACCGGAATGACGTCTAACGTTGAAGCATCAGCCCATGAGGTTGGCGAAAGCCGCTGCCGTCATGACCCCAGCCGATCAAGCCAGCCAAAAGCTCGAAGCTCCTTATTCAGTCCGCCGCCGGCAACGTGGGGGGAGAAGCGTCCTGCAGGTGAGCAGTTCGGTGAGCGCCATGGAGGCTCTGCGGGCACGCATTCAGGCCCAGAGCAAAACCGTGGCCGACCACATCGCGGCCGATCCGGAAGCCAAGACTTTCATCGGCGACTGGGCCACACCTGAGCCCCATGGCGGCTGACCAAAAGAGTGGAGCTGAAGGCAGGGCAAATCGTCACGGTCGACTGGCGCAAAGATCCAGGCGCCCCAGATCGAGACCCTCACCCCCCAGAGCCCAACAAGCTCAGACCGGCAGTGGTCGTGCAGGACTGCGCACTGTTTGACCTTGTCTATCCCACAGTCTTGGTCGTGCCGATGACGAGCGACGCCAAGCTGGCCATTCCAGACCTGACTGTGGTGCTGCAGCCCAGCTCGACCAACGGCTGCAAGAAGGTGAGCTATCTGCTCCCGCAGAATCTCACCTGCGTGGCCAAGACTCGCATCACCACAGCCACCGACTCCTGCGTCACCCCCGCCGAGCTTCAGCAACTGCGCCAGCTGGTGGTGCTGGCCATCGGAGGGCTCACCTGAAGGATGACGCGGCCATGGCCAGTTTCAGCCCCTCATTCCTCCTCGTCGGCCCCACCCACGGGCACCAGGCGGATCTGCTTCTTGCCCAGCTTGATCTCGAACTGATCGCCAGGCTTGAGATCCAGCAGGGCGGTGTAGGCCTTGCCCACCATCAGGTTGCCGTTGAACTGAATCTTGGTGATGAAGCCCAAGCTGCGGCCAGCCTTGCCTTTGCCAGCGCCGATGCCATTGCCTACACTCACGCCTTTGGCTTCCAGCAGCGCCTCATAGAAGGCGGTGAAGTTCAGCCGTTCGCTGCCGTCTTTCTTGGTGCTGAGGTAGCCGGCGGCCCGCACCAGCTCCGATTTGGGGGCATCGCTCAGTTCATTGACTTTGGCAAGTAGATCAGCACCGGTGAGAGCCATGTTGGTGGAGCGTGTATAAGGAGATGGTAACGTCCAAGCCTAACACTGTCAGGTGATGAAGGTACGGGTGTCTGGCCCTTCACCGGAGGCTTTCGCAGGCCTTGCCATCACCATTTCCGTCCAGGTACGTGTGACCTTGGCGCAGCAACTCCTGAGCTTGCATAGGAGCCGATCTCACTGCAGCGAAGCATCTGGCCACCAGGAATCGACTCGGTGCTGCTGGCTGATCGCCCCGCCGATCTGCCGCGGCGGATGTCCCAGGGCCGGGTGATGCCGCCCGGCACCCTCCACACCCCGGTGCGGCTGCGGGAAGCCCGGAACTCAGCATCCAGATACTCCTTGGCGTTGCACTGGCCCAGGTACTTCCGGTAGGCGAACGCCATGCCGTCTTCCACCAAGGCCAGGTTGATGTTCACGCCACTGATCACCTCCGCCACCGTGCGCCCGAAGCGATCCACCGACTGGGGCCTGAGGGTCACGCTGGAGCCCAGCCGCAGCCGGCTCTGCAGATAGCTGCGGGCGTTGGCACCATCGGGAGCCTGCGCCATCTCGGGGGCATCAATGCAGGCCAGGCGGATCGTGAGCCGCTGCTGCCCCTGCAGGACGCGGATCGTGTCGCCATCACCAATCGAGAGCATCGTTGCGCAGTTCCCATCGGCGGTGCCCGGCTGGACCGCTAAAAGCGAGAACAAGCAGCAGCCCATTCAGCAACGGGCGGAACTGGGAAACGACCGGCACCACGGCTCGGGCCTCGATCGCCTCACCCTCCTCGCTTCCGGCGCCGTCGGGATCGATTGCCTCCAGCGCCGCATCCAGCCAGCGGGCTGCCTCGCCACAGCTGGGATTGCGCTGCTGGAGTCCTGGCGGGATGGTCGGCTAGGCGCAGCAGCCCCTCGGCCGCATCACTGATCAGATCCAGGGACAGCGTCGGGGTCAGCAGGGCAACCACCGACTGCGCCAGATCATCCAGCGGCAGAGGGTCATCCGCCGCCTCATCGACACCTCACCCGGAAACCTGGTGGCTTGTCAGTCCATAGGAGTGTCGGAGGCGGCGCCCTGAGGGTTTTGGGCATGCTGGGAGGACCATTCCATCGAGTGCACCTGGGGATGGCTTCAGTTCTGATCACCCCCCGCTACGGCGAGGCTCTTCAGTGGGCGGCGGATCTGCATCGCGAACAGCGGCGTCACGGCAAGGACGTTCCCTACCTGTCGCACGTCATCGCCGTGAGCTCCCTGGTATGGGAAGACGGCGGCAACGAGGACCAGGCCATCGCCGGCCTCCTGCATGATGCGATCGAGGACGCAGGCCAGAGCCACGGTTCGATCGCCCATCGCTTCGGCAGCCCAGTAGCGGACATCGTGCAGGACTGCACCGACCCCGGCAAGCATGAGGCCAACGGCAATGCCGCCGCCTGGTTCCGCTGGAAGCGCCTTTACCTCGACAGCCTGGCCCGCAAACCGGAGGCCTCCCTGCTGGTGAACGCGGCGGACAAGGCGCACAACGCCTGGGATCACCTGCTCGATAGCCACCGCGATCCCACCTACTGGCAACGGGTCAGGGCGGGCCTGGAATCCTCGGCCTTGTACTTCCAGCGGCTGGAGCAGGAACTGAAGCGACGTCTGCCGGGCAGCCGCTCGGTGGAACGACTGGGCGGGGCGGTGGAAGGGATTCTCGCGTTGCCGGAATTCCTCCGCGTGCTTCCTCGCGGCGGTGATCCCATGGAGTGGGCGCTGACCTACGAACGGCGACTGGCGACCATTCACGGCGATTCTCGGCCCCACGCCTGGGAAGATGAAGGCGGAGCCTCCAGGGAAAAGCCAGCCAGGAGCGGCTGATTCGCGTGGCCCTCTCCCCGCCCTTTCCCATCCGCTCCAAGTCGGCCGGCGCCCATCTCACGGAGCGGGTTCCACGTGCGCTGGTAACCGATCAAGCAGACGGTTTGCGCACCCGTCTGGCGTGCGGGGATTTCGAAGCGGTCGAGACGCTGTACGTGCTCGACGAAGCCGGGAGGCTGCAGGGTCTCGTCGAGCTGGTGGATCTGTAGGCGGCGCCTGCGGAGACCTCGATGCTTGAGCTGATGCGGCCCGTAAGGGTCTGCGTCCATCCCCTCGACGACCAGGAAGAGGTCGCCGGGCTGGCAGTGGAGCACCAGCTGGCCGCCGTTCCGGTGGCGGACCGCGAGGGCCGCTTCCTTGGGGTGGTGCCCCCCACGGCGCTGATCACGATCCTGCGCCGGGAGCACATCGAGGATCTCAACCTCCTGGCCGGTCTGCAGCACGATCACCTGCGCTCCCTCCGAGCGATGACCGAAGCACCTGTCCAGAGAGCAAGGGAGCGGCTGCCGTGGCTGCTGGTGGGCCTGGCGGGCAGCTTCCTGGCCACCTGGGTGGTCTCCCGCTACGAGGAGACCCTCAGCCGGCATGTGATGGTGGCGTTCTTCATGCCGGCCATCGTCTATCTGGCGGATGCCATCGGCACCCAGACGGAAGCGATTGCGGTGCGCGGCTTCTCGATGAACCACGTGCCGCTGCTCCGCGCGATCGTGGGGGAGATCCAGACCGGCTTCCTGATCGGCTCGATCCTCGGCCTGCTCAGCATTCCCTTCGTGGCGATCGGATTCGGCAGCCAGCGCCTGGCCTTGGCGGTGGCGCTCTCGATCTTCGCAGCCGGCGGGATGGCCACCAGCATCGGCATCCTCCTGCCCTGGGGGCTGGAGCGGCTCGGACGGGACCCCGCCTTCGGCTCCGGGCCCGTGGCCACCATCATCCAGGACGTTCTTAGCCTGGTGATCTACTTCCTGATGGTGCAGTTTCTGGGGGTGTGACTGACTCTGCCACGGTTCTCGCCGAGGGAGTGCTGCCGCCCCGTGCAGAACGTGGCGTGGAGCCAGGAACTGCCCGCGGCGGGGTCAGCCAACGCTGCAGCCAGGGAAGCACCACACCCACCCCGGTGCCGACCGCCGTGGCCGTGCCGGCCTGTAGCAGACCCAGGGGCCCCAGGGGCCGGCAGCCGAAGGCCTGGCTGATCACGGGAGTCTGGACCGTGGCGAGCAGAGCGCCGAAGGAGCCGATGCCAGTGAGGAGGTTCAGGCCGTCCGTGCGGCGCGTGGCCATCGCCTGACCCAGCTGGGTGCCCACGAGCGCCAGCAGGCCGACGGTGTTGGCGGCCTGTCGATCGCCGGCCATCCCGGCCACGGAGCGGGCGATGCCGGCGCTGAGGGCCGTGATCGTGGCCGTGCGCAGGATGTCCTGATCCAGCGCCTTTCCCAGACTCGTCTCCGGGCCTTCCTCAAGCAGGTCCTCCGGCTTCAGATCCGCAGGGGGCCGCATGGCGATCGCCAGTGCCGGGGCGATGTCTGTGAGCAGGTTCATCAGCAGCAGCTGGCGCGTGTTCAGCGCCGGCCGCCCCTCCCCCAGCCCGGTGAACAGGGTGAAGCCGATCTCACCGAGATTGCCCCCAACCAATAGTCCCACCGCGTCCCGCACCGACCGCCACAGCGCCCGGCCCTCCAGCACCGCCCGCACGATCGTCTCGATGCGGCCGTCGGTCACCACGATGTCGGCGGCGGAACGGGCGGCTTCGGTGGCGCGCGAGCCCAGGGAGATGCCCACCTCCGCCAGGCGGATCGCGGCGGCGTCATTGGCCCCGTCGCCGGTCATGGCCACCACCCGCCCGGCCTGCCGCAGAGCCCTGACGATCTGCATCTTCTGCATCGAGGTGATCCGCGCGAAGACCGACGCCGACAGCACCGCTTCCTGCAGTTCGGCGTCGTTCATGCCCTCGAGCAACGGGCCGGTGAGCACGCTGCCGTCGGTGGGCAGATCCAGCTCCCGCGCGATGGCGGCGGCGGTGGCCGGATGATCGCCGGTGATGATCTTCGCGGCCACACCCGCCCGGCGCAGATCGGCCAGGGCCTCCCGCGCCGTCTCGCGGATGGGGTCCTCCAGCGCCACGAAGCCAACGAACTCCAGATCCCGCACGTCGATATCGGCGAGTTGGCCGCAGCAGGAGTCGGACGGCGCCCCGGCCTCGTCGAGACTCCGGGAAGCCACCGCCAGCACCCGCAGCCCCCGCTCGGCCAGATCCCTGGCCACCCCCATCAGACGCTCCCGGGCCGCACCGTCCATCAGCACCGGCCCGATGGCGGTGCGCTCCTGCACGCTGGTGGCCAGCACGATCTCCGGTGAACCCTTCACGCAGAGGAGCCGTCGACCGTCCTGGCGGCAGAGGCTGGCGTGGTATCCGCGAGACGGCTCAAACGGCAGCGAGGCCTCCGCTGGAAACTCCGCCCGGATCAAACCAGCCTTCTCGGCACCCTCAAGCAGGCCGCGATCGGTGGGATGGGCCAGCCGCTTGCCTGGTTCGGGCACCGGTGTGGCCCATAGCGCCAGACGGAGTACCAGCGTTCCCACCGCATCCAGGTTGTCGAGGGCCATGGAACCGGTGCCATCGGACACCTCCACCAGGCGGATGTGGCCGGAGGTGAGCGTGCCGGTCTTGTCGAGGCAGATCACGTCGACGCGACCGAGGGACTCGATGGCGCGAGGATTGCGCACCAGCACCCCATCGCCCGAGAGCCGTTCGGCCGCGGCGAACTGAGCCAGGCTCGCGAGCACCGGCAGCCCTTCCGGTACGGCCGCCACCGCCAGCGCCACACCCTCGCCGAGCGCGCCGCGCGGATCCCGGCCGCGGGCAAGGGCGGAGAGCAGCACCGCCAGACCGCTCATTGTCGCGATCGGCGTGGTGATCTCGGTGAGCGATTCCAGCCGCCCCTCCACGCCACCGGCGAGGGCGGCATCCCGCACGGCCGCCAGCCCCCGCCGGGCTTCCGTGGCGTCACCCACGGCGATCACGACCGCCTCCACCTCACCGGCCACGACCGTGGTGCCCGCGTAGAGCATCGATCGCCGCTCCGCCAGGGCCAGGGCGCCGGTGGCATGCGGGTCCTTGGCGACGGGGAATGATTCGCCGGTGAGGACGGCCTCATCCACCTGCAGACCCGTCGCCGAAAGGATGCGGCAGTCGGCAGGCACCACCTCGCCGGCCTCCAGGCCGATCACGTCCCCTACCTGCAGCCCCGCGGCATCGATGCGGCACAAGTCACCGTCCCGCCGCACCCAGACGGGAGCGGCATGGCGGCACTGGAGAGCCGCGACAGCCCGCTCCACCCGCTGTCGCTGGAAGGCTCCCATCAGCGCGTTACCGGCGAGGACCGCGAGGATCAGGCCCGCATCCACCGGCGAGGCCACGAGAGCCGAGAGGGCCGCACCAGCGGTGAGCACCGGCACCAGTGGGCTGTCCAGTTCCTCCAGGACAAGCCGCATCAGATCGCTCCCCGGCGGGCCCCGCCGTTCCTGCGCCGAATCCCCTTCCGTCTCCTCCACCGTTCCGTCGCGGCCTCGACGGTCGACGCCCAGGCGCTCCAGCACCTCCTCCACCTCCATCGCGTGCCAGGGGGTGGTGTCGGCCGCCGACTCTGGTGGATGGGCCTCGATGCGACGGGCCAGGCGGACGCCGTTGGCGATGGCGATCACCGCCAGCAGGTGGGTGGCCTGGTTCACCCCCAGGGTGGTGCGGCGGTCGACCCCGTCCAGGCAGAGGGCCAGCCCCACCACCACCTCGATCAGGGAGGCCTGCACGCTCTGCGTGGCGCAGCGGCGCGCCGTCCGGCAGGCGGGCAGCAGCAGCCAGGCGGCGGTGAGCCCGGGCCCGGCGATCACATGGGCGCCCCAGGGGGGCGGCCCCTGGTCCCGCCGAAAACCCACCCCCAGATCGGCAGCAGCCAGAGCCTGCAGATCCGCGTCGGCAAAGACCATCACCCCGCGGCCCTCGGCCTGCAGAGCCCGCACGGCCGCCGTGGCGGCCTCGCCGGGGGGGCAGCGCCGATCGGCGTCGCCCGGAAGCCGCTCCTCCGGCTCCGCCACCACCACCCGCAGCAGGCCCGCCTCCCGGGCAGCCGTCAGCAGAGCCTGCCCCCAGACGGGATCGAGGAGGGCGCTCTCGATCACCACGCAGTCGATTCGATCCAGCCGCTCGAGGGCTTCCGGGTCGAGCAGCAGCGCTCCGCTCTCCGCCAGGCGGTGAGAGAGTTCGAGAGTGAAGGCCGAGCGTCCCAGCACGGCCGGCCGGGGCAGCCCCGCCAGCGCCGCCCCGGCCGAGCCCTCCAGATCCCCGCTGGCTGCCAGGCCGAAGCCGAAGGCCCCAAGCGCGAGCATCGTCGCCTTCTCGGCATAGCGCTCGATCGCCCCCTCCCTCAGGGGGCAGGGCCGTTCTCCGATCTCCGGACTGCGTTCGGGGTGATGGCCGGCCTCGGCGCTCAGCTGCACTTCCATGTCATTCCACTGGCGTCGCTGCCGCAGCCTTGCCCGCAACCGCAGGGAGTGCTCGAGAAGGGCCACCAAAGGCCCGGCCAGGCCGCGCAGTAGGGCATGATCCACCCCATCGGCAAGGGAGAGGATCAGATCCGCCACGCCGCTGCCCAGCACCCGCTCGATGGCCTCCCGCAACCCGGGCACCGATTCCACCGAGCGGAGCAGCGCCGCCAGGTCGATGCCCAGCCGCTCGCCCACTCCCGTCCCTCGGAGAGCGAGGCCCACACCGCCGCCGGCGAGCTGCGCCGCCAGGTCGACCAGGCCGCGCAGGATCGGCTCCAGGTCGGCCGGGTGCTCGCCGCAGGGGCCACCGGGCACCCCGAGTTCCTGATCCAGCAGACCGAGCCGTTCTTCCAGCTCCTCCAGATGCCGGACCAGCCTCTGCGGATCGCTCGCCGCCGCGGGGCCGTCGATGACGACGCGCCGAGCCTCGGCGTTGTAGCGGGCCCAGTTCACGTCCTCCTGCCGCTCGAACAGGGAGCGGACCGCCTCCGCGAAAAGCCCCTCCATGTCACTGCCGGGGTCCGGAGAACGGACCTGGACGTGGGTGCGCTCCGGACCGGCCCAGACGTGGCGATTGCGCTGCCGCAGGAAGGCGAACCAATCCATCAGCAGACCCTCGGCGGTGGCCTGCCGGTAGGTCTCCGACCCGTGGGGCTCTGCCATCTCCGCAGGCTAGGGCGCTGGTCCGCGGGCCATCCTCAGTCCATCGACGTGGAACACACCAACAGCTGGGAACCCCGTTCGGAGGCGATCACGCTCACCCGAGGCATCGGAGAGCATGACGAGGACCTGCTGAAGGAACTCCTGGAGGTCCTGGCCTGGTTATCGCTCTTCGAACTCGTGCGCATCCCAGCCGAAGTGGAAGGACTGAATCGCGCGACTGTGTCGCCGCGAAGCACGGCTCAGCTGCGGTGATCAGCTGCCCACCGGAGGCTCCTGGGCGCCAGAACCGCCCTCGCTCTGCCCCTCCCCAGGCTCCTCACCCGCCACCGGCGGGTGCGAACCGCGCAGACGATCCGCGATTCCCTGCAGCACACCATTGATGAGGCTGGCCAGCAGGGCCGCTTCCCTCTGGAGCACGGACGTGGTGACCTCCACCTGATCGCTCACGGTTTCGGCGAGGGCCCGCCCCAGGCTCGTCACCCCCTCCTTCACGGCTGAGCCGACGGCCGATCCCGACACTCGTGCATGGTCCGCCACATCCACGAGCGTCGTGCGGGTGAAGCCAGCCGCGCTGGATGCCGTCTGGCTGACGGTCTCGATGAAGAGGGATTCCAGGCTGGAGAGATCATCCAGCCGCCGCCGCAGCGTCTGCCGGGAGAAGGCGCCGGCATTGCCGATGGCCTCT